>Ga0209467_1000422_pt1 | contig 61166 bp, 52 predicted proteins | sample Higcelwee11metaG_FD_187175 | JGI IMG/M metagenome (GOLD analysis project Ga0209467, IMG submission 187175) | Freshwater pond sediment microbial communities from the University of Edinburgh, under environmental carbon perturbations - High... | ecosystem: Environmental > Aquatic > Freshwater >... | reverse complement strand
CCCACCACCAGGCTCAGGGCAAAGATGCCCGGGGTGGAGACATCGAATGTCTCCCCATAAAACTCATAGGCGATGCGCGAGGCGTCGAAACGCAGCACCCGCACGGCCGGAAGCCCGCCGCCCCCGGATTCCCGCTGTTGCGCGTCCCTTTGGCGGTATTCGCGCACCAGGGCCTGGAAACGCTTCTCGGCCTCGGCCTTGCCTGGGCCTCCCTTGGCCCGGGAAAGCAGGTCACGCACCATGCGCAGCCCGATGTAGCCCAGGACCAGGGCCGCAAAGAGCTTGAACTGGCGCGGGTCGGGCAAATACGCCACCCGCAGCCAGGCGCCCAGAAACACCCCGGGCAGCGTGCCGATGATCACCACCCAGGTCAGGGGCCAGACCATGCGCCCCTCTCTGATGTAGCGGTAGACGCCGCTTGGAATGGCCACGATGTTGAAAAGCTGGTTGGTGGAGCTGACCGAGGGGTTGGTGAAACCCAAAACGGACATCTGGAAGGGCAAAAGCAGAAACGCCCCGGACACCCCGGCCATGGAGGTGAAAAACGAGATGCCCATGGCCACCAGCGGCGGGACCAGGGGCGAGACGTCGATACCGGCGGTTTCAAAGTACATGGGACCCTCCTCACGGATATGTCTCAGGCCTTGTTGTCACGAATTTATTAATTTTAGTGACTAAAGTCAAGCCCAGGCCCCGCACATTCTCCGCATTCCTGGAGGGCCAGGTCCGCGACGCCTTGCATTCCGGGCGGTTGCAGCATACGAAGGCGGACATGGACACCACGGCCAACGCCCCTGACCACAGCGCTTCCGGCCCCATGGGCGGCCAGGGGTCCCGGACGGCCGAGGCCTTTTTCGTGCCGGACAGCGTCAAGCACGTAGACACCCTGGACCTCACACGGCTGACCGAGGCCTTCACCGACTGGGCGCAGTCCGCCCGCCGCGCGGACTCGGGCGCCTCCAGACGCCGGGTGCGGCTGATCTATCTGGTCATTCGCCACACCGGCGCCCGCCTTGGCGAGGTCCTGGCCGTGGACGACCAGCGGGACATCGATCTCACCCGCGGGGTCATCGTCTTTTCCCCGACGGACGGACAGCCCGGGCGCGAGGTGCGCCTGCCCGAGGAGCTGGCCCGGGAGCTGGCCGAGGCCCTGGCCGATCCGCGTCTTGCCTCTTGGCGCGGCCGCCTGCTGCACCTGGACCAGGGATTCGTGCGCCGCAAGTTCTACGAGCGGGCCGAGGCCTGCGGCCTGCAAAAAGACATGGCCAACCCCAGCGCCCTGCGGCGTTCCCGGGGCATTGAGCTGATGCGCCAGGGTGCGCCGCTTTTGGTGGTGCAAAAAATCCTGGGGCACTCCACCCCGGTTTTGACCGCCTCGTATCTGGATTTTTCCGAAAAAGACAGGCGGCGCATCGAGCGCCGGGTGCTTGAGGCCGAGTCCAAACGCAAGACCAGCGCCAGAAACGCCTTCTACGGCAAGGTGGTCCGGGTGCGCAAAGGCGACGTGCAGTCCGTGGTGGAGGTGGCCACGCTTGGCGGCTACCGTTTATGTTCGGTCATCACCAACGCCAGCCTGACCAGCCTGAACATCCGTCCCGGGGCGTTTCTCACGGCCGAAATCAAGGCCCCCTGGCTGGTGATCACGGCCGGGGACGTCCCCCCGGCCACCAGCGCCGAAAACGTGTTCGCCGGGGTGGTGGAGCAGGTGACGGCCGGAGAGCTGACGGGCGAGGTGCTGGTGCGGCTTGCGGACGGCACGCAACTGTGCTCGGCGGTGACGGCCGAGAGCGTGCGCACCCTTGGACTGTCCCCCGGCGGCCCGGCCTTCGCCTCGTGCAACGCCTTTGCCGTGGTGCTGCGGGCTGATTGATCTGACGGCGGCGGCGCCTGTACGTCGCAGCCTGGACCACCGGAAACGGAGGGATGACCATGAAGAAGATCATTGTGGCCGTTGACGGATCGGAACTCTCGAACAAGGCCCTGGACCGGGCCATTTTCGAGGCCACGCGCCACGGCGCCGAGGTGCTGTGCGTGAACGTGGTGGAGGGGCTGACCTTTCTGGCCTACAAACGCGATGAGATTCCCGACGCCTGGGAGCACCTCATGCGCGAACCCAACAAGCTTTTGGCCGAGGCTGCGAAAAAGGCCGAGGCCGCCGGGGTGCGGCTGCGCACCCTGGCCGAGGCCGGACGCCCGGCCGAGACCATCGCCAAGCTGGCCAAACAGGAAAACGCCGACGAGATCATCGTGGGCAGCCGGGGCAAAAACGCCCTGGACAACATGCTTCTAGGCAGCGTGTCCGGTCGGCTGGTGCAGATCGCGCCCTGCACCATCGTGGTGGTGCGCTAGGCGGAGCAGTGGGTTGGGGGGGAGGCCTCCGGCGGCCAAAGGGGCGGCGCCCCTTTGGAAACCCCGAGCGGGGACAGACCCCTTGCCAGCGAACCTCTTGCTGCGGATTTCCGCGTCTGGACGAAACGGACAGGCCGGGCGAGAGGGTTTGCGCGCGGCGCGCCCGGCAGGCCCGAGCGAAGCGACGCATGGCCTGACGCAGCGCCGCGTCGCAGGCCCCGAGTCCGGCCGCACGCCCGACAGGCCCCGAGCCCGGCCGTGCAACCCGCTTTCCCAAAAAACTACTTCTTCCCCGCCACAGGATCGGCCAGCCTGGGATCAAGCTCTTTGGACTTGGCCAGATCGGCCGCGGCCTTGTCTTTTTGCCCAAGCGCGTCGTAGGCCAGCCCGCGTCCGCGATAGGCCATGGCGTTTTTGGGACTGATCTCGATGGCCGCCTGAAAGTCCACCAGCGCCCCCTGGGGGTCGTCGCGCATGATCCGGGCCATGCCCCGGTTGCACAAAATCTCCGGCGACTTGGGGGCGAGGTTTAAGGCCCGGTCGAAGTCCGCCCCGGCCTTCACCGGGTCCCCCTCGGTCAGGTAAAAATAGCCGCGATTATTAAACGCCAGGGCCGAGAACGGGGCCAGCTCCACGGCCTTGTTGAAATCCGCCAGCGCCCCTGTCTTGTCGCCCTTAACGACCCGGGCGTTGCCCCGGTTGACGTAGACGTCGCCGTAGCCCGGCTGGAGATCGATGGCCCGGTTGTAGTCGGCGATGGCCGCGTCCAGGTTCCCCTTGGCGTGAAAAATCGCGCCCCGGCTGAAGAGCGCCGTGACCATAAGCGCCGGCGGGGTCTGCCCGGACTCGATGATCCGGGTCAGGGCCTTGCCCGCCCCGGCCGTATCCCCGGCGGACAGGGCCTTGGCCGCCTCGGCGTAATCCTTGGCCGCCTGTTCCTGCCCCCCGGCGGCAAAGCCCCCTGACGCCTGGGCCAGGGCCAGCATCACCCAGGCCACCACTGCGAACCACCGACCACGCTGCGGCATCATCGTCTCCCCCTTGCCCGGCGCCACCCGGCATTTCCTGCCGTGTCCTTTTAAAATCTCCACCCATTTAAACGCATTACCACTAGGCGCAACCTGCGGCAGGCTCTTTGCATCCTTCCTGGCGCGGGAAACTCCTGCCGGGCGGATGGGCTGCCCGGGGGACCCGACCCTCCCGCCAAACCACCGCACGAGGTGTCGCCATGGCCGCCGACAGCGTTGCCGACATGGTCTATCAGTACACCCTGGATTGCCAGAAGCTCCAGGCTTCCCTGCGTAGCGCCGGGAATTCCGCCAACTCCAACAAGTCCAAGACCACGGCGCTCAAGTCCTTCGCCGACACGCTGACGGAGACGCTGCCCGAGTCAGTGACCTCCACGGATCAGTACAAGTACTACGACGCCATGTTCGACTATCAGGCCGACCTGTATTCCGCCCAGACCACCGCCGAGCGGGAAAAGGCCCTGTCCGCGTTTTTTACGGCCATCGAAGGCCTGGGGACAAGCAGTGAAAGCGCCTAGGGCCTGACGACGCGCTCCGGCCAGGGATGATCGCGCCCTGGCCGTTGCCTGCCGCGACCGGACAGCCGCCCCGGGCGCTCCCCCCCGAAAGCCGCCTGTCGGCGTTTCAGACGCTGCGTCACGCCCGGCGTCCCGGGTGGGCGCATGCCTTTTTGCGCCATTTCCCCCCTTGCCCGCCGTCCCGGACGCAGGCACGGGCCTATTTCCGCGCCGTCCCCGCCGTCACGGGCGGGCGTCTCACACCTCCGCCGTGGTGTCCATGCCGTCCGTCTCGGCCTTGCCGTATTCCATGGCCGGGCCGGAGATGGCCAGACGCTTGACCTCGATGACCGCGTCCACGGTGCTGATGCGCTCCATGGTCCGGTAGAGGTGCGAGGCGTCCGTGACCTCGACGGTGAATAATATCTCCGTGGTGCCGTCCACGCTGGAATGGATGGCCCCGGAGTCGATGTTCACCCCTTCCTCGGCCAGAAGCAGGGAAATCTTGCCCAATACGCCCTTGACGTTCTTGGCCAGGATACGCATCCGGGCCGGATAGGGCCGCTCCTCCTCGCCCTCCCAGCTCACCCGCAAGAGCCGCTCGGGCTCAAGGCCCAGCACGTTGGGACAGTCATGGGTGTGGATGGTCACCCCACGGCCCCGGCTGATGTAGCCCACGATGGAGTCCCCGGGCAGGGGGTTGCAGCACTGGGCGTAGCGCACCAGCACGTTGTCCACGCCCTGGATGCGGATGGCGTCGGAGGATTTGGACTTGGCCTGGGACGCGGCGACGGCGGCGGCGGCGTCGGCTTCGGCCTGGGCCTGGGCCTCGGCCTTGGTCATCTCGGGCCGGGCGGGCAAGAGTCGGCCGATGATCTTTTTGGCCGTGACCCGCACGTAGCCCACGGCTGAGAACAACTCATCCACGCCGCCAAGCGACAGTTCTTCGGCCACGGCCCGCAGGCTGCCGTCCTTGACGGCCTTTTGGATGTTCACCCCGTCCTTGCGGCCCTGCTTCTCCAGCATCTCCTTGCCAAGGACGATGCTCCTGGCCCGTTCCTCGGTGCGTATCCAGTGCTTGATGCGCGTCCTGGCCCGGGCGGTCTTGACGTATTTGAGCCAGTCGCGGCTGGGGGTGCGGTTTTGGTCGGTGATGATCTCCACGGCGTCGCCGTTTTTTAGCGGCGTGGACAGGGGCGAGAGCCGCCCGTTGATCTTGGCCCCGGCGCAGTGGTCGCCCACGGCGGAGTGGATCATGTAGGCGAAGTCCACGGGCGTGGCCCCCTCGGGCAGCTCCTTGACCTGCCCCTTGGGGGTGAACACGTAGACCTCGTCCTGAAAGAGGTCGATGCGCAGCGTGGCCATGAACTCGCGCGAGTCCTTGAGCTCGCGCTGCCAGTCCATGATTTGGCGCAGCCACGTGAAGCGGTCGATGTCCTTGGGGCTGAACCGCCCCTTGCCGCGCTCCTTGTACTGCCAGTGGGCGGCCACGCCCTCTTCGGCCAGCCGGTTCATCTCCTCGGTGCGGATCTGGATCTCGATGCGCTCGCCGTCGGGTCCGATGACCGTGGTGTGCAGGCTCTGGTACATGTTGGCCTTGGGCATGGAGATGTAGTCTTTGAAGCGTCCATGCACCGGCTTCCAGATGGAGTGCACCAGACCCAGCACGGCGTAGCAGTCTTTGAGGCCCTCCACGATGACCCGGAAGGCGATGAGGTCGTGGACCTGGTCCAGGGCCAGTCCTTGCTGCCGCATCTTGTTGTAGATGCTGAAGATATGTTTCTTGCGGCCCTGGATGCGGCCCCGGATGCCGTTTTTGGCCAAAAGCTCGTTGATCTGGGCGATGACCTGCTCGATATAGGCCTCGCCCAACGTGTGGTGGCGGGTCAGGCCGTCGCGTATCTGGGCGAAGACCTCGGGCTTTAAGTACTTGAAGCTTAGGTCCTCAAGCTCGATTTTCACGCGGTGCAGCCCCAGGCGGTTGGCCAGGGGGGCGTAGATGTCCATGGTCTCCTGGGCGATCAGGGCCTGCTTGGCGGGCTTCTGGAAGTCCAGGGTGCGCATGTTGTGCAGCCGGTCGGCCAGTTTCACCAGGACCACCCGGATGTCCTCGGCCATGGCCAGGATCATCTTGCGGATGTTTTCGGCCTGGGCCTCCTCCTTGGATTCGAAGGAGATCTGGCTGATCTTGGTCACCCCGTCCACGATGTCGGCCACTTCCTCGCCGAAATCCTCCTCGATGCCGTCCACCGTGGCCTTGGTGTCCTCCACGGTGTCGTGCAAAAGTCCGGCGCACACCGTGGCCGCGTCCAGGCGCAGCTCGGCCAGGATGTTGGCCGCCTCCAGGGGATGCGACAGGTAGGGTTCGCCCGAGAGTCTGGTCTGTCCGGCGTGAGCCGTGGCCGAAAACACGTAGGCCTTGCGGATCAGGTCCAGGTCGGCCTCGGACATGTAGCCCGACACCTTGTCGATGATTTCGTTTATGCGGATCATAGGGATGGGGGAACCGTGCGGCAGGCCGCGCTACTCCCGGGTGAGCGAGAAGGTCTGGAGGTTTTTGGGGATCCACCACTTGGTGAAGTTGTAGGCGATGCCCGCCGGGGCGGGCTCCACGCCCTGAAAGCGCGCCGCCAGTATAGGCAGGGCGTACGGCGCGTACAGGAAGCAGTAGGGCTGCTCCCGGTGCAGCACCTCCTGGAAGGCGTCGTAGTATTTCTTGCGTTCGGCGCGGTCCAACGTACGCCGCCCCTTTTCCAGCAGGGCGTCGGCCTCGGCGTTTGTAAATCCCACGAAGTTGAGTCCGCCGGGCACGGCCCGGGAGGAATGCCACACATCAAAGCCGTCCGGGTCCTGGGGGATGGTCCAGCCCATGATGATGGCGTCGAAGCGGCCCGTGTCCACGAATTCCTTGATGAACGCCGCCCATTCCACAGTGCGGATGGCCACCTCGACGCCGATCTCTTTTAGGCGCTGCTGGATGATGGTGGCGGTTTTTATGCGCTGGTCGTTGCCCTGGTTGGTCAGGATGGTGAACGAAAACGGCTTGCCGTCCTTGGCCAGCACCCCGCCAGGCCCCGGGGTCCATCCGGCCTCGGCCAGCATGGCCTTGGCCTTGGCCGGGTCGAAGGCATAGTCCGTGATGGATTCGTTATAAATCCAGGTGCCGGGCTTGTACGGCCCGATGGTGGGCATGCCCAGGCCTAAAAGCACGCCCTTGACGATCTCCTGCTTGTCGATGGCGTGGGCCAGGGCGCGGCGCACCCGCACGTCGGCGAACAGCGGACTGTGCAGGTTGTAGCCCAAAAAGGTATATCCAAAAGACAGGTATTTATATTTCTTAAACTTCTCATCCCATTCCCGGCCCGTCGTCTGGTGCAGGTACTGCTGCGGGGTCAGCCCCATCATGTCCAGGTTGCCCGCCTTGAGCTCCAAAAACATAGTTGAGAGGTCGGGAATTATCCGGTACACGACCTGATCCAGATAGGCGCGGCCCTCGAAATAGTCAGGGTTGACGTCGAGCACGATGCGCCGCCCCGGCTCCCAGGCGGCCAGCTTGTAGGGACCGGCCCCCAGGGGGTTGCGGCTTTGCTCGGTGTTCATGAGATCCTGGCCTTCCAGGGCGTGCCTGGGCAGGATGGCGCTGGCCCAGGTGACCAGGGACCGGGCGAAGGGTTCGTCGTAGCGCACCTCAAAGCTGTATTTCCCGGTGACGGTAAATGACGAAACGGCCTTGAAGTCCCCGGCGTAGGCCGTGGGGGTTGCGGGGTCGATCATGAGCTTATAGGTGAATTCCACGTCCGCCGCCGTCAGCTCCACCCCGTCGAACCACCGAATGCCCGGCTTGAGGACAAATTTGAGGAGCTTGCCGTCGTCTTGCACTTCGTAGCTTTCGGCGGCGAAGCATTCGAGATTGATGTCCTTGTCGTAGCGCAGCGGGGCCACATAGATCAGGTCGGCCACCTCGTGGGAGGCCGAATCCGAGGACAGGGGCGGGATGAGGTTGGTGGCGTCGCCGAGCATGGCCTCGAGGATGCGGCCGCCGGGCGCAGGCGCGCCAAGGTCCGGGGCAGGGGTTCCGGGGGCGGCCTTTTCCGCCGTGGCCGGGGCCTTTTCGTTCCCGCCGTCGCCGCACCCGGTCAGACCCCACAGGCAGGCCATGCAAAACACAGGGAGAAGCAGCGTACGCATGTGGTGTCTGGACACGATCCGTATCCCCTCTGCCCCGACTCGGGCCGGTGTGCGATGTGCGCGCCGGATCCGGCGCCAGCCCGGCGCGTCCCCAGGCGACACCGGGAGCATATACGCCGGGCGCCGAAAAACCAACCCCCCGGGCGCCCCCCCGGCCAAACGTCCCAGACCGCCCAAAAACCCGGCCATGCAGGAAAAAACCAACATATCGCCCATGCGTAATCTTTGCTTCCCAAAATCAGGCCCCTTCGTGTATATTTGAGAAATACGATCCGGGGCCTGCCCGTTACGGGCCGCAAATCCGCCCCCCCGGGCCGCCAGGACGGCCACAACCGTACCATCCGTCCGTATCCGGTCGCCGCCGCCCCCGGGCGGCCCTCGGAACAGACCTTTCCCCGAACAAGGAGCGCGTTGCACGATGGTCGTCGGCAAAGAGGAGCAAACGGTTAAAACCCTTTTGCAGGAATTCGTCAGGGAAACCATTCCCGAATACATCATCGACGGTTCCCATGCCATCGTGGCCCAGGACGGCGTGCAAAAGCTCACCGTCAAAAAGCGCGACGGGTACTGGGATGTGGACGGTCAGATCCAGGGCGAGGACTTCCAGGTCTACGCCTCGGAGCTCTCGGTCAACCTGAGGGACCGGACCATCAACTTTTTTTGCAACTGCCCGGACTCCTTTTCCGGGGTATGCCGCCACGTGGGGGCCACGGCCTTAAAGCTCATCAAAAACCTCGACGACACCAAAGACGAGGACGTCGCCCACGCCATCCAGAAAAGCGAATGGCGGCAGACCTTCCGGGCCTTTTTCGCAACCGAGCCCGAGCCAGAGGCCGGGCGGCACTATTTCATCTACCGCTTCCACCCCGAGCACGGCCGACTCCAGGTGGCCTTCTACCGCGCCCGCCAGAACAAATCCGGCATCTCCCAGGTGCACCAGGACATCACCCTGGAGCAGATCATCAAAAACCCCGACTGGAGCGAGATGTCGCCGTTTCTGCCCATGGTGGCCGAGCAGATCGGCCACAACCTGGACTATTACGGCCACCGCGTGGACATCCCTCCCGGGCTTTTAAGCTGGTTTTTCTGGTCCATCGGCAAGGAATACTACCTCTACTGGCGCGACACCGAACAGCCCGTGCGCATCGAAAACAAGACCATGCGCCTGCAACTGGCCCCGCTTCTGGGCGACGACGGCCTGTCTTTCGACATCCTGCTCGGCGCGGACGGCAAGCCGCCTTTTTCCATCATGGGCCGGGAGATTTTCTTCTACGGCAAGCTGCCCCTGTGGGTGTGCTGGAACCGGGGGTTTTATCCGGTGCAGACCGGACTCTCCCCGGACGTAATCCAGGAGATGGTGCAGAATCCGCCGCTGATCCCAACAGCCGACGTCTCGGAGTTCCTGGACCGGGTGTGGTCCAACCTGCCGGTCTCCGATCTGCACGGCCATGATGAATTCCTGGAGCGCATGCGGCCGTTTTTCGTCCCGGCGGCCTACAACCCCAAGCTCTTTTTGGACGAGGAAGGCAGCCTTCTGACGCTGCAGATCCAAAACGTCTACGACACCGAGCACGGCGAGATCACGGTGCCCGGCCCCAATGCGGAGTTGCAGACCGGCTCCTATCAATATGACGGCAAATCCTTTCTTCTGGCCAGAAACCAGGAGGAGGAGGCCAGGCTCATCTCGCTTTTAAACGAGATGCGCTTCCAGCCCAGAAACAACGCCAACTGGTTCCTGGAACCCGAAGAGGCCATCGTCTTTCTGCTCGACGCCTATCCAAAGCTTGTTGAGCAGTACCGGGTCTACGGCGAACAGAACCTGACCCGCTACAAGGTGCGCCTGACCAAGCCGGTGATCGTGGCCGAGGTGGAGTCCAAGGAAGAAGACAAGTGGTTCGATCTGGACATAAATGTCCAGTACGACGATCAGAAGGTGCCCATCGAGAAGATCTGGAAGGCCTGGACCCAGGGCAAACGCTACGTTCAGCTCAAGGACGGCTCCTACACCAGCCTGCCCGAGTCCTGGCTGACCAAGCTGGCGCACAAGCTGCGGGCCCTGGGATTCGACCCGGAAAAGCCGCCCCAGACCAGCTTCAAGCAGTTCGAGGCCCCGGTTTTGGACAAGCTTTTGGAGGACATCCCCGAGGCCCGCACGGATTCGTTCTGGAACAAACTGCGGCGCAAGATCCACGACTTTAGGGAGATCATCCCCATAAAGCCCCCCAAGGGTCTGTCCGCCACGCTTCGGCCCTATCAGGCCCAGGGACTGAGCTACCTGAACTTTTTGCGCGAGTACGGCTTCGGCGGCATCCTGGCCGACGAGATGGGCCTGGGCAAGACCGTGCAGACCCTGGCCTTCCTCCAGCACCTGAAAGAAACCGGGGCCACGGGTCCCAACCTCATCGTGGTGCCCACCTCGGTGTTGCCCAACTGGGAGCGCGAGGGCCAAAAATTCGTGCCTGGATTACGGCAGCTCATCATCTACGGGGCGCGCCGGGAGGGCATGTTCAAAAAGATCGCGGAATCGGATCTGGTGGTCACCACCTACGCCCTTTTACGCCGCGACCTGGACGAGCTGTTAAAGTTCGAGTTCAACACCGTCATCCTCGACGAAGCCCAGAACATCAAAAATCCCAACACCATAACCGCCCGTTCGGTGCGGCGGCTCACCGCCAAGACCCGGCTGTGCCTGTCGGGCACGCCCATCGAAAACAACCTCTTCGAGCTGTGGTCGCTTTTCGAGTTCCTCATGCCCGGGTTTTTAGGCGGCCAAAACGCCTTCCAGCGCGGCATCGTCAAGCCCATAAAAGACGGCGACGAGGAGACGCTCGACTACCTGCGCGGCCGGGTCAAACCCTTCATCCTGCGCCGCACCAAGTCCGAGGTGGCCAAGGACCTGCCGCCCAAGGTCGAAAACGTCTACTACTGCGCGCTTCTCGACGAGCAGATGGACCTCTATGCCGCCCTGGCCAAAAAGCTCAAGGAGCAGGTGCTGCAGACCGTGGACGAAAAGGGCCTGGCCAAGAGCCAGATGTCGATTCTCGACGCCCTGCTCAAGCTACGGCAGATCTGCTGCCACCCCCGCCTGCTCAAGCTCGACATGCCCGGGATGAACACCAACCTGCCCTCAGGCAAATTCGACGCCTTCAAGGATCTGGTCACGGACATCATCGAGGAAGGGCACAAGGTGCTCATTTTCTCCCAGTTCGTGCAGATGCTGCATATCATCCGCTCCTGGGTGCAGCTCACCCAGATCAAGTACGCCTATCTGGACGGCTCCTCCAAGGACCGCTTCGAGCAGGTGGACACCTTCAACAACGACGAGTCCGTGAAGATGTTCCTCATCTCGCTCAAGGCGGGCGGCACGGGCCTAAACCTCACCAGCGCCGACTACGTCATCCACTACGACCCATGGTGGAACCCGGCCGTGGAGAGCCAGGCCACGGACCGCACCCACCGCATCGGCCAGTTGCGGCAGGTGTTTTCCTACAAGATGATCTGCCAGAATACGGTGGAGGAGAAGATACTGCGGCTTCAGGAGATGAAAAAGGACGTGGCCGAGGCCATCATCCCGGGCCAGGACGCCTTCAAGTCCCTGACCCGCACCGATCTGGAGTCGCTTTTCGAGGTCTGATCCGCCCGCCCGTCCGCCATGCATCCCACGCCCCCCGCCCGGCCAGGGTTGGGGGGCGTTTTCATTCCGGCCGGTCGGGGCGTTGCGGCATGCCGGGACGGAAAAAATCGTACCAGGCGGCCAGCACGAGTTGCAGGTGGGCGTAGGTGAATTCCGGCCCGGGTCGGCCCGAGCGCTTGAGGTGCTCGTTCACCGCGCCCACGAAATCGAGCTTGCGCTGCCGCCCCTCGAACCGCTCGTAGAGCTTTTCGATATACTTGAGGATCTTTTCAGAAAGATCCGTCGTCTTGTAGATGTGCACGACGCTGTCCTTGGTGATGCACGTGTCCGCCAGCCTGTCCTCGATATACTCCATGAGCCGGTTGTTCACCGTCTCGAACGTGTCTTCGCCAATGATTGCGGTCTCAAGGACGGCCAGGAAGGGCTTGCAAAACCTCCTGGAGAAAAATCCGCAGCCCTCGTCATCCGTCTCAGAGATGCCGTGCTTGATCTCAACCGGATAAAAAAGATACCGCCCCAGGACATTGCGCACTTCATGGCGCGACTCGTCCAGCATCATGACGATGCCGCTGACGTTTCCGGAAACAAACGTGAAGAGGTCTTCCCTGGTCCTGGCGTAGACCTTTTCAAAGGCCATGTTGGCCTTGTTCAAAAAGGCGTGGTAGATGGCCAGTTTTCCCGCAGAACATCCCTGGCAGCCGATGACCGTGTCCAGGATGCGCTTGATGTCGCTGCCGCCCGTGGTCAGGGTCTTTTGAAAATGGATATCCAGGCTGGCGTTCACCCGGGGACAAAAAATCGCCTTGCGCCCCCGGTTGATTCGCTTCAAATCGACAAGCAGGGACTGCGTCAGTTTCTTCGCCGCAGTACCCACCATATATTCCTGCAATACGAAATAAAGATTCTGCTTTGTTTCGACGGAAAGGCCCTTGTTCATTTTTGAAGCGCACTTCAAAAACAAATTATAATATACGTTTGCAACCTTTCTCGATGTATTGACGATGGAGACGGTAAAGCTGTCGTGGAACTTCTTTGGGAACTTCATGTGATTCTTCTACGAAAATACACGATGACGCGCACACCATGCGCCAAGCCTTCCGCCGCCGCCCCCCCCTGCCCTACGCCGCCGCCCGGGGTAAAACGAATTTAGTCTGCCCGCACCATCTTTGCAACTCCCCGCCCCCCCCCGCCAGCTGCACCGGCGCCACGATTATTTTCACCCCCCGGTTTTTTTCAAACAAAAATATCGGTACCACTCTCCTCATGGCGAAGTCCCCTGCCCGCACATCCCGTCCGGCCCGCACCACGCGCGCCGCCGCACAACCAAAGAGGTGACCCATGACCGACCTCACGGACCGAACCCGCGCCCTGCTTGACGACCTCGGCCACGACGAGGAGCCTGTCGGCATCTTCTACACCGACGCCGAACCCGAAGACGGCTTCGCCCCCAAACCCGGCGTGCCGTTCGATATCGACATGGAGGCCCGAAACGAGATCGACTGGAAAGGCATGTGGGGAAACTTCTCCTGCGTCATCGGCAAACTGTGGCTGGCCCGGCGCCAGAAAAAACCCGCCTACTTCGAGGCCGCCCGCTACGGCTGTCCCGGCGGCTCCTTTTTCCTGGGGTTCCACAAACCCCAAATCCATTTCCTGGACCACTACATCTCCCTGGGCATCCCGGATGTCGCCGAGGGCGAACGCTACCTGCCCTCGCCCGCCCATGTGCGCGCCTTCTTCAACGACATTGACCCCCTGCCCGCCCCGGCCCGCTTCTGCGTCATGAAACCCCTGTCGCTTTTCACCGCCTCCGAAACCCCCGAACTCGTCGCCTTCTTCGCCCGGGGCGAGGTCCTGGGCGGCCTGTGCGAGCTGGCCTTTTTCGCCACCGGCGACACCGACGTCGTCGCCATGCCGTTTGGCGCGGGCTGCTCCAACCTCGTCACCTGGCCCCGCCGCTACGCCGCGCAAGGACGCCCCCGGGCCGTGCTCGGCGGCGTGGACCCGTCATGCCGTAAATTCATGAAGGCCGACGAATGGAGCTTCACCGTGCCGCTGTCCCTCTACCAAACCATGCTCGACGCCCGGCCCGAATCGTTCCTGGCCGCCAAAACCTGGGCCGGAGTGCGCACCAAGGTCCTGCGCAGCCGTAAGGCATGGGGAGATAAAGAGTAATCGGGGCTGGCCGCCCCGAACCCCGCCCGGGGGAAATCATTTCCCCCGGACCCCCTGATATCGTTGGCGTTTCCCGCGCGGCGAAGCCGCGCCGGAAACGCCAACGAAAATCATGGTGGTACGGAGAAAGTGAGTACGCCCGCACGCGGACGCGAAGCGCGGCAAAGTTTTTAGGAAGGGGGGTCCAGGGGGGGAACCCTTTTTTCAAAAAGGGTTCCCCCCTGGCCGCCGGAGGCCCCCCCAAAAAAAAGCTCGGCCCCCGCAGGAAACGGGGGCCGAAATCAAGGAGGGAGGAGAAAGCCTTGTCCGTCCGGTGCGACAACGCGCCCCGGGGGCGGCGCAAGGCGGAGGGTGCGGCTTCGGGGCTCGGCGTGGCGTGTGACCGCACCCCTCCCCGGTCGGGGGTCAACCGTCCGGGTGATTGTGTTCTATGCCTCCAATATGAAGGGGGGATTGCGGGGGAATGAACGTTTTTTCATGGGCGGCCGGTCCCGCCCTCGGCCCGGGGAAAGGCCAGGATCACGCGTAGCCCGGGGCGTGCGTCCGACAGGGTCAGGCTCACCCCGTGCAGCTTGGCCACGGCGGCCACAAGGCTCAGGCCCAGGCCGCTGCCCGGGGCGTTTCGGCTCGACTCCAGGCGGTGGAAACGTTCCAATACCTTGTCCCGGGATTCCGGAGGCACCCCCGGCCCGGTATCCTGCACCGAGATCGTCGGCCCGTCCGGCCCCTGGGAGAGCGCCACAGCCACCTCGCCGCCCGGCGGGGTGTATTTGATGGCGTTGTCCACCAGATTGGCCAGGGCCTGGGACAGCAGATGCCGGTTGCCCGGGGCCGAAAGCCCCGGCGCCAGCTCCACGCGCAGCCGGATGCCCTTGTCCTCGGCCAGGGGTTCGTACAATTCGGCCACATCCCCGGCGACCCGGGCCAGATCGAGCATGGCGAACTCCTCCCGGCGGCTTCCGGCCTCGGCCTGGGAGATGGTCAGGATGGCGTGAAACGCCCCCAGCACCTCGTCGATATCAGCGATGGTGCGTTCCAGTATCCCCCGTCCGGAGCCGCCCTCCCCGGCCTGGGGCAGGGCCAGTTCGAGCCGGGCCCGGATGCGGTTCAGGGGGCCGCGAAGGTCGTGGGCGATGTTGTCGCTGACGTGGCGCACGCCGTCCATGAGCGCGCCGATGCGGTCCAGCATGTCGTTTAGGTTCCCCGTGAGCTGATCGAATTCGTCGCCTGTGCCCTTGGCCGGGATGCGCCTGCTGAGGTCGCCGAGCATGATCTCCCGGCTGGCCCGGTTGATCACGTCCAGGCGGCCGAGCATGCCCCGGGTCATGAGCACCGCGCCCAGCCCGCCCATGAGCACGGTGATCACCAGCCCCCACACCAGGGCGTCCATGATCAGGTCCTCCACGGTGTTGCGCTCGGCCACGTCGCGGCCCACCAGCAGATGGTAGTTGCCGGGCAAAAGGAAGTATTTGAGCCGGGCAAAGACCCGCTGGCCGTCGATCTCCGGCAACTCGACGTCCAGCCAGCCGTCCTGGGTGGAGGTGAACTCCGGCCACTGCTTGAGGTTTCCGGCCAGGGGCGTGAACTTCCAGTCCGTAAGCAGGTACAGGCCGCTGCCGCTTTTGTCCCGGGCCACCCGGGTCTCGATGGCCCGCACAAGGCCGGTGAGGCCCTGCTGGCTGTACTGCTCGGTGAGGCCGCGAATCTCGGCGTTGACCGTCTCCTCGGTCTGGCGCTCCATGAATCCGGCCGTGGAGTGGTAGATAAATCCCAGAAGCACCAGCACCGAGGTCCCGAACAGGGCCATGTACAGGAAGGCCAGACGGAAGGCCGTGGACCGGACGATCCTAACGGGGATCACGAATGGTGTACCCCGCGCCGCGAATGGTGTGCAGCAGCGGCTTGTCGAAATCCCGGTCGATCTTGTGGCGCAGGCGGCTTATGTGCACGTCGATGACGTTGGTCTGCGGATCGAAGGAATAGTCCCAGACGTTCTCCAGGAGCATGGTCCGGGTGACCACGTGCCCGGCGTGGCGCATGAGATACTCCAGGAGCAGGAACTCCTTGGGCTTGAGTTCGATGGGGCGTCCCGAGCGGGCCGCCGTGCGCGACACCAGATCGAGCTCCAGGTCGGCCACCCGAAGGCTGGTCTCGGCGGCCTCGCCGCCGCCCCGGCGCAAAAGCGCCTCCAGCCGGGCCTGGAGTTCGGAAAAGGCGTAGGGCTTGGTCAGGTAGTCGTCGCCCCCGGCCCGCAGCCCTTTGACCCGGTCGTCCACGTCGCCAAGGGCGCTCAGGATCAAGACCGGGGTCTTGTTCCCGGCGGCCCGCATGGTCTTTACGATGGTCAGCCCGTCCACGCCGGGCAGCATGCGGTCCACCACCATGGCGTCGTAGGTCTCGGCCGCGATGCGGTACAGCGCCTCCTTGCCGTCGGCCACATGGTCCACGGCGTAGCCGCTCTCCCGCAGGCCCTTGGCCAAGTATGCCGCGGCCTCCAAGTCGTCTTCGACGATGAGGATGCGCACTTTTTGTCTCCCGTATCGGCGAACCGGCCGGATAACGTTGTATGCCCCGTCCTATCCAATGCCCCGGCAAAAGGAAAGGCGGCCGCCGCGCGGTTTCCTTTTGCCGCATTTGCGTCTATCATTGCAAAAGAAACGAAAGTCCCGCAAGGAGACGGTCATGCCCCCCATCCCCCCGCCCGTAAAGGGCCATCCCCGTCCGGGCCGCCTGGCGGTCCTTGTTCTCGTCCTGGCCGCCTTCGCGGCGTGCGGCGCGTCCCAGGCCCTGGCCCAGAAGGGAGGCTACGTCCTGGGGGCGCTTTTGCCCCTTTCCGGCCCCCAGGCCGCCAAGGGCCGCATCGCCCAGACCGCCCTGCGTCTGGCCGAAAGCGACATCCGCGACTATCTGGCCGCCTCGGGTTCGGGCGAGACCCTGTCCATCATCGTCGAGGACACCGCCGCAGACCCCGCCAAGGCCCTGGCCGCCCTGAACCGGCTGGCTGAAAAGGGCGTCCGGCTGGTCATCGGTCCGGCCACCGACGTCGAGACCGCCGCCGTCATGGAGGCCGCCGCCCAAAAGGGCGTGGTGCTCATCAGTCCCGGCAGCACCGCCCAGGCCCTGGCCGTAAAAGACGACCTGCTGTTTCGCCTGTCCCCGGCCAACACCTATCAGGCCGAGGCCCTGACCGCGCTGGTCAAGCAGGAGGGGAATACGGTCATGCTCCCCCTGTGGCGCGGCGACAGCGAGGGCGACGAACTCATCGTCCACGCCAAGGCCCGCTTCCGCCAGCTCGGCGGCGAGTCCGCAGCCGGGGTGCGCTACAACCCCGACCGCACGGATTTCGCAACCATCGTGGACGAACTGTCCAGGGAGGCGGAGAATATCAAGACCGCCAACCCCAAGGCCAAGACGGCCATCGTGTTCGTGGGCGAAAAAGAGGTCGTGCCCATCTTCAAGGAGGCCGCCAATCGCCCCGGCCTAAGCTCCCTGCCCTGGTACGGCAGCGACGCCTCGGCCCTAAACGACGACATCGCCAAGGACCCCGAGAGCGCCGCCTTCGCCATGCGCACCCGGTTCACCGCGCCGCGCTACGGCGAGGGCGGGGCCAACGTCTATACCCAGATCGAACGGCGCATCACCAAGGAGACGGACCAGTTCCCCGACCCCCAGGGCGTGGCGGCCTACGACGCGGCCTGGCTGGCCTTTTTGTCGGCCCAGACCGCCCAGGCCACGGATGCGGCCAGCCTCAAGCGGTTCATCCCGCTTCTGGCCGAACGTACCTACGGCGTCACGGGCTGGCTGGCGCTCAACGAATACGGCGACCGCCGCGAGGACTGGGATTTCGACTTCTGGGCGCTGGGCAAGGAAGGCGACACCTTTTTCTGGGAAAAAATCGCCCGCTACCAGCTCGAACCCGGACTGCCCAAGGAACTGTACATCGGCTCGCCCCGCAAGTAGCGGGGCGCGGGGGATGGGCTGGGGCGGATAGGCGCGGGAGGTCGGCCAGGGGTTAGGCCTGCGGCGGCCCAAAGGGGCCATGCCCCTTTGGAATCCCCGAACGGGGACGATTTTGGACGCGCCAGCCGCTTTCAGACCGGTCGCATCCAGGCGCATGCCCAGGCCGGACACGGCGCGGGACACGCCAGCCTCTTGACGGGGAGTGTCGCGTCCGGGCGCATGTCGAGGGCCGGGCGAGGGGTTTGCGCACGGCGCGGCAGGCAGGCCCGAGCGAAGCGACGCATGGCCTGACGCCGCGCCGTGTCGCAGGCCCCGAACCCGGCTGACCGGCGGACGCCCGCGCCGTGTCGCAGGCCCCGAGCCCGGCTGATCGGCGGACGCCCGCGCCGTGTCGCAGGCCCCGAGTCCGGCTGATCGGCGGACGCCCGGGCCGGGAGATGCCTGCGGCGGCCCAAAGGGGCCATGCCCCTTTGGAATCCCCGACCGTAAAAAGACAGACCTCTTCCGGGCCGACCGCCTTCAGGCCATGCCGTCCCCTAGCGCTTGCGTCTCCTGCTTCTGCGCCGCGCCGAACTCGAACGTTTCGGCGCGTCGCCGGATTCGGCGGCCCCGGCGGCCCCGGCGGCCGCTGCGGGCGCCGCAGGCGGCGCGGCCTTGTCCGAGGGCTTCTTCGCTTTTCCCGACTTCGCCTTTCCTCCCGATTGTCCCGATCCGCCCGATTTCCCGGACCTGCCCGACCGTCCCGAACGATCCGGGCGGGCCGGACGGGCCTTGCCGCCCCTGGCGGCCCCCGGCTCTCCCATCTCGCCGCCGTCCACCAGCCGCAGGTTGACCTCCAGCCGGTCGATGCCCACGTCCATCAGCTCCACGGTGATGGTCTGCCCAAGCCGGAAGGCCCGGCCCGTGCGCTCGCCCAAAAGCTCCTGGCGTTCGGGGAAAAACCCGTAATAGTCGTCGGTGATGGTGGACAACCGGACCATGCCCTCGGCCATGACCTCTTTAAGCTCCACCCAGAACCCGAAGTCGGCCAGCGACCCGATGACCCCGGTGAACTCCTGCCCCACCTTGTCTTCCAGAAAAAGCACCGTGATGCGCTTTAATATCTCGCGCTCGGCCTCCATGGCCACCCGCTCCCGGCGGCTTAGGTGCTCGGCCTCCTTCTGGAGTCTGGCCGGACTGGTCCAGGTCGCCCCGTCTCCGGCCAGGGTCTTTTTGATGGCCCGGTGCACCACCAGATCGGCATAGCGCCGAATCGGCGAGGTGAAGTGGCAGTAGCAGGCCGAGGCCAGCCCGAAATGCCCCTCGTGGCGCGGGGAATAGGAGGCCTGCATCATGGTCCGCAGCGCCATGCGGCTGACCAGAAAATCCAGGTCCGTCTCCGCCGCCGCGCGCAACATCAGGTTCAGGTCGCCCGGGCCGGGCTCGGCCGGAATGGACGTGACCAGGCTGGTGGTTCCCAAAAGCTTGAACAGGGCCTCGAGCTTGGCCGGGTCCGGATCGGGATGGATGCGGTACAAAAAGGGCGTGCCCTGCTCCGTAAGGTAGCGGGCCACGGCCTCGTTGGCCGCGATCATGAACTCCTCCACGATCTGGTGCCCGAAATGGCGCACCCGGGGCCGGATGTCCACGGGCTCGCCGTCGAGGTTGAAGTGGATTTCCGGCTCGGGCAGATCAAAATCCAGGGTGCCGCGTTCCTGGCGCAGGCCGCGCAGCACCCGGGCCAGCTTCTCGGCCTTTTCCAGCATGGGCAGGACCGGGGCCATGGTCGCCCGTTCGGCCTCGTCCCCGAGCAAAAGCCCCCGGTTCACCTGGGCGTACGTCAGCCGGGCGGCGCTTTGGATGACGGCCGTATAAAAGGAGGCCTCGCGGATTATGCCCTTGTCGGAGAATTTCATGTCCGCCACCATGGCCAGCCGCGGCACATGGGGGTTTAGGCTGCACAGGCCGTTTGAGAGCCGTTCGGGAAACATGGGCTCCACGGACTGGGGGAAGTAGTAGGAGTTGCCGCGCTCCAGGGCCTCCTTGTCCAGGGCCGAGCCCTCGGGCACGTAGTGGGACACGTCGGCGATGGCCACCCGCAGCCGGTAGCCCCGTGGGATCTTCTCCACATGCACGGCGTCGTCGAAATCCCGGGCCTTGGCCCCGTCGATGGTCACGAAGGGCACGTCGCGCAGGTCGGCGCGTCCGGCGAAATCGGCCTCGCCCGGTTCCTCGGGCAGCTCTGCGGCCTCGGCCAGGGTCCGCTTGGGGAAGACCGTGGGCACCTCGTGGTTGATCTTGACCAACTGCTCCTGCACGGAGGCGTCGCGCTGCGGCCCCAAAAGCGCCGTGGCCGATCCGGAATACAGGCGATATTCCAGCTTCTCCCCGGCGGTGACGGTGATGATGTCCTCCATGGACGGCTCCTTGCCGCCGCCCTTGGGCCGGTAGTCGGCCATGAAGCTCATGGGCTGGCGGGGATCCGTGGGGCGGCACAAAAAGAGGTCCTTGCCCATGCGCTTGACCACCCGGCAGGGGAACTCCGCCTGTCCCCGCTCCAGGATGCGGGCCACCCGGCCCTCATGGTTCTTGCCGGTGCGCTCCCGGGTCACGGCGGCGGCCACCCGGTCGCCGTGCCAGGCGTCGCCCATGTCCTTGTGGGATATGAAAAGGTCCTTGCGGCGCTTGTCGTCGGGGATGACGTAGCCCACGCCCGAACGCGCGATCTCCAGCCGTCCCACGAACAGCTTCATGCTCTCGGTCAGGCCGTAGGCCCGGTCGATGCGGATCAGCCGCCCCTCCTCCACCAGATCGTCCAGGATGTCGCGCACCTGCTGGCGGCGCATCCGCCCGGCCTCAAGGCCGTCCACCACGTCGCGGTCGGACAGGGGCTTTTTGCGTTCCCGAAAGAGCCTGATGACGGCGGACGGGCTGACATCCGCAGTCTGTCTGGTCTCCTGGACCGCGTCGTCGTCGTGTTTCTCTTTTCCCCCGGGTCGGCTCCGTTTTCTTGCGGCCATATGGCCTCCTTTCCGGATTTCCCGGTACATATCTTGTGCCTGACGGCGATCCGACCGGCGTTTACGGCAATGGTCCCGTGTGCTATGCGCGTTTCCCGGAGAAATGCATGCACGACACCGGGTGTATCCTCGTCGGGGAATTCCAGTTCGGGCCGGAAATCAGCTTCGAGCGGTTCGGGGAACTGGAAGACGCCCTGAAAAACGCGGTTCTGGAGCTTCTTGGCGGCCTGGGCGCGACCCATCTGGAATTCGGACCCGGCGGCGACTTCCTGCGTTTCCAAAGCCAGGCCCCGCAGCTTGCCCCGGACGAGCTGTCCCGGGCCTGCCGCTTTTTCATCCCGCTTCTGGACGCGGGCGTCAAGGGCCGCGTGGTCTGCGTGCCGGGCGGCTTCGGGGATGTGACCGCAGCCTTTTTCTCAAACGCCGGCGTCGAACTGGTTACGATCAAGGCCCCGTGACCCCTCGCGAAAACCACAGGGGCACGTAGTGTCCGGCGTGCCGAAGGGCCGCATCCAGCTCCCGGCGCCCGGGCAGGATGGCCTGCACCGCGTCCCAGAAACGGGCGGAGTGGTCGGGGTGCTTCGTGTGGCACAGCTCGTGGATAAAGACGTAGCGGGCAAGCTCCCAGGGCAGAAAGGCCAGATTCAGGTTGAGGCTCACCCGACCGCCGCGGCTGCAACTGCCCCAGCGGGTGCGCTGCTTGCGCACCGAGGCGGCGGTAAAGGCCAACCCCACCTCCCGGCTCACCTCACGCAGGCCCGCCACCAGAAGCGGCCCGGCCTTGGCCCGGACAAAATCGCACAATCCCCGCCGCGCCGCCTCACGGCCCATGGCCTCGGCGTCGGCCCCGGCGTCGGCCCCGGCATTGGCCCCGGCGTCGGGGCCGGGCAGGGCCACGGCCAGCCGTCCCGGCCCCATCTCCCGCACCACGGCCCCCGGCCGGGCGGCCTGCGTCCCCCGCCGGGACACGTACTCCACCCGGTACTCCAGGCCAAAGGCGGTCAGGACCACCCGTTGCGGCAAGGCCACCGGCAGCATCCCGGGCAGCTCCCCCGAGGCGGCCAGCCTGGCCGCCGCGTCCTCAATCCAGGCCCGGCGCGACTCCACGGCCAGGGGCAAAAGATCGAGACTGCATCCCGCCGGGACCACGATCTCAAGGCCCGTCCCGGGCAGCATGCGCAGGATGACGCCGGAGGCCCGGCGGCTGATGCGCACGGAAACCGGCGTCGGCACGTCGAGCATGGCCGCCAGCAACCGGGCGGCCGCCGCCGCGTCCTGGGGCGTGGCCGCGTAGCGGACCTTTTTCCCGGGGCTGTTTTTTTTCCCTGCGCCGTGCGTCGCCATGGACATCCTCCCGACCGGACCTGGCCGTCTCCAGTGCGGCCCGGTCACTCCCCACAGCGGATAGACATCCGGGGCGTCTTGCGTCAAGAAAAAGCCCTGGCCCGCCGCCGGGCCGTCCCACATCCCCCGCCACGCAAGGAGCCCGCCTTCATGAACCGTCGGCTGCACGCCCTTTTTCTTATCCTCGTCCTTTTGGCCGCCATCGCCGGATGCGCCCCGAAAACCGGCCCCGCCACGGGCCAGCCCGCCCTGCCCCGGGGTCCGGGCGAGGTGGAGGACCTGCGGGCCATTCCCCAAAAGACCATGTGGTTCGCCCAGCGCCAGTCCCCGGACAAGCCGCTTCTGACCCGGGAGCAGGCGGCGCTGCGCCTGGAGGAGTTCACCCTGTCCCAGTTTGCGCCCTGGACCCAGGAAAAGCCGGCCTACGGCCTGAAATCGATCCTGGAGCCGTTTACCCAGTACAAAAAGTCCCCGGGCTTTGACGAGAAAAACCGGCCCCGCGACCCGGCCTGGGCTGCGGGCGTGGAGCGCGAGGCCGACCTGCGCGGCTTCCCGCGCCTGTCGCGCCGGGCCGTGACCATAAAAAACACCAACATCCGGTCCATGCCCACCGCCGGACATCGCTACAACGACCCGAGCCTGCCCGGCGAGGGCTATCCCTTCGACTACCTGCAACACTCAACCGTCCACCTGGGCACGCCGCTTTACGTGTCCCACGCCACCCGCGACGGGACCTGGCTTCTGGTGGAGACGCCCTACACCTTCGGCTGGATACCGGCTGCGGACGCGGCCTTTGCGGACGAGGCCTTCATGCGCGACTTCCAGACCGGGCGCTACGCGGCCATCCTGCGCGACAACGTGTCTTTTCCCGGGGGCGCGGTCGCGGACATCGGCTGCGTGCTGCCCCTGGCCGGACAGTCCGGGCCGGGGACCACGGTGCTCGTGCCTGCGGCCGGCCCCGGCGGCATGGCCGTATTGCGCCAGGCGTCCCTGTCGGCGGCGGACGCGGCCCCCATGCCCCTTGCGGCCACGCCGCGCCAGATCGCCCAGGTGGCGGACCAGATGATGGGCCAGACCTACGGCTGGGGCGGCATCGACGACACGCGCGACTGCTCGTCCCTGGTCCGCGACCTGTTCGCCCCGTTTGGCGTCTTTTTGCCGCGCAACTCCAGCGCCCAGGCCAAATCCGGCCCCACCATGTCCCTGGAGGGCCTGACCCCGGCCCAGAAGGAGGCGGCCCTTTTGTCCCGGGGCGTCCCCTTCGCCACCCTGGTGTGGATGCGCGGCCACATCATGCTCTACGTGGGCGAATTTCAGGGCCGCCCGGTGGTCTACCACAACATCTGGGGCCTGCGGACCCTTTTGGCCGACGGCCGCGAGGGACGCCTGGTGCTGGGACGGGCGGTGGTCACCACGCTGCGGGCCGGGGAGGAGGTCCCGGAGGTCAAGCCGGACCGGCTGCTCATCAACCGGGTTTTGGCCCTGACGTTTCTGGCCCGGCCGCAATAATAAAAGCGGCAAAGCCTGACGCGCAAAAAAATGGGGCCTGCGGCCTGGATTTGTAGGCGCGCGCGGCAGCAAAGTCTGACGCGCAGGGAAAAGGGACTTGACGACCCCCCATGATTGGGGTAGACGACACCTCTTCTTTTGCGGAGGGAAAAAACTCATGTACGCGATCATCGAGACCGGCGGAAAGCAATATCGGGTTCAGGAAGGGGCCAAGATCCAGGTGGAGAAACTCCCGGTGGAAACCGGGAATGAGCTGACCCTGGACAAAGTGCTCATGGTGGGCGGAGAATCCGGAGTCAAAATCGGCGCGCCCTATGTGGACGGCGCGGCCGTGACCTGCGTGGTCAGCGGCCAGGCCAGGGGACCCAAGATCGTGGTCTTCCACAAGTGGCGTCGCAACGACTCCCACAAGAAAACCGGCCACCGCCAGGACTACACCACCCTGGAAGTGAAATCCATTCGGGCCTAACGCCCGGCAGCAAGGAGGCCCATCATGGCTCATAAAAAAGCAGGCGGCAGCTCCAGAAACGGACGCGACAGCGCCGGGCAGCGGCGTGGCGTGAAACGCTTCGGCGGGCAAAAGGTGCTGGCCGGGAACATCCTGGTGCGCCAGCTCGGCACCAAGTTCCATCCCGGCGAGAACGTCGGCATGGGGCGCGACTACACCCTGTTCGCGCTCATCGACGGCGTGGTCAAGTTCGAGAAGTACACCCGCCGCAACAAGGTCAAGACCCGGGTGGCCGTGCTTTCGGCATAACCGCCTTTTTTGACAGCACTTTTTTAAGGGAACGGGCGTAGGTCCGTTCCCTTTTTTTGGTCTTGCCTCCGGGACCGCTCCCGGGTACACCAGCATAACACGCTAATTTGGCACATAAATTGTATCCGATTCGCCCAAACGGCCGCCAGAGACGGCCAGGGACGCGGTGAGGCATGGCGGAACAGGGACACAAGGCCCCGATCATCGTCAAGAAGATCAAGAAGTCTGCGGCGGGGGCGCACGGCGGCCAGTGGAAGGTGGCCTACGCCGACTTCGTCACGGCCATGATGGCCTTTTTCCTGCTCATGTGGCTTTTAAACATGACGCCCAAGCAGAAGCAGGAAGAGGTCGCCGCCTATTTCCGCGAGTTCAGCCTGTTCGAGGCCCCGGGACCCGGGGCCATTCCCCTGGAGACCGGCGGCCTGGGGCCGCCCGCCGTGGTCAGCAGCTCCTCCCACGAGCCCGACGGCCCGGCTGCGGACGTGGGCGGCGGCACGGGCGCGGGACCCGAGGCCGGGGGGCCGACCGCCGAGCAAAAGCGCGTGGAGCAGATGGTCAAGGCCCAGTTGCGCCAGTCGTTGCCGGAGTTGGCCGATCAGGTCAGCGTGACGGTTGAGGACGGCAAGGTCCGCATCGAGATCATGGACAAGCTGGACCGGCCCATCTTCGAGCGCGGCCGGGCCGCCCTGACCCCTGACGCCCAGCGCATCCTGGCCACCCTGACCGGCGTGCTCAAAAAAGACGACCTCAAGGTGGTGGTGGAGGGCCACACCGACGCCGCGCCCTACGGCACCGATTCCTACACCAACTGGGAGCTGTCCACGGACCGGGCCCAGACCGCCAGACGCCTCATGCTCAAGGACGGATTTCCGCCCAAAAACATCGTCATGGTGTCCGGATTCGCCGCCACCATGCCCTATGTGCCCGCCGACCCCCTGGACGCCAGAAACCGGCGCATCAGCCTGTTGCTCTTTCAGGAGCCAGCCCCAGGCCAGCCCCAGGACGCCGGGAGCGGCCCGGCCCGGGACGCGACCGGGAACGGCCGGAAAACCGAGACCGCGCCGACGCAGCCAGCGCCGCCGCCCGTGCCCTCGCCCAACGATCTTCTTGAACGGGAAATTGACAAAATATATGACAAGGCCACTGAAAAACAGTTCTGACGCGGCATCCGCCCGGCTCCGGCCGGACCTTGGCCGCGCCCACCTCCACCATCCGGCGGAACCATGTTCGTCATAATCGGCATCGTCATCGTGCTTGGGGCCGTGGGCCTGGGCTTTTTCTTCGAAAAGGGCAATTTTTCCCTGCTTTTTTCGGCGGCCCCGGCGGAAATGCTGATCATCATGGGCGGCGCCTTCGGCTCCATGGTGGTCAGCTCGCCAAAAGACGTGCTCATCCACACCTTCAAGGGCTTCTTCGCCATCTTCGGGTCCATGAAGACCAGCAAGGGCTACTACCTGGAGATGCTCACGGTGCTGTCCATGCTTTTTATGAAGATTCGCCGCGAGGGTCTGGTGGCCATCGAAAAAGACATCGAGCATCCCACGGAAAGCCCCATCTTCAGCGCCTTCGCCAAAAACAAGGGCAACGCCGCCGTGGTCAGCTTCGTGTGCGACACCATGCGCATTTTCTCGACCGTCAACATCGAGCAGCACGAATTCGACAACATCATGGACGCCGACATCGAGGCCTCGGCCCATGAGGCGCTGGAGGCCGCCCACACCCTGAACCGCACCGCCGACGCCCTGCCGGGCCTGGGCATCGTGGCCGCGGTGCTCGGCGTGGTCATCACCATGGGCAAGCTCAACGAGCCGCCCGAGGTGCTGGGACACTCCATCGGCGCGGCCCTGGTGGGCACCATGCTCGGCGTTCTGGGGTGTTACGGGTTCCTCGGCCCCATGGCCGCCAACATGGAGCACCGGGCCAAGGAGGTGGAGGCGACGCTTTTGGTGATCAAGGCGGCGCTTGGGGCGTTCGTCGGCGGCAACCCGCCGCCCGTGGCCCTGGAGGCCGGACGCCGGGCCATCCCCACCGGCCACCGGCCCACCTTCGAGGAGCTGGAAGAGGCCATCAAGATCTCCAAGGGCAAGTAAGCCCCCTGTGCCGGGTTCCCCAAGGGGGTCGCGCCCCCTTGGGCCGCCGCAGGCCTCCCCCCTCAAGCTCCCGCTACGGCGCGGGCGCGGCCGAGGCCAGCACCCGGTCGATGCGCCGCCCGTCCATGTCCACGATCTCGAAGCGCCACCCGGCGTGGGTCACGGCCTGTCCCATGGCCGGGGCGCCGTGCAGCCGGGCCAGGACCATTCCGGCCAGGGTGCGGTGGGCCTCGGCCGGGTCCGGGGGCGTAAGCCCCAGGATGTCGTGCACCTCGTCCACCGGCAAAAGCCCGTCCAGCAGCCAGGAGCCGTCCTCGCGACGCACCGCCGCCGGTTCCGCCGCCTCGTCCGGGGCGGGAATGTCCCCCACCACGGCCTCCAGGATGTCCCCCAGGGTGACGATGCCCTGCACGTCCCCGTATTCGTCCACCACCACGGCGAACCGCATTCCGGCGCGGCGGCGAAAGCGTTCCAAAAGGGCCAGCACCCGGGAGCTCTCCAGCACGTAGGCCGGATCGTGGGCCAGTTTGGCCAGGTCCGGCGTCTCCCCCATCGCCAGGGCGGCCAGATATTCCTTGGCCCGGACCACGCCGATGACGGCGCCCAAGTCCCCCCGGGCCACGGGATAGCGCGAATACGGGTTGTCCATGACCGTGCGCAGGTTCTCCTGCGCTGTGGCCTCGACGTCCAGCCAGCTCACCTTCAGGCGGTGGGTCATGCAAAGCCCCACCCGTCGGTCGCCCAGACGCATGAGGCGCTCCACCATGCGCCGCTCCCCCTGCTCGATGACCCCGGTCCGGGCCGCCTCGGACAAAAGGCCGCGCAGGTCCTCCTCGGTCATGCGCCGCTCCCGGACGTCCGCCACGCGAAAAAGTCGCAGCACAAGCTCAGTTGAGCCGCCAAGCAGGCGCACCACCGGGGCGGCCCCGGTCATAAGCCCGTGCATGACCGGGGCGCAGGCCACGGCCAGCCGCTCCGGATGGGCGAAGGCCAGCCGCTTGGGGACAAGCTCCCCGGCCACGATGGACAGATAGGTGATGGCCGCCACCACCAGCCCCAGGCTGAGGCCTCCGGCATAGTCGGCCAGGGCCGGGACGCCCGCAAGCGACGCGGCCAGGACATCGGCCAGGGTAGCCCCGCCATAGGCCCCGGTGAACACCCCCACCAGGGTGATGCCCACCTGCACCGTGGGGAAAAAGGCCTCGGGCCGCTCCAAAAGGTCCAGGGCCTTGGCCGCCCCCCGGCTCCCGGCCTTGGCCCTGGCCAGAAGCCGCAACCGGTTGGCCGAGACCAGGGCCATCTCCGACAGGGCGAAAAACCCGTTGAGCAGGATGCACAGCGCCACGACGCCGATTTCCAGAAATAACATGCTCATGCGCGTCCTCACGACATCATGGGATAGGAAAACGGGAGGGACCTGGCCGCAGCCACGGCCGTCGTCCGGATTACAGGGAGGCGGGAAGGAAAAGGGCCATGCAGGCCACGCAGGGCTGGCCCGAGGCGATTCGCGGCACGCTCGACGCCTCGGCCAGATACCTGGCCGAATAGCCCGTAGCGGAATAGGCGTCGATGGTCATCTCAAGCAGGGACACGTTCCCGTCGCCCTGGAGGAAATAGACCAGCGTGACGAAGACCCGGGCGGCGGGACGGACCTCGGGACCTGCCTGGGGGCACTGGGCGCGTCCCCTGGCCACGTCGTACTGGGCCGCAAACCGGACGATGGTCCGCTGCTGCTCGTCCACGTAGGTCTCCCACACCGGGTCCGTGAAAAGCCCATATCCGGCCAGCACCTCGCCCACGCTGGCCCCGGAGTCCGGCGAAAAGCGCGCAGCCTTGACCACGTCCACGGGATGGTCCCCGCCGTCCCCGCAGGCGGCGCACAGGACCGCAAGCCCGCCCAGTAAAAGGCCGAAGACGAGACGTTTCGCCGCATGGGCCGCACGCCCCCCTGGCCGACGTCCGGACACGGAGGCGGCATAGCCCGCAGGGGAAAGGCGGCGGCGGATGGCGGTGAAGAACATGGCGCGTTTTTTTCGGACGCCCCACGGCGTCCGTCCCTTCCGGGAGGCGTTTGGGGGTTACGGCGTCTCCCGGACTTCCACCCGGTCCCGGCCGTTGGTCTTGGCCAGATACAAGGCCTCGTCCGAGGCCTCAAGCAGGGCCTTGGGTCCCAGATCGGCCCGTGGGCGCACGCTGGCCACGCCGATGCTCACGGTGACCCTGTCGGCCGCGCCGGATGCGGCATGTTCGATCTCCAGGCTGCGGATATTCTCGCGAATCTCCTCGGCGATGGCCACGGCCCCGGTCTGATTCGCCCCGGGAAGGATGACCACGAACTCCTCGCCGCCAAAGCGGGCCACGAAGTCGCCGGGCCTTTTGAGCACGATGCAGATGGCCTCGGCCACGGCCTTGAGGCAGCAGTCGCCCCGCAGATGCCCATAGGTGTCGTTGTAGGCCTTGAAAAAATCGATATCGATCATGAGCAGGGACAGGGGGACGCCGTCTCGCTTGGCCCGCAGCCATTCCTTGTCGTAGACCTCCTCGAAGCGGCGGCGGTTGCTCACGGCGGTCAGGCCGTCCTGGTTGGAGAGCTGCTCCAACCGCTCGGTCAGGGCCTCAAGCTCCCGCTCCCTGGCCTTTCTGCGGTCGATCTCCTCCTTGAAGCGCAGGACCGAGCGTACCCGGGCGCACAGCTCCAGGCGGTTGACGGGCTTGCTGATATAGTCCATGGCCCCGGCCTCCAGGGCGCGTTCGAGGCTGGCGACCTCATCGCGCACGGTGACCATGACCACCGGGATATCCCGGAAACGCGGGTTTTCCTTGAGGCGCTTGGTGGCCTCGATGCCGTCCATCACCGGCATGACGATGTCCATGAGGATCAGATCCACGTCGCATTCGCCGGATTCGGCCGAGCGTTCTTCGAGCAGGCGCAAGGCGACGGCGGCGTCATGCACCTCGACAATGTCCTCATAGCCTGCCGCACGCAGGATGCCGGCCAGAAGCATGGCCTGGGACCGGGAATCATCCACCACAAGTATCTTCATATCCGCTGGTTCGCGGGCCGGGCCGCGATCTCCTTGTCTTGAGGGCCGCCGGTCAGCCTTCCAAAACCCCGGCGCCCATGGCTCCATGGTACTATGGATATCGGAAAAAAGAAACTCGCGCCGCGCCATCATTTGCATGTCGGTCGTCGCGGCGGCGGCGCCCCGCCGCCCGCCAGTCGGGACTCGCCGGGCTGGCCGCAGGGAGGCGCCCGCTGTGGCCCGGGCTGCGGAAAAATCGGCCTGCGTCAGCCCCGGGGAGGCTTCACGGGGCATGTCTCGAAAAGGCCCGTTAGGCGCTCCATGGTCGGGGTGTCGGTGAAATCGAAGCGCAGGGGGGTCAGGGTGATGTGCCCCTGGGAAAGCAGATCACGGTCCGTCCCCGCCTTCACGTTGGCGCCCGGGATGACGCCGTCGAGCCAATAATAGGTCCGGCCGCGCGGGTCTTTGCGTTCGTCGAACCAGTCCTTGTAGGTGGCCAGGGTCTGGGGGCACAGCCGCAGGTCCAGGGTCTCGGACATGGCGCGGCGGGGAAAATTCAGGTTGAGCACGCAGCCGCGCGGCACCTCGGCCCAGGGCACGGCGGCGGCGAACGCGGCGGCGTAGGCCCCCTGCCCAGACAAATCCGTGGGGGAATAGTCGTCCACGGACACGGCCAGGGCGGCAAGGCCCGCCAAGGCCCCTTCCGTGGCGGCGGACACGGTGCCCGAATACAGGATGTCCACGCCCACGTTGGCCCCGCTGTTGATGCCGGACATGACCAGATCGGGCGCGCCGTCCAGAAGCGCGGCCAGGGCCAGCTTGACGCAGTCGGCCGGGGTGCCCGACACCCCGAGGCCGAAAAAGCCGTTTTCCTTGAACTCCTTCACCCGAAGCGGCGAGGCCAGGGTCACGGCGTGCCCCACGGCGGACTGCTCGGTGATGGGGGCCACCACATGCACCTCGTGGCCCGCGTCGCACAGTCCCTTGTACAGGGCCCGGATGCCCACGGCCTGGATGCCGTCGTCATTGGTCAAAAGTATCTTCATGCCCGGTCTCGTATCCTTGTTTCATGGCGTCCCGGTGACGCCTGGCCCTTGTGCGGGCAGCCCCGCATCGATTGACAAGCGTGCGGCATCAAGGCACGTTTTGGCGATTATGAAACGCCGCAAAGGCCCCATGCCCCGAAAACCGAGCACACCGTGAGCGGAAAAACCACCTTCGTCAAGGATCTCGTCCCGGGCCGCGCCGTGGACGATCTGTTCCTCGTGGCCGACGCCAAGTCCGGCCAGGCCAAAAACGGACCCTTCTGGACCCTGGCCCTGGAAGACGCCACCGGGGCCGTGGAGGCCCGCGTCTGGAGCCCGGCCAGCCAGCTCTACGCCGACATCCGCCCCGGGTCCCTGGTCCGGGTGGAGGGGATGGCGGGCAGCTACCGGGACAAGACCCAGATATCCGTAGACCGTCTGGAGTTTCTGCCCCCCGAGGCCCTGGCCCCCCTGCTGCCGCTTTTCACCGCATCGAGCGCCGTGCCCCCGGCAGAGCTTCTGGAGGAGTTGGAGGCCCTGTGCCGGGACAACATCCGGCACGCCCCATGGCGGCGGTTCACCCGCAAGGTCCTGACCGACCCGGAGGTGCGCGCCCGGCTTGTGGCCGCGCCCGGGGCCAAGAGCGTGCACCACGCCTACGTGGGCGGCCTGCTCGAACACACCCTGTCCGTGTGCGGCCTGGTTTTGGCCATCGGCGGCCGCTATCCGGCCCTGGACATGGACACGCTTTTGCCCGCCGCCGCCTTCCACGACCTGGGCAAGGCCTGGGAGCTTACGGCCGGGCTGCCCCGGGACTATACCGATCCCGGGCGGCTTCTGGGGCACATCGTGCTCGGCCTGGACGTGCTCGAACCGTTTTTTCGCAAGGCCAAAGACCTCGACCCCGAGCTTGTCCTGCATTTCAAGCACATCATGGTCAGCCACCACGGCGAATACGCATTCGGCTCCCCCAAGCGCCCCAAGACCCCCGAGGCCTTCGTCCTGCATTTCGCGGACAACATCGACGCCAAGCTCAACCAGACCCTGGGGGCCTTTGACGATGACGACCCCGAGGCCTCCTGGTCGCCCTACGTGCGCACCCTGGAACGCTTCCTCTACAACCCCCGCCGGGTCACGCGCCAGGACGAGGCCAAAAAAACCGAGGACAAAGGGACCATCCAGTGTTCGTTACCTTTGAAGGCATAGAAGGGACCGGCAAGACCACCCAGATCGGGCTTCTGGCCGAGGCGTTGCGGCGCCAGGGCAGGGACGTGGTCACCACCCGTGAACCCGGCGGCAGCGCCGTGGGCCGCGAACTGCGCCGCATCCTGCTCAGCACGGCCACCACCAACCTGTGCGAACGGGCGGAGCTGTTCCTGTATCTGGCGGACCGGGCCCAACACGTGGCCGAGGTGATACGCCCGGCCCTGGACCTGGGCGCCGTGGTCCTGTGCGACCGCTTCGAGGACTCCACCGTGGCCTACCAGGGCTACGGCAGGGGCCTGGACCCCGCCCTGCTGCACCAGCTGAGCGCCACGGCCACCGGCGGCCTGACCCCGGACCTGACCATCCTGCTCGACATCGAACCCGAAATCGGCCTGCGCCGGGCGCTGGCCCGCAACCTGCAACACGGCGCGTCCGCAGACGAAGGCCGCTTCGAGGCCGAAAGCCTGGCCTTCCATTCCCGGGTGCGCCAGGGCTACCTGACCCTGGCCGCCCTGGACCGTCGGCGCTTCCGCATCGTGGCCGCCGACGCCGCGCCCGAGGCGGTTTTCGCGCCGGTCCTGGCCGCCTGGCAGGAGGCCGCCGCCCGCAGCGCCTGACAACGGCGCCCCATGCCCCGCCCGCCCGGATCGACCGGGCTGACGCGGATCATCCTCCCACCCTAACCGACCAGGAGGCATCCCATGATCCGTTTCATCCGCATCATGCTCACCACCTTCGTGGCCCTGACCCTGTGCTGCGGCGTCTGTCTGGCGTCAACCGCCCCCTATGACGTCGCCTCCGGCAGCGCACTTGCGGCCATCACCACCCGGGGCAAACTCATCGTAGGCATGGAGCTCAAATTCTGGCCCTTCGAATTCGTCAACGAAAAAGGCGAACCCGTAGGCTTCGACGTGGACATCGCCCGGGCCATCGCCAAGGAACTCGGCGTCGAACTCGAAATCAAGGACATGGAGTGGACCGGACTCATCCCGGCGCTGCAGGCGGGAAAAATCGACCTCATCATCTCCGGCATCACCGGCACCCTGGAACGGGCCAAGACCATCACCTTCACCCGGCCCTATTTCACCACCGGCCTGTGCGCCCTGGTCAGCAACAAAAAGGCCCCAAACATGATCAGCGTGGCCGCCCTGGACGACCCGTCCCGGACCATCGCCGTGAAAACCGGCACCACCGCCGACCTCATCGCGACCAAACGCTTTCCCAAGGCCCAGATCAACCGCTTCAAGGACGAAACCGCCTGCGCCCAGGAAGTGGTCAACGGCCGGGCCGACGCATTTTTGTACGACCAGATCTCCATCGCCAAACTCCACAAGCAAAACCCCGACACCACCACGGCCCTGCTCACCCCGTTTACCTACGAACCCTACTGCATCGCCCTGCAAAAAGGCGACTTCGACCTGTGGCAGTGGCTGGAGATGTTCCTGGATATCTCAAAATCAAACGGCGTCCTGGACGAGCTGCGCCGCCAACACTTCGGCGACCTGTTGCGCTAAGGCGTGTGGGGGGCGCCGCCCCCCACGCCCCCCGGCAGGGGGGTAACCCGCCGGAACCCAGGGGGTCCGGGGGAAATGATTTCCCCCGGGCGGGGTACGGGGCGGCAGCCCCGATGTTCTTATTCTTTGGGTCTCAATGTCACGAGCAGATCGTCGCCGATGCGTTCGGTGGCGGTGGTGCGCAGGCGCAGGGCCTGTTCCATGGATTCGGCGCGGCGGCCGGAGAAAAGCGGCACGGCCAGTTCGTCGCCGAGGATTTTGGGGGCCAGAAACAGGAAGAACTCGTCGATGAGGCAGGCCTCAAGCAGCGACAGCCCGAGCCGACCGCCGCCCTCGCACAGCACGGTATGGCAGGCGGCCTCGGCGCGCAGGCAGGAAAGGGCTGCGGTGAGCGACAGTTTCCCGGGTTCGCCCACGGCCAGGACGCGCACGCCGAGGTTGCGCAGGGACGAGGCGGCGGGCGAGTCGGCGGCGAGGGCGTCGGTCAGGAAGATGGTCTGCGTGGGGCGTCTGGCAAGCAGCGTGGCCTCGGCGCCGGGGGGGGGAAGCTGGCTGGTGAGCACCACGGCCAGGGGATTTTTGGCCCAGGCCGGGGATGGGGACAGGCGCGGATCCAGGCCCGGGTCATCGGCCCTAAAGGTCTGGCCGCCCACGAGCACGGCGTCGCAGCGGGCGCGCAGCTCATGCACGCGGCGTCTGGCGGCCTGGCCGGTGATCCACTGCGAGTGCCCGGTGCGGCAGGCGATGCGGCCGTCCAGGGTGGCGGCCAGCTTGAGCTGCACATAGGGCCGGACGGTGCTCTTCCAGACGAGGAAGTCGGCGATCATGTCCCGGCATTCGCGTTCGAGCAGGCCCATGGCCACGGCCACGCCGCGCTCGCGCAGAAACGCCGCGCCGTTTCCGGCCACATCCGGGTTGGGGTCGGCGCAACCGATATAGACGCGTTTGACGCCTGCGGCCAGGATGGCGCGGGTGCAGGGCGGGGTCTTGCCGTGGTGGTTGCAGGGTTCAAGCGTCACGTACATGGCGCAGGCGGCCGGATCGACGCCCAGCGTGCGGGCGTTTTCCAGGCAGGCCGCCTCGGCGTGCGGGCCGCCGCAGCATTCGTGGCGCCCTGTGGCCACGACCTGGCCGTCTTGCACCATAACCGCGCCAACGGCCGGATTGGGGGCGGTCAGCCCCCGTGATTTCGCGGCCTGGGCCAGGGCCTCGCGCATGAACTGCGCGTCGTGATCAGAAAGAACCGGAGAGGTGTTCAAAGCCGATCCCTGCTTCCGCCACCATGGCCTCGGAGAGTTCGTCGGGGTAGGCCTGGGCGAAGTAGATGTGTTTGACCTTGCAGTTAATCAGCATTTTGGCGCAGATGAGGCAGGGCTGGGTGGTGCAGTAGATGTTTGCGCCGTCGATGCTGATGCCGTGCACGGCGGCCTGGATGATGACGTTTTGTTCGGCGTGCAGGCCCCGGCAGAGTTCGTGGCGCTGTCCGGAGGGGATGCCGAGCTTCTCGCGCAGGCAGCCCACGTCCAGGCAGTGGGCGATGCCCGACGGCACGCCGTTGTAGCCGGTGGCCAGGATGCGTTTGTCGCGCACGGCCACGGCCCCGACCTTGCGGCGCAGGCAGGTGCTGCGTTCGGCCACGAGGTGCGCGATGCGCATGAAGTAGTCGGGCCAGGGGAGTCGGTTGTCCATTGGTATGGCCTTTGGCCTGCCGGGAGCGGGTTTCGCCGCCCGGGATCTCGTCCTCGTCCCTGTGGGCGGCGGCGCGGCAGGGCCGCCAGACTTGGCGGATTTTCGGGCCATGTCAAGCCCTTCTCCGGCGAGACCGTGAGCGGCGCCCGGCCGCACGCCGTTTCGGGCGTCCGCGTCCCCCCCCGGCCTTCTCCGCAATGCACATCGCATGCGCATTTCGACCTGGGAAGGCGATATCCCCGTCACTTCCTTTCACAACCGATTTTCCAGACCTGACGGCACGGCCCTGGAGGCAGACAACCGATGCATCGGGCACGACAGATTGCACGACTTCGTGATCTGTTGTAGAGATTGGGAGGAAATCACGCTGCGAAACGGCGCTGCGGACTGGCATGGCGTGCGCACAGACAGCCGCTTTCCCCCATGCCGCATATCATGGATTTCCGGATCATATCATTGCATTAATATAAGTCACAAAAATCTTTTCCGGAAAAGCTCGCATGGGGCGAACCGTTTTCCGGCTTTTCCGGAGGAGCGCCCGGGTCAGGGCGCTGACAGTATGGACACGATCATTCGCAAAAAAATCAGGCTCTTCTACTACACCTCCGCCCTCCTGGCCATGGCCGCCGTGGCCTTGGCCGTCAGCATCCCGTATTTCATCGACTCCCGGGAAAGCTACGACCTGCTCATTTCCGAGATAGAAACCACCATCATCGCCGGAAGCAAAAGAACGCTGGAAAACAACGTCACCCGCACGATCCAGGAAATCGACACCATACGGTCGTTCACCCGGACCGAGTTTGCGGCCCTGTGCCAGGCCCAGGCCCAGGCCTTCTCCCGCCTGGATGCGCAGGCCGTCCAGACCCTTGCCGAGCCCAGACGGGACGGTTCGCATCCCCCGCCCGGCACGCCCCTGACCCTGGCCGACGCCGGGGTCGTGATCCGCGAACCGGCCACGGGACGCGTGATCTGGAGCAACGGGCGGCAGGACGCCGACGCCTTTACGCACATCACACCCGGTGAGGCCGACGCCGCCTTTCCCGTGACGGCCACAGCCAGCATGTCCCAGGGGATGACCGTCAGCCTTTTTTTCCGGGCCGCCTCCCTGGACGCCGTGGCCAGGGAGAGGGCCAAGTCCCTCATCCGCGCCGCCCGTTTCGACCAGGGAAGATACATCTGGGTCAACGAGGTCAACAACTATGCCGGCGGCGACGGGTACGCCATCCGCGCCGTGAACCCGAATCTTCCGGAGACGGAGGGCAACCCCCTGTCCACCAACACCCCGGACATCCACGGCAATCTTCCGTACAAGGAGGAGCTGGAGGGCATAAATCGGGACGGCGAGCTGTATTTCAAATACCAATTCAAGAAACTGAACAGCATGGAGATCACCGAGAAGCTTTCCTACGTCAAGCTGTACAAACCATTCGACTGGATTGTGGGTACCGGCGTGTACATGGACGACATAGACGCCCTCATCCAGAAAAGAAACCAGGCCCTGACAGACGCCTACGAGGCCCAGCTCCGCAGTTTCGCCATCCTTATGGCCATCGTTTTTACGGTTTGTGCTGTTCTTTTCTTCCTGTTCGAGCGCAGAATAAACACCATATTCAGCACTTTCCTCTCCAGATTGCAGGAGAACGAGCAGGAGTTGCACAGAAAAAACGACAAACTCGCCGCAGCCTACGCCCAACTCGAGATCGTGGCCTACCACGATTTTCTGACCGGGCTCGTGAACCGGCACGCCATGTCCGACAGGGTCGGTGAGGAGTTCTCCAGAAGCGCCCGCAGCGGGGCGCCCTTCAGCCTGATCCTGGCCGACATCGACAACTTCAAAAATATTAACGACACCATGGGCCACGACACGGGCGACGCCGTGCTGGCCCATGTCGCGCGCCGCCTGCGCAAAAACATCCGACAGGAGGATGTGGCGGCCAGATGGGGCGGCGAGGAGTTCCTGATCCTGGCCACCGCCTGTCCTCTGGAGAAGGGCGTCGTCCTGGCCGAGAAGCTGCGCTCGGTCGTCGGGGGAAAGCCCATCCGCGTCGGCGAGGACGCGCTGCACGTCACCATGACCTTCGGCGTGGCCGCCTACACGCCGGGCAAGACCTTCGACGATTTGTTAAAAGACGTGGACCAGCGCCTGTACGTCGGCAAACGCGGCGGCAGGAACCGGGTGGTCTCGGACACCTGCCCTCCGATCTGAAAAACGAAGGGGCCATGACCCGCCCCGGCGGTTTCCCCCCAGGTGCGGATCATGGCCCCGAAAGAGCCGAAAAGGCGCCCCCGCTACCAGGCGAACAGCGGAAACTGCCGGGCGAAGCCCTCGACATCGAGGCGGATGGCGTCGAGCTGCGAGTCGTTGGCCCGGGCCTTGATGGCCGCGTCGATCCAGCCCACGATGCGTTCCATGTCCGCCTCGCCCATGCCCCGGGTGGTCAGGGCCGGGGAGCCCAGGCGGATGCCCGAGGTCACGAACGGCGAGCGGGTCTCGAACGGCACCGTGTTTTTGTTTACCGTGATCCCGGCCTTGTCCAGGGCGATCTCCGCCTCTTTGCCGGTCACGTCCGTGTTGGTCAGGTCCATGAGCATCAGGTGGTTGTCCGTGCCGCCGGACACCAGGTCGTAGCCCAGGCCCATAAGCCCCTTGGCCAGGGCCTGGGCGTTTTTCACCACCTGCCCCTGGTATTTCTTGAACTCGGGGCGCAACGCCTCGCCGAAGGCCACGGCCTTGGCCGCGATGACGTGCATCAGCGGGCCGCCCTGGATGCCCGGGAAGATCTGCGAATTGAGCGTCTTGCCGAACTCCTCCGAGGACAGGATGAGCCCGCCCCGGGGACCGCGCAGGGTCTTGTGGGTGGTGGAGGTGGTGAAATGGGCGTGGCCGATGGGCGAGGGATGATGCCCCGTGGCCACAAGCCCGGCGATGTGGGCCATGTCCACCATGAGCCTGGCCCCGACCTCGTCGGCGACGGCCCTGAAACGCGGGAAGTCGATGATGCGCGGGTAGGCCGAGGCCCCGGCGATGATCATCTTCGGACGATGCTCCCGGGCCAGACGCTCCACTTCCGCGTAGTCGATGGTCCCGGTCTCTTTTTGCACGTGGTAGAAGACCACCTTGTACAGGCGCCCCGAGAAGTTGACGGGCGAGCCGTGGGTCAGGTGTCCGCCGTGGGACAGGTCCATGCCCATGATGACGTCGCCCGGGGTCAGCGCCCCGAAGCACACGGCCATGTTGGCCTGGGAGCCGGAATGGGGCTGCACGTTGGCGTACTGCGCGCCGAAAAGGGCCTTGACCCGGTCCCGGGCCAGATCCTCGGCCACATCCACATATTCGCACCCGCCATAGTAGCGCTTCCCGGGATAGCCCTCGGCGTACTTGTGGGTCATGACGCTGCCCTGGGCCTGACGCACGGCCGTGGACACGAAGTTCTCCGAGGCGATCATCTCGAGCTTGCCGGTCTGGCGCTCGATCTCCAGGGCTACCGCCCTGCCGACTTCCGGGTCAGAAATGAGGAGTTCGTCCATGGTCCCTATAGTCCTTTGTTAGCCCTCAAACTTCTTGAACACGACGCAGGCGTTGGCCCCGCCGAAGCCGAAGGAGTTGCACAGAACCGACGTGACGTCGGCCTTGCGGGCCACGCCTGGACAATAGTCCAGATCGCAGGCCGGATCGGGGGTCTCCAGGTTGATGGTGGGCGGGATGACGCCGTCCTGGATGGTCTTGACGCTTATGACCGACTCAAGCCCCCCGGCCGCGCCCAGGGTGTGGCCGATCATGGACTTGCTTGAGGTGATGGGCATTTTGTAGGCGTGCGCGCCGAACACGCTCTTGATGGCCGTGGTCTCGCAGGCGTCGTTTAGATACGTGGAGGTGCCGTGGGCGTTGATGTGGGCCACCTCTTCCGGCGCCATCCCGGCCTCGCGCACGGCGGCGGCCATGGCCTGGGCCATGCCCTCGCCGGACTCCGGCGGCGCGGTCATATGGTAGGCGTCGAGCGAGGTTCCGAACCCGCCCACCTCGGCCAGGATGGTCGCCCCCCGGGCCGTGGCGTGCTCCAGGGACTCCAGGACCAGAAGCCCGCAGCCCTCGCCGATGACGAAGCCGTCGCGATCCTTGTCAAAGGGCCGCGAGGCCTTGGTCGGATCGTCGTTGCGGGTGGACAGGGCCTTTAAGGCGTTGAACCCGGCGACGCCCAGGGGGGTGATGGTGGACTCGGCCCCGCCGCAGATCATGACGTCGGCCCGGCCCAAAAGGATGTCGGTATAGGCGTAGCCGATGCCGTGCACGCCCGAGGCGCAGGCCGAGGTGGTGCACAGGCCCGGCCCCTTGGCCCCGGTGAAGATGGATATCTGCCCGGCGGCCATGTTGGCGATGATCATGGGAATAAAAAAGGGCGACACCCGGCCCGGCCCCTGCTCCAGGAGCTTGGAATGGAACATCTCCAGGTCTTCCAGGCCGCCCAGGCCGCAGCCCACGATGACCCCCACCCGGGAGGCCTCGGTCTCAGGCACCTTGTAGGCGGCGTTTTCCAGGGCCATGAGCCCGCAGGCCACGGCGAAGCGGGTGAAGATGGCCATGCGCCGGATCTGTTTGTGGGGGATGTACGCCTTTTCGTCGAAGTTTTTCACTTCGCAGGCGAAGGTGGTGTCGAAGCCGGTGGTGTCGAACCTGGTGATGGGGCCCGCGCCCGAGACGCCGGCCACAAGGTTCGTCCAGCTTTCGGTCAGGTCATTCCCGATGGGGGTGATGGCCGCAAGGCCGGTGACGACTACCCGTTTGCCGATCATAGAAACCCCTTCCCTCCGTCCGGCCGATGAGGCGTGTCACCTGCTCCGGTCGGTAAAAAATGGTGGAACTTGGTCGCCGGTGAAGAAAAGCCGGACGCCCCGAACGCTGGCGAACGGGGCGTCCCGAAGAAAACGCGGGGTTGCGCGTCACCCCCTCGCGGCTGATCCCGCGTCCCCGGGCCTTCCGGGAACAAGGGCCGCGACTGTATTGCTTTTCTTAAAAAACAGGATCCTGTTTTTTAAGGACGGAACCCTAGGCCTGTTTCTTTTTCTCGATAAAATGAACGGCGTCTTTCACCATCAGGATCTGCTGGGCATCCTCATCGGAAATCTCTACGCCGAATTCCTCTTCCATGGCCATGATCAGTTCGGTCAGATCCAGGGAATCCGCACCCAGATCCTCGACGAACTTGGCGTCTAAGACCACTTCCTTCTCATCCACGCCCAACTGGTCGACAATGATTTCCTTCACTTTTTCAGCGACAGACATGCTTTCCCTCCAAGATAGAGCGATGTTTTTTTACAGATACATTCCACCGTTGACCGCCAGCACCTGCCCGGTGACGTAGGCTGCGGCGTCTGAGGCCAAAAAGGCCACCGCGTCAGCCACCTCGTCAGCGGTACCGGCACGCTTCAAGGGGATGCGGTCAGCGTAGGAGGTCTTGACCGCGTCGGGCAGGACGGCGGTCATATCCGTTTCGATAAACCCCGGGGCCACGGCGTTGACCGTGATGCCGCGCGGGGCGAGTTCCAGGGCGGCGGACTTGGTCAGGCCGATGAGTCCGGCCTTGGCCGCCACGTAATTGGCCTGGTTGGCATTGCCGGACTGGGCGACCACCGAGACGATATTCACGATGCGGCCGCTTCTGCGCTTCATCATGATCTTGGCCGCCTCGCGCAGGCAGGCGAACGCCCCGAAAAGGTTCACCCGAACCACGTTTTCAAAGTCCGCATCGCGCATGCGCACGATGAATCCGTCCTTGGTGATGCCCGCGTTGTTGACTAAAACGTGCAGATCCGCCTTGTCCTTGACGTGCTCCGCAAAAAAAGCGCTCACCGCCGCCATGTCGCCCACATCCAGATGCAGGGCGTCGGCCCGCCCCCCGGCGGCGGCGATCTCGTCGCACACGGCCTGGGCCTTCTCGGGCTTGCTCACATAGGTCAAAAGGACATGCAGGCCGCTTGCCGCCAGCTTTTTAGCCACGGCCGCGCCAATGCCCCGGGAGCCTCCCGTGACAAGGGCCGCTTTGGTCATCTCGCTCATTGGATGTTCCGTACTCAAGCTCACCGGAGGGACGCATGGCCCCCCCTCCGAGGTTTTCCCGGCCGCCGCTCCCCAGCACGGGAGGTTGGTCGCGGACACGCGGGATGCTTTCAAAGCGCTTTTTTTCTATCGCACTTGCGGCCAAACGGCAAACACGTTTTCAGGGACCACGCCGCCGAGCCATCGAAAAAAGCTCCTAAAACTCCAACAAGGCCGCGCCCCAGGTAAAGCCGCCGCCAAAGACGGACAAAAGCACCTTGTCCCCGGGCTTGATCTTCCCGGTCTGGAAGGATTCGGCCAGCCCCATGGCCACCGAGGAGGCGGAGGTGTTGCCGTAGCGGGCCACCGTGGCGCAGACCTTCTCCACCGGCAGTCCGAGCTTTTTGGCCACGGCCTCCATGATGCGCCAGTTGGCCTGATGCGGGATGAAATAGTCGATGTCCGCGCCGGTCAGGCCGTTGGCGGCGAGCACGTCCTCGCATACCGAGACCATGTTGCGCACGGCATGCTTAAAGACCTCTTGGCCGCTCATCTGCACGAAAAAGTCTTCGCCCACCACGTCGCCCAGGCGCATGGGGCTTCCCGAACCGCCGCCCTTGACCGTGAGCAGATGGCCAAGCGAACCGTCGCTCAAAAGCCGCACGTCCTTTATGGCCGCATCGCCGGGACGCTTTTCCGCTTCCCCCGAGGTGACCACCACCGCTCCCGCGCCATCGCCAAACAGCACGCAGGTCCGCCGGTCGGCCCAGTTGGTGCGCGAGGTGAGCACGTCGCAGGCGCACACCAAAACCTTGGCTGCCGGGGTCATGCAGATCACGGCCCGGGCCATGTCCAGGCCGAAAAGAAACCCGGAACAGGCGGCGTTTAAGTCCATGGCCGCCTTGCCGCGCACGCCGAGCTTTTCCTCAAGGATGCAGGCCGCCGGGGGGCAATAGGCGTCAGGGGTCAGGGTGCATAGGAAAAGATGGGTGAGCTCCTCGGGAGCCATGCCCGCTGCGCCCAGGGCCGCCTTGGAGGCCTCCAGGGACAGATCGCTGGTGGCCTGGCCCGGGGCGGCCACGCGCCGCTCCTTGATGCCGGTGCGGGAGGTGATCCACTCGTCGGAGGTCTCCACCGTGCGTTCCAGCTCGGCGTTGGTCAAAATCCGCTCGGGGACGTAATACCCAAGGCCGCGAATAAGGGGATATGTTTTCATGTGCTGCGGGGAAGGCGTTAGGGCGTCTGGTCCGGAACGGCCGACTCTTCCGCACCGGCAGGCCCGATGGCCACGACCGGTTCGGAGTGGCGTGATTTTTTCCGGGCCACCGTCAGGTTGATGTTGGCGGCGATGTCCTTGACCAGATGTTCGTTGGCGTTGCCGTCGACGAACCGGGCGGCCATGTTCACGGCGTTGGCGATGGCCTTGCTGTTGGATGCCCCGTGGCACACCAGGCAGATGCCCTCCAGGCCCAAAAACGGCGCGCCGCCGTATTCGGCATAGTCCACAAGCCGGGAAAAGCGCTTGAGCGAGCTTAGGGCCAGCATGGTGCCGATCTTGCCGAAAAAGCCGCGCCGCAGTTCGCCCTTGAGCAGACGCCCAAGCGACGAGGCCAGACCCTCGGACTGCTTGAGCACCACGTTGCCCACAAAGCCGTCGCACACCACCACGTCCACGTCGCCGGTGAAAAGGTCGCGCCCTTCGACATTGCCCATGAAGTTTAGAGAACTCATGCGCATCAGTTCGAAGGCCTCCTTGACCTGGAGGTTGCCCTTGCCCTGTTCCTCGCCGATGGACAAAAGCGCCACCCGGGGGTTGGGGATGCCGAGCATGGAACGGGCCAGCACGTCGGCCATGATCCCGAACTGGAGCAGATGGAACGGTTTGCAGTCCACGTTGGCCCCGACATCGATGAGTACGAAGTGGGACTTTTCCGTGGGCATGAAGGTGGCCAGGGCAGGGCGTTCCACGCCCGGCACCCGGCCGATGGTGAACATGGCGCTGGCCAGGGTGGCCCCGGAATTTCCGGCGCTGATCACCCCGTCGGCCTCTTTGTCGCGCACCAGGTTCACGGCCACCTGGATGGAGGAGTCCTTCTTTTTGCGAAGGGCCTCGGAGGGTTTTTCCTCCATCTCCACCGTCTGGGGGGCGTGAACGATCTCCACGCCCTGGCCCTTGGCCCCAAGCGCGTCCAACTCCGCCTCAATGCGGGGCTGATCGCCGACCAGGACGACGTCAATCTTCTTGGTCTTGGCGGCGTGCAGGGCGCCGGGGATGACCACGTGGGGACCGAAGTCCCCGCCCATGGCGTCCACGGCGATGCGCGGCCTTCTATTCGCCATCTTCCTGCCTGAGCATCTGGCGGCCCCGGTAGGTGCCGCAGCTCGGGCAGACGCGGTGCGGCAAGGTCGGCTCGCCGCATTGGCAAAGGATCACGGTGGGGATGGCCACCTTATCGTGGGCGCGACGCATGCCCTTGCGGGACTTGGAAATTTTTCTATTAGGTACCGCCATCTTCTTTCAACCTCGACGTATGTTTTTCTCGTCACCGCAGCGCCCAAAAGGGACGCGCGGACACCCGCACTAATTCACCGGCTTCGTGACCCGAAGCCCACGCAGGGGCGCAAGCCGCAGATCGCCGTCCGATTCGCCGCAGGAGCAGGAACCGTCCCCGATCTTGCGACCGCATCCGGGGCACAGCCCCAGGCAGTCATCGGAGCACAGGGGTTTGACCGGCATGGCCAAAACGAATTGCTCCCAGAGAATCCCGCCGACATCCAACTCCAGTACTTTTCCCCGGCGACGCAACAGCGAAATCTCCAGGGACAACTCACCTTGCCTGGGCAGTTCTTCGTACAATTCGAAGGGACTGTCCAGGACTACCACGGCATCTTCGGCGCACCGGTCGCACGGGGTGATCACCTGGCCCGTAAGCCTTCCCCGCACGAGCACGCCGGTTTTCTGCGGCGTGACGTTGACTTCCGCCACGGGAGCGGCCCCCGGGGCGAACCGGTGCGGCAGGCCGTACTCGCGTATCGGCTCCACCCAGACGGCCGGGTCCGAAAATGAAAAGTCCCGGCCTGTGGCCGGGATGTCGGTGATATCCAGCCAAAGTTCGGTCATGGTTCCCCCGCGCAAGGAAAACGTTGCTATCCGCGAACGCGGTCCTTGTCAAGAAAAAGCTTGCGAAACCTGCATTGGGCGTGTATCAGGCGAAGTTCTTCACGCGTCATACTGTGCCCGGCTCGGCAAGGCGGGCCTGGAGCTTCAAAAAACGCTTTCCGCAAAGGCGGATACGATATCCGGAGGGAACCCATGGCCAAAATGTGCGACAAGTGCGGCAAAAAGCCCCAGAGCGGCAACAACGTCAGCCACGCCAACAACAAAAGCAAGCGCCGGTTCAAGCCCAACCTGTTTTCGGTGCGGGCCCAGCTGCCTTCGGGCGAGGTGCAGACGATCACCGTGTGCACCCGCTGCCTGCGTTCGGGCGAGGTGGTCAAGCCCAAGGCCAAAAACGCCATCTAGCTTCTGCAAAAGCCCCGTTTTTTAGCTCCCCTGCCCGGCCGCGCGCCTGGCGGGGGAGCCTTTCTTGTGCTGCGCTCAGCAGGCCTCCGGCGCATCCGCCCCATCGCCCCACACCTCGCCCACCACGCCGCACACGGCCCGGATCACCGGATCGTTCTCCCGCGTGCGGCGGTACAGAAACGACAGGGCCAGACTCATGGGCTCGCGCTCCCACACGCAGACATCCCCGGCCGCGCAGGCGTCCAGGGCGTCGTCGCGGCGAAGGAGCGTCAACCCGCACCCCGCCGCCACCAGGGCCCGCAGGGTGGAGTCGTTGTCGCCCACGATGACCTTGTTTAGCGAAAATCCCTTATGGGCGAAGGTTTCCTCCAGAAGGAACTGGAACGGGCAGCGGGCCGGAAACCACACCCAGGGCATGCCCGACAAATCCCCCCAGTCCGCCTCCTCGATGCGTCCCCGCCAGGCGGTCGGCCCCACGATGGCCATGTCCACCCGGCACAGCGGCGCCCCCGCCAGGTCGGCCCCCGGATCGTTCCCGGTCACGTAGGCGAAGGCCGCGTCGAGTTCGCCGGTCACAAGCCCGTCCAGGGCGTCGGCCGTGCTGTACTGCATGAGGTGCAGTTCGATGCGCGGATGGCTTGCGCGCATGCGGGCCAGAAATTCCGGCATGCGCAGTCGGCCCGGCTCGTTGTTGAGCCCGACGCGGGCCACGCCCACGGCCTCATCGCGAAACGACCCGGCCGCCGACAACAATTCCCCGGCCGCCTCCAGGGTCCGCCTGGCCCGCCCGACCAGTTCCCGCCCGGCGTCCGTCAGGTTCATGCCCCGGGCCGTGCGGGCGAAAAGCTCCAGCCCCAGTTCTTCCTCCAGGGCCTTGATCTGGGCGCTCACCGCAGGTCCGCTGGCATTAATGCGCTGGGCCGCCCGGGTCAGGTTCCCGGTCTCGGCCACGGTCACGAAGGTCCGCAGTTGATACAGTTCCATGTCGTCTGATCCCGTTGCCCGAAGCGTTTCGTTTTTCTGAACGCCGCGTTTCGAACATGCGATTGGATTTGTCCGCCGTTTCCGTCCTACCACATATCCGTCCACCCGCTCCCATGGCACACCCGCCGTCCGTCGTAAAGCTGCAAAAGGGCGGCACAACGCAGGAGAAACCGGCATGTTCACCACAAAACAACTCGCCGCCATCGCCGTCCTGGCCGTCTGCCTGGTGGCCCTTCTGGCCGGAAAACCGGAAGGCGACGCCTCCATCGCCCCGCCCCGGGAGGCGGCGCGCCACAGCCCTGACGCGAACCAGGGGCAAAGACCCGGGCCGAAGCCGGACCAGGCCGAAAACATCTTCGCGGCCCGCTATGCGGCCTATTTTGAAAAGGGGATCTACCCGGGGCTGCCCGTGACCATGTGCGAGGCCAAGCTTTTGGAATGCCGGGGCCTGGACTACGTCGCCTGCCGGGAAAGCTGCCGTCAGGCCTGCGGGCTGGAATGAGGCCCCGGGGGTGCGTCCTGCGCGCGCCTGGGCGGCGTCAGAAGCGACGCCCAAGATCGGCAAGGGTCGGATTACGGCGTGAAATCCCGGGCGGGCGCGTCACGCGGACACGCACTCCCGGGCGGTCAGGAAGGTCACCTGGGGCCATTCCTCCATGGCCTTCTCCAGGCGCCATTCGTTGGCGAAGGACATGGCCGGGAGGCCGTCGGAGTCGGTGAGCATGACGCTGGCGTTCTCGCGGCGCATGCGGTCCAAGACCGCCGTCTCGCCCGTGAGCCAGCGAACGGCGGCGATGTTTATGGGCTCCACGACGATATGCACGTCGTATTCCGCCCGCAGCCGCTCGGTGATCACGTCGAACTGCAACACCCCCACCGCGCCGAGAATATGCTCGCGCCCGGTCACGGGCTTAAAAAGCTGGATGGCCCCTTCCTCGGTGAGTTGTTGCAGGCCCTTTTCCATCTGCTTGGCCTTGAAGGGGTTTTTGAGGATCACCCGGCGGAAGTGCTCGGGCGCGAAATGGGGGATGCCCAGATAGCGCAGGGGTTCCCGGCCGCACAGGGTGTCGCCGATGCGCAGCGTGCCGTGGTTGGGGATGCCGATGATGTCCCCGGGCCAGGCCTCGTCGGCGTGGGCCCGGTCCTGGGCCATGAAGATGGTGGCGTTGTGGACCAGCATGTCCTTGCCCGTGCGCTGGTGCGAAACCCGCGTCCCCCGGGTGAAGCAGCCCGAGTTGACGCGCAAAAAGGCCATCCGGTCCCGATGGGCCGGGTCCATGTTGGCCTGGATCTTGAAAACCACCCCGGAGAAGGGCTCCTCCAGGGGCGAGACCTCCCGGGTCTCGGTCTGCCTCGGCCGGGGGGCCGGGGCGTGGCGCAAAAAGGCGTCCAAAAGCTCGCGCACCCCGAAATTGTTCACGGCGCTGCCGAAAAAGACCGGGGTCTGCTTGCCCGCCAGATACCGCCCATGGTCGAAGGGATAGCCCGCGCCTTCAAGCAGTTCGATGTCGTGGCGCAGGCCGTCCGCCGCCTGGGCCCCCACCTGGCGGTCCAGTTCCGGATCGTCAAGGCCCCGCACCAGCACGGCTTCCCGGGGCCTGGCCCCCTTGTCCTCCCCGGCCTGGAAAAAGCGCAGCATCTTTTGCGGGATGTCGTAGACGCCCTGGAACAGCTTGCCCATGCCGATGGGCCAGGTCATGGCCGCGCATTCGATGCCCAGGCTCCCTTCGATGTCGTCGAAAAGCTCGAACGGCGACCGCCCGTCCCGGTCCAGTTTGTTGATAAAGGTCATGATCGGCGTGTCGCGCAGGCGGCAGACGTCCATGAGCTTTCGGGTCTGGGTCTCCACGCCCTTGACGCTGTCGATGACCATCAGCGCCGAGTCCACGGCCGTCAGCACCCGGTAGGTGTCCTCGGAAAAGTCCTGGTGGCCCGGGGTGTCCAGGAGGTTCACGGCGAAGCCGTCGTAATCGAACTGCATGACCGAGGAGGTCACGGAGATGCCGCGCTCCTTTTCAATGGCCATCCAGTCGGAGGTGGCGTGGCGGGAGGCCTTTTTGGCCTTGACCGCACCGGCCATGCGGATGGCCCCGCCGAAAAGCAGAAGCTTCTCGGTCAGGGTGGTCTTGCCCGCGTCGGGATGGCTGATGATGGCGAAGGTGCGGCGGCGCATAACCTCGCGTTTGAGGCGGGTCATGAAGGCGATGTCGGACATGATGGTCTCGTCGTGCCGGATGGCCGGGCTTGGTTGTCGTTGGCGGGCCGAAGCCGGGTGGGTATCCGCCTTTGCCCCGTGCCGTCAACGCATGACGGCGGGGGAAGCGTCCCTCCCCCGCCGCCGTTTATGGCCAAGCCGTCTTGGAGTGGCCTGTCGTTCTCAGTTCTGGGCCCAGCGGATAAGCCCCAGGGAATGGGAGTCCAGAAGCAAGGGGTGGTGCGGCAGGATGCGCACCGTGAACCCGAACCGCCCGGCCTCGCCCGGGGTGATCTCTCCCGTAAACACATGCCAGCCGTCGCCTGTGGCGGAGGTGGGCTTCATGACCGTGGTCTCGCGCTGGGCGAACTTGCCCTCGTAGTTCAGCCGCCCGGAATAGATCTGCACCTCCACGTCCTGGGGCCGTATGCCGTTTAAGTGGACCTCGGCGGTCACGGTCACGGGATCGCCCACATGCAGTTGGTCCGGCTCCCCGGCCTGGATGTTGCGGATGTCCAGGTTGCTCCACTTGGTCATCATGTCCATGCGCCAGGAGGCCAGATCCTTGGCGGCGGCGAAATCGTTTTTCACCAGCAGGTTGTAGTTGTCCAGGGCCGGAACGTAGGCGATGCGGGCGTAGTCCTCCACCATGCGGTGGGAGTTGTAGACGGGCGCCAGGGAGCTTATGGACTCCTTCATCTTGCGGATCCAGTTGCGGGGCAGGTTGCCGTGGCCGCGCTCGTAGAAGGTGGGGATGATCTCGTTTTCAATGATGTTGTAGGTGGTCTGGCTCTCCACGAAGTCCTGATAGGCCGCGTCCTCGTACTCCTCGCCCTGGCCGATGGCCCAGCCCACGCTGTTGTCCGGCCGCCAGGCCTCGGCCCACCAGCCGTCCAGGGTGCTCAGGTTGAGGACGCCGTTGCACATGGCCTTCATGCCGCTGGTGCCGCAGGCCTCGAGCGGTCGGCGCGGGGTGTTGAGCCACACGTCGCAGCCCTGCACAAGATAGCTGGCCACCTCCATGTCGTAGTCCTCAAGAAAGACCATGCTGTAGCGGCATTCGGACGAGGTGCACAGCTGCACCAGCTCCTGAATGATCTTTTTGCCCTCGTTGTCGTGGGGGTGGGCCTTGCCCGCAAACACGAACTGCACGGGCCGGGGGGAGTCGCTGATGATTTTGATGAGCCGCTCTTTGTCCTGAAGCAGCATGTTGGCCCGCTTGTAGGTGGCGAAACGCCGGGCGAAGCCGATGGTCAGGGCCTGGGGATCGAGCACCTCCTCGGACATCTGGAGTTCCTTGCGCTTGGCCCCCCGGGTCAGGAGCTGCTCGCGCAGCTTGACCCGCACATAGCCCACCAGGCGTTCGCGCAGGCGTTCGTGGGTGCGCCACAGCTCGGCGTCGGAGATGGCCTGGGCCTGGGAAAAGACCCGGGGGCAATCCGGATCCTCGCGCCAGTTGGCCCCCAGATAGCGGTCGTAGAGGGCGCCGATGTCCTGGGCCACCCAGGTGGGCACATGCACCCCGTTGGTGATGGCCCCGATGGGCACGTCCTCTACGGGGTACTGGCTCCACACCCGGTTCCACATCTTGCGCGAGACCACCCCGTGCAGCTGGCTGACGCCGTTATTGAACCGGGAAAGCTTCAGCGCCAGAACCGGCATGCAGAAATGCTCGGCGTCGTTGCGCGGATCCTCGCGGCCAAGGGCTAAAAAGACCTTGAAGGCCAGCCCGAGCTTTTTGGCGTAGTCCTCAAAATAGGGTTGCATGAGCTCGGGCGGAAAGCGGTCGTTTCCAGCCGGAACCGGGGTGTGGGTGGTGAACACGCTGCTCGAGGCGGCCAGCTCCAGGGCGGCCTCGAAGGACAGGCCGTTTTGGCGCATGAAGTTGCCGATGCGCTCAAGTCCGGCAAAGGCCGAATGGCCCTCGTTCATGTGGATGACCCGGGGGGAAAGCCCCAGGGCCGCAAGCGCCCGGATGCCGCCGATGCCCAGGAGGTATTCCTGGCGCACGCGCATCTCCAGGTCGCCGCCGTAGAGGCGGGCCGTGATCTGGCGCGAATGGGGCTGGTTCTCGGGCACGTTGGAGTCCAGAAGATACAGCGACACCCGGCCCACCTGGGCCTTCCAGATCTGGGCGGACACCGTCTCGCCGCGCAGATCCACGGAGATCAGGATGCGGCCGCCGGAGGGATCCTTGCACAAGGTCACCGGCAGCTGCTCGAAGTCGTAGATGGGATAGCGTTCCTGCTGCCAGCCGTCCGGGGTCAGGTATTGGCGGAAATAGCCCTGCTGGTAGCACAGGCCGATGCCCGCCAGGGGGACGTTCAAATCGCTGGCGGACTTGAGATGATCCCCGGCCAGGATGCCCAGGCCCCCGGAATAGACCGGCAGGCACAGGGAGATGCCGTATTCCAGGCTGAAATAGGCCACCACGGGTTCGCCGCTCTTGTCCGGGAAGGGGATGGAGGTGGTCTTGCGGGCCAGATAGGCGGCCAGGCGCTGGCGCAGATCGCCCAGGCGCTCCAGAAAAAAATCGTCCTCGCCCAGGCTTTCCAGGGTTTTCTGGGGCAGGCGGTTCAGGAAGGCGATGGGGTTGCCATAGCATTCCCGCCACAGCTTGTGATCCACCTGGGCAAAAAGCGACACGATCTCGGTGTTCCAGGAAAACCAGTAATTGTAGGCCAAATCCCACAGCGGCTTGAGCTTGGGCGGCAGTTTGGGTACGACGCTATAGACGCGAAGAGGCTGCATATCCTTTCCTCCGGAATCGTGGCGTTGGAAAATGCGTGGGGAATCCGCCTTCCGCGCGGCGAGACGCGGCAAAACCACGGCCCCTTTGTCGTTCTAGCCGCAAGGCGCAACAAAATGCAAGCCCGGAAAAACGGCCCGAAAAACCGTGCGGGGCCGGGTTTTCCGGAGGGGTACCACGGAGCGCACAGCGCAACACGAAGATTCGATGGCGTTTTGCTTCTCCAAAAAAACACATCTCCCCCGGGGAAACGGGGTTGACGGACCCCGGGGTTTGGGGTAGACAACGCCTCTTCTTTTGCGGAGGGAAAACTCATGTACGCGATCATCGAGACCGGCGGAAAGCAATATCGGGTTCAGGAAGGCAACAAGATCCAGGTGGAGAAACTTCCGGTGGAAACCGGGAATGAACTGACCCTGGACAAGGTGCTCATGGTGGGCGGCGAGACCGGAGTCAAGATCGGCGCGCCCTATGTCGAAGGCGCGGCCGTGACCTGCGTGGTCAGCGGCCAGGCCCGGGGCCCCAAGATTGTGGTCTTCCACAAGTGGCGGCGCAACGACTCCCACAAGAAAACCGGCCACCGCCAGGACTACACCACCCTGGAAGTGAAATCCATTCGGGCCTAACGCCCGGCAGCAAGGAGGCCCATCATGGCTCATAAAAAAGCAGGCGGAAGCTCCAGAAACGGACGCGACAGCGCCGGGCAGCGGCGTGGCGTGAAGCGCTTCGGCGGGCAGCAGGTGCTGGCCGGCAACATCCTGGTGCGCCAGCTCGGCACCAAGTTCCATCCCGGCGAGAACGTCGGCATGGGCCGCGACTACACCCTGTTCGCGCTCATCGACGGCGTGGTCAAGTTTGAAAAATACACCCGCCGCAACAAAGTCAAGACCCGGGTCGCCGTCCTCCCGGCCTAACGTCCTTTCATGGCGCAGTTTTTACGGGAGCGGGCTTTTGCTCGTTCCCTTTTTTTTGGTCTTGCCTCCGGGACCGCTCCCGGGTACACCAGCATAACACATTAAATTGGCACGGGTTTTGAATAGTTTTTGCCCAAACGGCCGCCCAGGGCGGCCAGGGACGCGGTGAGGCATGGCGGAGCAGGGACACAAGGCCCCGATCATCTACAAGAAGATCAAGAAAGTCGAGGCGGGGGCGCACGGCGGCCAGTGGAAGGTGGCCTACGCCGACTTCGTCACGGCCATGATGGCCTTTTTCCTGCTGATGTGGCTGTTAAACATGACGCCCAAGGAGAAGCAGGAAGAAGTCGCCACCTATTTTCGCGAGTTCAGCCTGTTCGAGGCCCCGGGCCCCGGGGCCATCCCCCTGGAGACCGGCGGCCTGGGGCCGCCCGCCGTGGTCAGCAGTTCGTCGGAGCGTCCCGACGGCCCGGCTGCGGAGGTGGGCGGCGGCACGGGCGAGGGGCCCGAGGCCGGAGGGCCGAGCGCCGAACAAAAACGCGTGGTCGAGATGGTCCAGGCCCAGTTGCGCCAGAGCCTGCCGGAACTGGCCGACCAGGTCAGCGTGGTGGCCGAGGACGGCAAGGTGCGCATCGAGATCATGGACAAGCTGGACCGGCCCATTTTCGAGCGCGGCCGGGCCGTCTTCACCCCTGACGCCCAGCGCATCCTGGCCACGCTCACCGGGGTGCTCAAAAAAGACGACCTGCGGGTGATCGTGGAGGGCCACACCGACGCCGCCCCCTACGGCACAGAGGCCTACACCAACTGGGAGCTGTCCACGGATCGGGCCCAGGCCGCCAGACGCCTCATGCTCAAGGACGGCTTTCCGCAAAAAAACATCGTCATGGTGGCCGGGTTCGCCGCCACCATGCCCTATGTCCCGTCCGACCCCCTGGACGCCAGGAACCGCCGCATCAGCCTGTTGCTTTTCCAGGAGCCCGAACCCGGTCAGGCGGACGGGAACGGCGCGGCCCGGGGCCAGGCCGGAAACGGCCAACAAACCGAGGTCGCGCCAGCGCCGGAGGCGCCGCCGCCCCTGCCCTCGGCCAACGATCTTCTTGAACGGGAAATCGACAAAATATATGACAAGGCCACCGAAAAACAGTTCTGATGCGACAGGCGCGTCGGCACGGCCCCTGTCCCACGTCCACCTCGACCATCCGGCGGAACCATGTTCGTCATAATCGGCGTCGTCATCGTGCTTGGGGCCGTGGGCCTGGGCTTTTTCTTTGAAAAAGGCAACTTCTCCCTGCTTTTTTCAGCCGCCCCGGCGGAAATGCTGATCATCTTCGGCGGGGCCCTCGGCTCCCTGATCATCAGTTCCCCCAAAGACATCCTGGGGCATGTCTTCAAAAGCTTCTTCGCCATCTTCGGGTCCATGAAGACCAGCAAGGGCTACTATCTGGAGATGCTCACGGTGCTCTCCATGCTGTTCATGAAGATCCGCCGCGAGGGTCTGGTGGCCATCGAAAAAGACATCGAACACCCCACGGAAAGCCCCATTTTCAGCGCGTTCGCCAAGAACAAGAACAATGCCGCCGTGGTCTGCTTCGTGTGCGACACCATGCGCATCTTCTCCACGGTGAACATCGAACAGCATGAATTCGACAACATCATGGACGCCGACATCGAGACCTCGGCCCATGAGGCCCTGGTCGCGGCCCACACCATGAACAAGACCGCCGACGCCCTGCCGGGTCTGGGCATCGTGGCTGCGGTGCTCGGCGTGGTCATCACCATGGGCAAGCTCAACGAGCCGCCCGAGGTGCTCGGGCACTCCATCGGCGCGGCCCTGGTGGGCACCATGCTCGGCGTGCTCGGCTGTTACGGATTTTTAGGCCCCATGGCCGCGAACATGGAGCACCGGGCCAAGGAAGTGGAGGCCACGCTGTTGGTGGTCAAGGCGGCGCTGGGGGCCTTTGTGGGCGGCAACCCGCCGCCCGTGGCCCTGGAGGCCGGACGCCGGGCCATCCCCACCGGCCACCGCCCCACCTTCGAGGAACTGGAAGAGGCCATCAAGGCCTCCAAGGGCAAGTAAGGCCCCCGCTTAAGGATTCCCAAGGGGGCCACGCCCCCTTGGGCCGCCGGAGGCATTCCCCGCAACCAGTCCCCGCTACGCGACCGGCGAGGCCAGCACCCGGTCGATGCGCCGCCTGTCCATGTCCACGATCTCGAATCTCCATCCGGCGTGTTCGATCACGTCGCCCATGGCGGGCGCGTGGTGCAACCGGGCCTGGACAAATCCGGCCAGGGTGCGGTGGGCCTCCTCCGGCGTCGGCGCGGCCAGCCCCACAAGGTCGAAGGCCTCGTCCACGGGCATAAGCCCGTCCAAAAGCCAGGAGCCGTCCTCCCGGCGCACGGCCGCCGGTTCCTCGGCCTCGCCCGGGGAGGCGATGTCGCCCACCACGGCCTCCAGGATGTCCCCCAGGGTAATGATGCCCTGCACGTCCCCGTATTCGTCCACCACCACGGCGAAGCGCATGCCGGGCCGGGTCCGGAACCGCTCCAGAAGGGTCAGCACCCGGGTGCTCTCCAGGACGTAGAGGGGATCGTGGGCCAGCTTGGCCAGGTCCGGCGTCTCCCCGGCGGCCATGGCGGCCAGAAACTCCTTGGCCCGCACCACCCCCATGATGGCGCTGATGTCCTCCCGGGCCACGGGATAGCGCGAATAGGGATTGTCCATGACCACGCGCAGGTTGTGCTCCAGGGAGGCCTGGGCGTCGAGCCAGCGCACTTTGAGGCGGTGGGTCATGCACAATCCCACCCGGCGATCCCCCAGCCGGATGATGCGCTCCACCATGCGCCGCTCCCCCTGCTCCAGCACCCCGGTCCGGGCCGCTTCCGACAAAAGGCCGCGCAAATCCTCCTCGGTCATCTCCCGCCCCGGCGCGCCTGACACGCCGAAAAGCCGCAGCACAACCTCAGTTGAGCCGCCCAGAAGGCGCACCACCGGCGTGCTTGCGGCCATAAGCCAGGACATGGCCGGGGCGCAGGCCACGGCCAGCCGCTCCGGGTGGGCGAAGGCCAGCCGCTTGGGCACAAGCTCCCCGGCCACGATGGACAGATAGGTCAGGCCCGCCACCACGATCCCCAGCGAAAGGCTCGCGGCGTATCCGGTAAGTGCCGGGATGCCCGCGAAATATCCGGCCAGGGGCTCGGCCAGGGTGGCCCCGCCGAAGGCCCCGGTGAACACCCCCACCAGGGTGATGCCCACCTGCACCGTGGGGAAAAAGGCCTCGGGCCGGTCAAGCAGCTCCAGGGCCCTGGCCGCCCCCCGGCTCCCGGCCTTGGCGCTGGCCAAAAGCCGCAGCCGGTTGGCGGACACCAGGGCCATCTCCGACAGGGCGAAAAATCCATTGAGCAGGATGCACAGCAAAACCACGCCGATTTGAGCGGCAAGCCTATCCATTCGCGACCTCTCGGGGTGTCATGTCGTGGCCAAAGGACGGGGCCGGACGCGCGGACGCGGCCCCGGGATTACAGCGAGGCGGGGAGGAAAAGGGCCATGCAGGCCACGCAGGGAGTTCCGGCGGCGATGCGGGCCGCCGTGGTCTGGTCGGTCAGGTATTTGGCGGAATACCCCGTGGCGGAATAGGCCTCAATACGGGTCTCCACCAGGGCCACGGCCCCGTCGCCCTGCACGACGAAGATCAGGGTCACGAACACCCGGGCGGCGGGTCTGACCTCGGCCCCCACGACAGGGCACTGGGCCGCGCCCCGGGCCACGTCGTATTCGGCCGCAAAACGGACCATGGTCTGCTGTTGCTCGTTGACGTAGGTTTCCCAGACCGGATTGGAAAAATAGGCGTAGGCGGCCAAGGCCTGCCCCACGCTGATCCCCGAATCCGGGAGGATGCGCGCGGCCCGCACCAGGCTTACGGGGTCGTCGCCGTTGCCGCCGCAGGCCGCCGCAAGGGCCGCTATGGCGACGAGGACCGACCGGACCATGGCGGATGCGGCCCGGGGAAGCCCCTCGCACAGGGTGCGGCGACAGGCGGGAGAACCGTCGCGGCTCACAGCACCTCCCGTTTTTCCACCCGGTTGCGGCCGTTGGTCTTGGCCTGGTACAAGGCCCCGTCCGAGGCCAGGAGCAGGGCCTTGCCCCCCTGGTCCACCCGCGGGGTCACGCTGGCCGCCCCGATGCTCACCGTGATGTGGTCGGCCGCCGTGGAACTGGCGTGCTCGATGTCCAGGCTCCGCACGTTCTCGCGGATCTCCTCGGCGATGGTCACGGCGCCGGGTTCATCCGTGGCGGGCAGGATGACCACGAATTCCTCGCCGCCGAAGCGGGCCACGAAATCCCCCGGCCTTTTGAGCACCGTGCAGATGGCCTCGGCCACGGCCTTCAGGCAGCAGTCGCCCCGCAGGTGTCCGTAGGTGTCATTGAAGGCCTTGAAAAAATCGATATCGATCATGAGCAGGGCCAGGGGCATGTTGTCCCGCCGGGCCCGCAACCATTCCTTTTCGTAGACTTCCTCAAAACGCCGCCGGTTGCTCACGGAGGTCAGGCCGTCCTGGTTGGAGAGCTGCTCCAACCGCTCGGTCAGGGCCTCAAGCTCGCGCTCCCTGGCCTTGCGACGGTCGATCTCCTCCTTGAGCCGCAACACCGAACGCACCCGGGCGCACAGCTCCAGACGATTGACGGGCTTGCTGATGTAGTCGTTGGCCCCGGCCTCAAGGGCCCGCTCCAGGCTCGCCACCTCGTCGCGCACCGTGACCATGATCACCGGCACGTCGCGGAAACGGTCGTCGGCCTTGATCCGTTTGGTGGCCTCGATGCCGTCCATTTCGGGCATGACGATGTCCATGAGGATCAGATCCACATCGGAGTCGCCGTTTTTGCCCACGCCCTCCTCCAGGGTCCGCAGGGCGGAAACAGCGTCGTGCGCCTCGGCGATATCCTCATACCCCGCTCCACGCAGGATTCCGCCCAGGAGCATGGTCTGAGACCGGGAGTCGTCCACCACGAGTATTTTCATATACCTGCCCGCTAACGGCATGCGCCGCGATCTCCTTGACCTGACCGCCGACTGGATATTCGACGGGAATGCGTCAACTGTGCTTGTACACTACGCGCAATATCAGAAAAAAGAAACTCTCGCCGCGCAAGGATTCATGCGGCAGTCGCACTTGAAGAGAGGGAAAGGAAACTGGTTTTGCAAATGGCGTGTCAGGCCTTTTGGCCATTGGGGGCCTCATGCGCCGTCCGTCCCGTCCTTCATCTGAATGTTGAACGGGTTACGCCATGCGGCACAGGGGATCAGTCCCCCTCTGCATCGATGATTTTTCCGTCCAGGAGGCCTTTGAGGCGTTGCAGGGTCGGCCCATCGGTAAAATCGAACCGCAAGGGGGTCAGGGTGATATGCCCCTGGGTCAGAAGATCCCGATCCGTGCCCGGGGACACGCTTTTGCCCGGGATGACCCCGTCGAGCCAATAATAGGTGCGGCCGCGCGGGTCCGTGCGCTCGTCAAACCAATCCTTGTAGGTGGCCTGGGTCTGTGGGCACAGCCGCAGGTCCAGGGTCTCGGACATGGGGCGGCGGGGAAAATTCAGGTTGAGCACGCAACCGCGCGGCACCTCGCCCCAGGGCACGGCGGCGGCGAATCCGGCGGCGTAGGCCCCCTGGCCCGACAAGTCGACCGGCGCGTAGTCGTCCACGGACACGGCCAGGGCCGGATATCCCGCCAGAGCCCCTTCCGTGGCCGCAGACACGGTGCCGGAATAAAGGATGTCCACGCCCACGTTGGCCCCGCTGTTGATGCCGGACATGACCAGTTCCGGGGGCTCGGGCAAAAGCGCGGACAGGGCCAGCTTCACGCAGTCGGCCGGGGTGCCCGACACCCCGAGTCCGAAAAAGCCGTTCTCGCGAAACTCCTTCACCCGAAGCGGCGAGGCCAGGGTCACGGCGTGCCCCACGGCCGACTGCTCGGTGATGGGGGCCACCACATGCACCTCGTGCCCGGCCTCGCAAAGCCCCCTGTACAACGCCCGGATGCCCACGGCCTGGATGCCGTCGTCATTGGTCAAAAGTATCTTCATCGCCTGTCTCGTATTCCTTTTCCCGTGGCGTTTGGGTGACGACCGCCTTCGGCCGCGCCCGACTTACGCCAAAACCCTCGCACGGCAACGCCCGGATTGACAAGCGTCCGGCATCAAGGCACGCTTTCGGGGTCAAAAAACGCCGATACGGCCCCATGCCCCATGGATTGACCATACCGTGAGCGGAAAAAACACCTTCGTCAAGGATCTCGTCCCGGGCCGTCCCGTGGACGATCTGTTCGTCATCGCCGACGCCAAGTCCGGCCAGGCCAAGAACGGGCCGTTTTGGACCCTGACCCTGGAAGACGCCACCGGGGCCGTGGAGGCCCGCATCTGGAGCCCGGCCAGCCAGACGTATCAGGACATCCGCCCCGGCGCCCTGGTGCGGGTGGCGGGCATGGCCGGAAGCTACCGGGACAAGACCCAGATCTCCGTGGACCGCCTGGAATTTCTGCCCGACGAGGAGCTGGCCCCCCTGCTGCCGCTTTTTACGGCCTCAAGCGCCGTGCCTCCGGAGGAGCTGCTGGCGGAACTGGAGGCCCTGTGCCGGGACACCATCCGCCACGCCCCCTGGCGGCGGTTCTGCCGCAAGGTGCTCGCCGACCCCGAGGTGCGTCGTCGGCTCCTGGCCGCGCCCGGGGCCAAGAGCGTACACCACGCCTATGTGGGCGGCCTTTTGGAGCACACCCTGTCCGTGTGCGGCTTGGTAACGGCCATCGGCGGCCGCTACCCGGCCCTGGACATGGACACGCTTTTGCCCGCCGCCGCGTTCCATGACCTGGGCAAGGCCTGGGAGCTGTCCTCGGGATTTCCCCGGGACTACACCGACCCCGGGCGGCTTCTGGGGCACATCGTGTTGGGCATGGAGATCCTGGAGCCCTTTTTCCGCAAGGCCAAAGACCTGGACCCCGAACTCATCCTGCACTTCAAGCACATCATGGTCAGCCACCACGGGGAATACGCCTTCGGCTCCCCCAAAAGGCCCAAGACCCCCGAGGCCTTCGTGTTGCACTTCGCCGACAACATCGACGCCAAGCTCAATCAGACCCTGGGGATATTCGCCGACGACGAGCCCGAGGCCGCCTGGTCGCCCTACGTGCGCACCCTGGAACGCTACCTCTACAATCCCCGCCGGGCCCCGCGCCAGGATGAGGCGAAAAAACCCGAAGACAAAGGGACCACCCAGTGTTTGTTACCTTTGAAGGCATAGAAGGCACGGGCAAAACCACCCAGATCGGGCTTTTGGCCGAGGAACTGACCCGCCAGGGGAAACGCGTGGCCATCACCCGCGAACCCGGCGGCAGCCGGATCGGCCGGGAACTGCGGCGCATCCTTTTGAGCCTTGAGACCAAAGACCTGTGCGACCGGGCGGAACTGTTCCTGTATCTGGCGGATCGGGCCCAGCATGTGGCCGAGGTGGTGCGACCGGCCCTGGCCGGGGGATCGGTGGTCCTGTGCGATCGGTTCACCGATTCCACCGTGGCCTACCAGGGCTACGGCCGGGGCCTTTCGCCGGAGCTCCTGCACCAGCTCAACGATACGGCCACCGGGGGCCTTGCCCCGGACCTGACCATCGTACTCGACATCGACCCGGAAATCGGCCTGCGCCGGGCGCTTTCCCGCAACCTGGAAACGGGCGCCCAGGTGAGCGAGGGGCGTTTCGAGGCCGAGAGCCTGGCCTTCCATACCCGGGTGCGCCAGGGATATCTGGCCCTGGCCGCAGCGGATCGCCGCCGGATCCGGATCGTCGCCGCCGACGCCGCCCCCGGGGAGGTCTTCGCCTCGGTGCGCGCCGCCTACCAGGAGGCCGCCGCCCGGCACGGCTGACCCCTTGGCCGCACCAGCCGCCGCCTGACCCGGGATCGGCCCGGGAAAGCGCGGATCATCCCTCCAACCGCAACCGACATGGAGGTTTCGCATGATCCGTCTCATCCGCATCATCCTCACGTCCTTTGTGGCCCTGACCCTGTGCTGCGGCGTCTGCCTGACAAATCCCGCGTCTGCCGCCGCCATCGGCCCCTACGACATCGCCTCCGGCAGCACGCTGGCCGCCGTCATCGCGCGCGGCAGGCTGGTGGTGGGCATGGAGCTCAAATTCTGGCCCTTCGAATACGTGAACGAAAAAGGCGAGCCCGTGGGCTTTGACGTGGACATCGCCCGGCAGATCGCCACGGAACTCGGGGTGGAGTTGGACATCAAGGACATGGAGTGGACCGGGCTCATCCCGGCCCTTCAGGCCGGAAAAATCGACCTGATCATCTCCGGCATCACCGGCACCCTGGAGCGGGCCAAGACCATCACCTTCTCCCGGCCCTATTTCACCACCGGCCTGTGCGCCCTGGTCAGCACCAAAAAGGCCCCGAACCTGGCCTCGGTGGCCGCCCTGGACGATCCCGACAAGATCATCGCCGTCAAGACCGGCACCACCGCCGACCTGGTGGCCGGCAAACGCTTCCCCAAGGCCCACATCAACCGCTTCAAGGATGAAACCGCCTGCGTTCAGGAGGTGGTCAGCGGCCGGGCCGACGCCTTTTTCTACGACCAAATCTCCATCGCCAAGCACCACAAGCAAAACCCCGAGGGCACCAAGGCCCTTTTGACCCCCTTCACCTACGAGCCGTTTTGCATCGCCATGCAAAAAGGCGACTTCGACCTGTGGCAATGGCTGGACATGTTTCTGGAGATTTCCAAGTCCAACGGAACCCTGGACGACCTGCGCCGGAAACACTTCGGCGAACTGCTGCAGTAGGTGATGGCGCGTGGAGGGCTGCCGCCCGGACAGGACGGCAGCCTCCATGGCGTTGTGGGCCGGATCAGATCGCCTCGCGTCGCTGAAAATGCCCGGCGACGGTATGCAGGACGGCGGCGAGTTCCTCGGCCTTGGCAGGGGGAATGTTACGCCTGCTTTTCTCGTATTCGCTGATGTGGCTTTGCGGCACGCCGATTTTCTCCGCCAACTGGCTCTGCGTCAACCCGGCCCGCAACCGCGCCCCCCGCAGCATCCGCCCCACACGCTCCGCCTCGGAAAGCGGAGGGACCACATGCACGGCTTCCTGCCCGTCACACGGCTCGATGCGGCGGCCCCCGAGCGTTTTCACCAGGTCGAGGACGAGACGCAAGGTTTGGACGGGAACTTCAAGGCACACCTGGGTCATCGTATCTGAGCTCATCGCGATATGCCTCTTACGTTAAACAATCCTGATTATCATTTATTTTCTATTCAATACGGAGCCTTATCCCGCGTACCAAGATATTCAAACTGGCAAACAATCTTTTTCAACGCCCCGTCACGCTGAACAAAAATCCTCCATACCGCTACCTTGTCTCTCGTCAGATGACAATGCATGGCATCCTTGTGATATTGCTTCAGTGGACCAAGATGCGGCCAGCCTCGCCCAAACGGTTTGCCTTGCGTTTCTCGAAGATCCTGCTCCAAGAGACACACGATCTCCTGGTCATTTTTCGATAATTTGTTTTTCTGCTTCCACGCTCCAGTTGTATATTGGATGACTTCGTCCACAGAAAACCCCTTTCCGGCTGAGAACGGATGCAATCATTGGGCCTCCCTCCCTCTGATTGAATAACCACAAAATATCCCATAAAATACCACCTGTCAACGAAAGCAAAGAGATTTATCTCAACCCAAGCATGCATCTTCTTGCCCCCCGCAGCGGTCATCCCCGGCCGCAGCATGAGAACGTG
>Ga0209467_1000420_pt1 | contig 61295 bp, 92 predicted proteins | sample Higcelwee11metaG_FD_187175 | JGI IMG/M metagenome (GOLD analysis project Ga0209467, IMG submission 187175) | Freshwater pond sediment microbial communities from the University of Edinburgh, under environmental carbon perturbations - High... | ecosystem: Environmental > Aquatic > Freshwater >... | reverse complement strand
ATTTCGACGTTTCCAAAATTTTTATATCGTTTTTTAATTCGAAATCGTCGATATAGTTTTCAATGGCTTTATTTAAGTGGAATTTTATATCGCCGTCTTTTATACTTACCAACAATTTAAATTTTATCCATGTTAAATAGTTTATTTTTTTATTTATTACCACTTCTTGACTTAAACAGTTATTCATGTCATCACCTCTTGAATTTATATGTATTAATATAGTATAAAATATAAAAATAACTTTTACAATAATTATAATTTATTAAAAAAAAGTGTGGCACTGTATGAATAAGTATGATATAATATGAATAATATATAAAAAGGAGTGAGTTAAATGGCAAGAAATAAAACAAGGGCAACTTTTACTCTAAATACCGAGAGCATAAGTATACTAGACATATTGGCTAATTTTTATAATTGGAAGAAGACATCCATAGTAGAAATGGCTTTAAAGGAATTCTACAAGTCTAAAAAAAGACTTATAGATGCTTATATCGAGGAGGAATAATATGAGAAAAGTTGGAAGGATAATATTGAAACCATTTGAAATAGTAATGGAAATAATAATTATGATAGTTGAAATGTTTGATTAAAAATAAAAATTAAAAGGAGAATGAATATGTATAATTTACAAAAACATGAGGTTAGTTATGAAGTTGCAGGTCAAAAAATTAATTTAGATATAGAAACAGTTAGAAGTTTTATTGCAGTAGGTAACAACATAACCAATAAGGAAATAATATTTTTCATGGAAGCATGTAAATATCAAGGCATGAATCCATTTACAAAAGATATGTATCTTGTAAAATTTAATGACACAGTTCAGATGATGACTTCTATAAATGTTATGACTCAAAGGCTAAACGAGTATGACAGGCTAGAAGGTTGGAACTCTGGAATTATTGTAATAAATCAAGAAACACAAAAAGAGGAATACAAAAAAGGAACTTTTTTTAATAAGAAGACAGAAGAACTAGTTGGAGCGTGGTTTGAGGCTCACATAAAAGGATGGAAAACGTCTTTTATGGAAACAATAAATCTTGATGATTATTTAAAATTTAATAAATTTGGAAAGCCACAAAGTCAGTGGGCTAGTATGCCCGCAGTAATGATTGAAAAATGTGCAGTTGCATTTGGAATTAGAAGAATACTTCCAGGTGAATTCAAGGGAGTATATACAGCGGATGAGATTGGAAACGACTTGGAAAAAGCTATTGATATAACACCTGTGTCAGTACCTGCTACACAGACAAAACAAAATAAAAAGACTGTAAATGTTGAACCTGTTAAGGTTGAGGAAATCAAGATAGAATATATTGACATATTTGCAATAAGAGAGATAGTTGAAGGCTGTAAAAGCAACATAGTCGATATAGATGCTGACAGCTTAATTAATTATACCTTGTCAAAAATGGGCATTGAAAGTTTAGACATGTTGGAAAAAAGTAAATTAAGCGTATTCAAAAAAACATTGAAAAACTTAATTAAACTTAAAGAAGAAAAAGAAAAGAAAAGCATAAAAGAAGAAGCCAAAGAAGACAAAGAAGTTCCAAAAGATAAAACAACAGAAGTCAATATAGTAGATGTGTTAGAACCTGTAAATGATGGAGAATCAATGTTTGAGGAATTTATTCCAGAACCCAAAGAAGAAAAATAAATTTAGAAACATTATTTCATTAAAACAACTAATAATAAATAGTATTAGTTGTTTTAATGTTAATTTTGTATTGTAAAGTATGAATAAGTGTGGTATAATATGAACATAATCAAATAAAATCAAAAGGAGAATTAATTATGGATAAAATAAAAGTTGAGATTAAAAGAGAAATTTTCGCAAATGAGGATTCAATGTTCTATATATATTCAGGAATTCTTAATGATTATGAAGAAATTAGCATAAAATGTAATGGTTTTGAACTATCAAAAGGTATTAAAACATTAGTTGGCGTTATGGGAACTTATAATAGTCAAAAAAGTTTTCAAGCTAAATATGAAGAGTTTGACGAAAATTCTAGAGATGCTAAGTTTAATTTATTATGTTCAATAACTGGTATAAAGGAAAAGACTGCTAATCAAGTATTGGATTGGTTAGGAGATAGAACTCTTGACATAATTAAAACAACTGACGAGAAAATCAAAGGTCTTGGAAGTAAAAAATTAGCTTTGGTTATAGAAGGTCTAAAAATATTAGACTCTATGAAAATTTTAAAAGAGTTAAATATTATCATTGGAAGCAATGCAAGGCAAAATGTCATCAAAGAACTTGCTCAAAAAATTGAGTGCGAAGATGGAAGCTTGGAAAACTTTAAGGCTAATCCATATGATTACCTGATTGCTGAGTATGAGATGAGTTTCAGGAAGGCTGATAAAATAGCCTTAGGAATGGGAATCGATGCTAATTCTAAAATGAGACAAAAATATTTACTTGAATACATTGTAAAAACATATACAAGTACTGGAAATGTTTTCATAGAAAGAAGTGATTTCTATGAGTTAGTAAGTCAATATAATATAGATAGAAATTCTATTGACTTGGAGAATAACGAAAGACTCGTTATTGATGGAGAGTGTATATATACAAAAAGAATGTATATTGCAGAAAATGAAATACCTTGCCAGTTAAAAGAGATCAGTTTAAAAGAAATAGATGAAGTTGATTTAGATACATATGAGCTAGATTCATTCATAAAAGAATTTGAGGACTTGAATAGAATTAAATTTCATGAAACCCAAATTGAAGCAATCAAGTGTTCAATAAACAACAAGGCATTTCTTTTAACTGGGGGAGCTGGAACAGGCAAAAGTAGTATCCTAAAATGTATCATATACTGTCTTAAAAAATTAGATTATTCCATAAAAAATGTTGCACCAACAGGTAAGGCAGCTCGCCGAATGGCTCAGGCTACTTGTGAACATGCTCAAACAATACATAGTTTCATGTATTCAGACATGGCTACAACTTCAAAAGGTTGCATGATAATTGACGAGTCATCCATGGTCGATTTGGAACTTATGTACGATTTATTATCCACAATGAAGTTATTACCAGTAGACTTCAAGAAACTAATAATTGTTGGTGATGATGGACAACTGCCATCCGTTGGTGCTGGTAGTGTATTAAAGGATTTAATCGAGTCTGAAATTATAAAACATGTACATTTAACACACACTTTTAGACAAGCTAATGGAGGCAATATCTTAGATGTTGCAAACTCTATCAGAAATAATCAAACTTTCAATTTTATGAAAAAGGCTGATTTTTATTGTAGAGAAGCCAAAACAAGAGATGAATTTGTAAGTTACATTTTATATTTTTATGAAAATCTAAAAGAAAGATACACAGTTCTTGAAAAGTTCTACCAGGAATGTCAATTAGTTATACCTATGAAAAAAGGTGAGATAGGTGTGACTGCAATAAATGATTTGATAAAAGAAAAATATAATCCATTGGACAACAAAAGAAAGGAACTTAGATCTAACCAGAAATGGTTTTTTCCATTTGATAAAGATGATAAAGTCATGTGTATTAAAAATGATAAAACAAACATGATAATGAACGGCGAAGCTGGAATCGTTACATTAATCACTGATAAACACTTTACTGTATATTATTATGACCTGCAGAAAAGTGTTACATATGTTAAGAATTTTGAAGAATGTAATAATTTCATATTAGCATATGTGGCTACTGTCCACAAATTACAGGGTTCAGAATTCAAATATGTTGTCATTGTAATAGCACAAGATAGCATGTTTTTAGATAGCAGACTACTATATACAGCAGTGACACGAGGAAAGCAAACAGTGATAATGATAAGTCAACAAGAACTAATCAATAAGATATGTAGAAGGAATCATAAGGAAAAGAGAAATAGCAACTTAAAAATGAGATTAAAAAAAGAGTTTGAATCTTAAAGATTCAGCTCTTTTTTTTGAAGAACTATAAAAAAATAATTTAGAATAAGTAATCAAATAAAATCAACATAATTATATCATATTTCTGAGAAATTATTTGACTTTTTTTGGATGACATGATAGAGTTAAATTAGATACAAATTAGGGGAATAATTAGAGTTAAATTAGAGGTAAAAAGGAGGCATGTAAAACAGTGGGCAGAAAAAAAATAAGTGTCTACGTTTCAGAAGACATGAAGACTGAATTAGAAAATATTAAAAAAAGTGATAGAGAAATACCAAGTATGAACTCTATCATAGTTGCAGCAATAAAAATGTTTTTGTTGCACAAAGAAAAACAAAAGAATAAAAAAACAAAAGAAAAATAAACAAAAAAAAGCGGCTAGTCACCGCTGTAGCAAATTTTTGAAAGTATATTTATTGGTACATTACAAAGTATACAACCTTAGTATAAGACACAGTTTCAAAAATGTAAAGGAGCTGAAAGCATGTATTTTAGAATATTGCTAAAGCAAAAAGATTTCAAAATAGTAAATGGATTTTTCGACAGCATTGGAAGTGAATTTATCTCACTATTCGTGGTTGAATCCGACAAGGAAGAAACAGTTAACAAAGTCATTTATAAAATAGAAATGTTTAGAGATGAACAACTAACAATGATTAACTGGTATAGGTCAACTTATAATTTAGACATTTTTATAAGTGATTTACTAAGAAATTGTTTAACTGAATAAAAAATAAAATTTAAGGGGAATTAATAAGATGAATAACATTATTGAGAAAAAAGAAATTATAAGATGTCCAATTAAGAAGGAATCCGTTTTGTTTAAAACAATGGGTTTACTTTTAACTGGAATGAAAGAATTTTTCATAAAACCATCATTGACACAGGTAATATCATTTTTACCATTTATAGCATTAACAACTATTACAATTATTACCAAAGACACAACTTCAACTTTATTGCATAATAATAATCCTGTATGGGCTAACAACTTGCTTACAAACATAACAATGTTTTGTAGTATTCCATTGTATTTCTGGTTATTAGGTGCATATACAATAAGAAATCAAGAAGACATAGAAAACTTAGATATAGACAACATGGACAGAGACGATATCTACAAAGCTGAGAAACAAGGCAGAATAAAAATTATAAAAAGGAATGAGTTTTTATGAAAATAAAACTTTGTTACAAATTATTAATTATACTTATCGTTATAATGCTCTGGACAGTAGCAGTATCACAGGCTGATTATTATATGTTAGTCATGAGTTTAATTAGTACGATAATATTAAAAAAAATAATATTTTAAAAAATATAAATAGGGGGAACTAAGATGGATATATTAACTAATTTATCTCCAATCTTTGGAACTATAGCAACTGGGCTAGTTTTATGGGGAGTGGTTCAAGGAATGATAAAAGGGGAACAAGCAGGAAGGACATTACAAAAACTTGGAATAGGATGTATAGTTGTAGCATTTGCATTCTTTCCACTTCAATTTAGAGATTTAGGAATGATAGTAATTAAATTTGTTAAATCGATTGGAAACAGCCTAATGTAGGCTTTTTCTATTTAGGAGGGTAATATGTTTAAATTATTTAGAAAAAATGCAAACATAGAAGACATAGAAAGAATTCACGCAAAAAAAATACAACTAATGAAAAGCAATTCTCAACTTCAAGTCACAGAAATTAAGACAAAAAATGAAGTTGAACTAAATAAAATAAAAACAGAAGAAGACCAATTGAAGGTTAACGAAAGAATCAGACAATTGAAAATAACTGTACTACAAGATAAAGCTATTGTAAGGGCTGGTAAGTTAATTGACTTCTGGGGAACATTAGCAACAATAATCTCAACTTGTCTTACAATAGCTGGGTTATATGAATTATTTATTGGAAATACTTTTAAGCTTGTTTCTTTTGTCTCAGCAATAATCATGATTCAGTTTACAGTGTTTCTGCTATCCAAACAGGATACAAATGTAAAAAAACATTTTAGGCAACACGCTTCAAAGGCTATTTTCTTAAAATATATGTTGCTTGGAATAAGTGTATATGGAAATTACACTTTTTTCTCAGGAAAAAATAATGGCAACATGATAAACATGATCACAACTTTAGTACTATGTATTTCAATAGATTTTATATCAATTTTTGCAATAGCAATTGCCCAAGATTTTAAAATGTTGAATAAAAATTCTAGTGAAAATTTATATAAAGGAATCTTGTCAAAAATATTTTTCAACTTTTCTTATAAATTTATCATGAGAATTGAAAATTTGTATCAGGAAAACATAAAAATTTCGCAAGGTAATTTACAAATTTCGCAAGGTAATTCGCAAGGTAGTAAAATTATTTCGCAAGGTTCGCAAGGTAGTAAAAAAATTCGCAAGGTAGACCTTGAGAAATCGCAAGATGATTCGCAAGGTAACCTCGTTTTTTCGCAAGGTATTCGCAAGGTATCGCAAGGTAACATTGAGAATTCGCAAGGTATTCGCAAGGTAGAATCGCAAGGTTCGCAAGGTTATCCTGAGAATTCGCAAGGTAACAAAAAAGTTTTTGATGAAAATACGGACATTTCAAATAACCCTGTGAAAGACATTGCGACACTTGATATGACTGCATTAGACGACGCAAGGTATACCCATTTTGTATCAACTAACCCTGCGAAATTTAATAAGCCATCTTGTGAAAATGAATTTCTCAACTTGATAAATACCTTGAGAAATTCGCAAGGTTATGTTGAGAAAACAAATTCAGACCTTGAGAATATGTTCAATCTAACATCATATGAGTTGAGAAAATTTAAAGATGAATTAAAATCGCAAGGTAAAATTATAATTGAGAATAAAAAAATAAAGGTTTTGAACCTTGCGAATTCGCAAGGTAATGTTGATATTTCGCAAGGTAATAAATAAAATTTCGCAAGGTATCGCAAGGTAGAATTTCACATGATAAAACACTTTACAATTTCACATGATAAAAAAATAAAAATTAAAGAGGATAATAAAATGAAAAATGATAATAAAAAAGAGTTTGATTTGCTTGAATTTATGAAAAAATACTTTTCTGGAATAAAAGAATTATTCCAGAAAAGTAGCTTGTTAAAGAAGAGAATATATTTATTTATAATGATAATGATATCAACTATTCCTACAATTGCAACTGAAAAATTAATATTCATATTTTTATTCTTAATTGTTCCAGTACCTGAAGTTATGATAAATATTTTAAAATTTGAAAATATAAATAAAAAGATAAAGAAAAAATTTGAAAAGGTTAACATTGAAACAGAATTGATAAAAAAACATGGAAATGATTTAATTTTAAAAAACACTTATCTATTAAATAAATGGACTACTAAAAAAGAAGAACTAAAAATTATATTTAACAAAGAAATAACTAAAATTGATTTTTATAAAAGTTTTCAAAAAGTTATAATTTGTTTTGAGGATTGTAACTTTGAAAATAAAATTGATAAACCAATAATTGATATGAAAAATGATGTAATTTCGACAATTAACATAAATAAAAACGTAGAATTAACAAAAAAAGTTGAGAATACACTAATAAGTAGAATAAATCAAGTATGTAAAAACTTAAAACTTAACATAGAAGAAATAAAAGAAAAAGAAAATCCTGTAAATATAAAGTTTATTATAAAATCTAATAGCATGTTGAAAGACTGGGAATCCCAGTTAAAGGAAATCAGTCATCAACTAGGTATGGTATTTACTTTGAAATCTAAAGATGGATATGTCGAATTATCAACTGCAAAGAAGGACAATATTTACCGATTTGAGGATATTCAACAGGCTGTAAATGATAAACATGATTTGTGTGTCTTACTTGGATATACAGAAGATGGAGAACAAAAAATAATAAACTTAATCAAAAATACTCACTGGCTAATAGCCGGTACTACTGGAGGTGGTAAGAGTAATTTAATAGATGTTATGCTGTGTAGTATTTTTACAGCTGGAAAAGACAATGTATTTCTTCATTTGTTTGACCCTAAAAAAGTGGGTTTAAAATATTATGAGAGATACAAAAATGTAAGATATTCATGTGAAGACAATCTAATGGAAGCACAGTTAGTAAGTTGCTTGCAGGAAATGAACACAAGAAACAACCTATTTGCTAAACTTGGATATACAGACATAGAAAAATACAATGAAAATGAGCCTAATAAGTTAGGTTATCAATTAATCATTGTAGAAGAATTTGCACATTTTGATAAGAAGTCAGCATTTGCAAAGATGTTAAAAAAATTGTTGGAACAAGGTAGAAGTAGCGGTTTTAGAATATTTGTTATTACACAATATCCAAGCATAGATATTATTCCCAATACACTAAAGACAAATATGCCTAACAGAATATGTCTACCTGTTGCGGATGGAACAGCATCTAAAGTTGTGTTGGATATAGTTGATATGCGAGCAACTAAACCAGGAGAAATTGTATTGAAAAATGATAGGGAATATACATTTGTAAAGGTCCCAATGCTTGAATCAAAAGAAAAAATATTAGGTGATGAGAGGTGTGTCTAACATGATTATAGATTTACTTTTAACTGAAGGATTTAAAACATGTTTATGTATCATATTGTGTGCAAGCATTTATATAACTTTAGAATTAGTTCAGGGAGATAACTAAAATGGTTAAGAAAATATTAAGTAATATAGAAATAATAATAGATACAAGGGAACAGGACTTCTGGCATATTGCTAGAGTCCTAAAAAACTACAATATAAAATTTTATAGAGAAAAGCTTAATTTTGGTGATTATGGATTCCGATTAAAAGGAAATCCGTTAGACTTCACAAAAAAAATTGCCGTAGAAAGAAAACGTTTAAATGAATTGGCTAGTAATTTTCAAACTGGCAAAAAAGGTGAACCTAATAAAAGAGAACGATTCAAAAACGAATTTAGACGAGCTAATGAAATTGGAGCAAGGATATTATTGATGATAGAAGATGCAATGTATGCAGATATTGAAAATCATAACTATAGATCTAACTTTCATCCGAATTGTTACAAAGGTTCATTGAATTCACTAAAAAGAGATTTTGACATGGACATATTTTTTATAAAAGAAAAGAAAAATTGTGCTTTCTTTATATTAAAAAAGTTTATAGAATATATAATAAATAATAAAATAGAGGTGTAGCAATGTATCTGCTAGTAATTAAAACTATATTATGCAGTTTCTGTATAGGTATCACATTCACACATGCAATAGACTATCAAGAATTTTTATATATCACATTAATTTCATCAGTAATATTCTTCATAGTTGCATTTAAAGATATAGTATACTTATCAAAACTAAATTCAAAAAATAATTTCAACAAATTTATAATTGACAGTATCTTAAAATAAAAAGACTTATCCATAGTCTTTTTATTTTAGTCTAATTTTCAACTCAAAAATCTATAAACATGTTAATGTTATTCAAATGCAGTGATATCAATGCTTTCAAGCTATCGCTTGTATTGTAGTGATACAGCAGTGTTCAGGCGTTATTTTTATTATCGAGGTTATGGAGACAACACAGATTTTTAAATGGATATATGTAAGACTAAATAAAACTGTGAGGCTAATTTGATAATTATGATAAATAATATTTTTAAAAAGTATGTACAAAAGTAATATAAAGTAGTATAATTATTATATGATAAAAAAATAAAATTTTTGGAGGTATTAATTATGGCATGGTATTATGGAGAATTCAGATGTGGGCACGAAGGAAAAGTAAATATAATTGGACCAGTAAAAAACAGACAATATATTGCAGATGGTAAATTTGACAACCTTTGCGAAGAATGTGCCAAAGAAGCGTTTTTAAGAAAAGTAGAAAAAGAAAATGCTGCTGCTGCTGAAAAATCAAAAGAAATGGAATTGCCTGCATTATCAGGTAGTGAAAAACAAGTTATCTGGGCAAATACGCTTAGACAAAAATGGATTGATTATATAGATAATAAAATTATTTATCTTGATTCTGAAAATGGAAACTTTAGAGTATTTGAAAATGAGATGAGTGTATTTTCAAATATGAAACAAATTAATTCAGTAGAATTAGTTGATTTTATTATTAATAATTTTAAATCTGCAAAATGGTATATAGATAATAGAAGCTTGCAGACTATTATTGTGTTAGGTATGTTCTATAAGCTTTATATTCAACTATCTATTGAAAATAAAGTTGAAAAAGAAATAGAGAATGAAATCAACGAAGAATTAATTGTTCATCCAGAAAACGAAATTTCTCATAATGTTGTTGAAATAACTTCAAATAAAGAATCTATCGAAGTCAAGTTTGATTATGATAGAGATATGGTTGATTTAATAAAAAGACTAGATGGGTATAAATGGAATAGTGGTAGTTATAAATGGGAAAAACAACTTGAATTATTAAATAATGATGCAATTGATAGAATTTCAGAAGTCGGAAATCATTTTCTTAAAAATGGTTATCCTGTAAAATTTGAAAATGATAAAGTTATTCAATCAGCTATTAACGCAATGTTTATACCAGAATTTACTAAGTGGATTAAGTTTAATTCAAGAGATAAAAAACTAGTCATAAATAACTATGAGAAAAGTAGAAAGTTGCCAACACAAAAATATGTTAATGGAAAAACACATATTGACTTATCAGCATGGAAAGAGGTTAAAGACTTTGCTGATATGTTTGGATATAAGTTTTCTCCAATGGCTGTTGAAGCTATGGAAAAATATAAAGATAGCTTCAAAGTTGAAAAAATATTATCCTCAAAAAATAGAGATAAAGAATTAAATAAGTTAGAAGAAATATTAAACAGCAATGTTGATATTTTAGATGACTTAAAGGATTCCAATTAAAATGAAACTGTTATCTAAATTATTAGAGCACCAGTCTATTGCAATAGAAAAATTGTCCAAGATAAAGATTGGTGCTTTATATATGGAACAAGGCACAGGTAAAACAAGGACAGCCTTAGAACTTATCAATCTTAGATTAGAAAATAATAAGGTTGATAAAGTTTTATGGTTATGTCCTTGTTCTGTTAAGTCAGAAATAGTCAAAGAGTTGAATAAGCATATTGGGGATGATTATTCAAATATTATTTTTGTATATGGAATAGAAAGTTTATCAAGCTCGATTAGATTAAATTCATTATTACTTAGATTAGTTAGTCAATATAAAACTTATCTTGTGATAGATGAATCTAATTTAGTCAAAAATCCTTCAGCAATGAGGACTAAAAATATACAAAGACTAGCAGAATTATGTCAATACAAACTTATTTTAAATGGAACACCAGTAAGCAAAAATGAAGCTGATTTATTCTCTCAATGGTATATTTTAGACTGGAGAATACTAGGATATAAATCGTTTTGGTCATTTGCTGCTAATCATCTTGAATATGATGATTATGGCAGAATAAGAAAAACCTTAAATGTTGACTATCTTAGTAAGAAAATAGCACCATATACTTATCAGGTGAAGAAATCAGATTGTCTAAGTTTGCCAACTAAGCATTATAAAGAGTACAGATTTTATTTAACTGGCAAGCAACAAGAACATTATGCCGAAGTACTAGATGCTTTTTTAATGCAAGTTGATGAATATGATTCTACAACAATATATCGTTTATTTACAGCATTGCAACATGTTGTGAGTGGCAGAAAAATTGTATCTGAATATAAAGATAGAATTAAGACTAAACCATTTTTTAAAGATTATATGGATAATCCAAGGATGATTGAATTAATTAAAACTTTAGATAACTGGATAGTAACAGATAAGTGTATCATCTGGTGTAAATACACTGATGAAATAAAAATGATTTCTCAATATTGCAAAGATAGATTTGGATCTGATTCAGTTGTTGAATTTTACGGAGCAGTAACAAAGAAAAATAGAATTGAGGCTATAAATAAATTTAGCAATGAAACACAATTTTTTATAGCAAATAAAACATGTGCAGGATATGGGCTTAATCTTCAATTTTGTAGAAATGCTATTTATTATTCGAATGATTTTGATTTTGCTACAAGAATGCAATCAGAAGACAGAATACATAGAATTGGACAGGAAGATGAAGTTTATATTTATGACATATATGCAACTGGTACGGTAGATAGACAAATATTGAATTGCTTATTTAAAAAAGAATCCATGGTTGAGAATTTTAAGAAGTGGATTGATTATTATAAGAATGATAAAAGTATTGATAAAAGTAATATAAAGTAATATTATATTAATATAAATGGAGGTGGGAACATGGGTAAAATATATACTAATAAAAATGTATATGATGCTTCAATTGAAAGAATTAATTTAATCTTTGATGAATTTGAGCATATATACATAAGCCTATCTGGTGGAAAAGATAGCAGTACATTAGTTCAATTATTAAATAAAGTAGCTATTGAAAGAAATAGAACTTTTGATGTTATGTTTATCGATTACGAAGCCCAATATGAGGCTACTATAAATCATATATATGAACTTAAAAAGTTGTCAAATATTAAAAATTTCTATCACATATGTTGGTCATTTAAGGCTAATAATGCTACTAGTGTTTTTGATAGATTCTGGTATCCTTGGGATGAAAAATTTAAAAAGAAATGGGTTAGAAAATTACCAAAAGATTCAATTAATAAAAATAATTATCCTGAAAATTTTGATAAATATTTTGTAAATGATTTGTTCCTTAGGGGAATGTTTGAGGCTTTTACAAATTGGTACAAGCATATAAACAAAACTAACAAGATTGCAAATCTACAAGGTATAAGAGCAGATGAAAGTCTGAATAGGTTTAGGGCTATTGCCCTTGGCAAAAATATGTATAAAAATTTATATTGGAGTACAGATAATTTTAATGGTTGCTATAGTTTTTATCCTATCTATGATTGGTCAACTCAAGATATATGGGGATGTGTTTCTAAATACAATTTTTCATATAATTATGTGTATGAATTAATGTTTAAGTCTGGAATGTCAATTCATGAATCTAGGATAGCTCAGCCATTTGGATTGTCACAAAAAAATAGTTTAAACCAATGGGCTAAATTTGAACCTGATACATGGGAAAAAATTGTTAATAGAGTTTCTGGAGCTAATTTTGGGGCATTGTATGCAAAAACAACTTTATTAGGAAACAATGGAACAGAAAAACCAAATCATATGACATGGGAGCAATATACAGTTTTTTTATTAGAAAGCCTTGGTCTATACTGCAACGAGTTAGAAAAGCATTACTATAGAAAAATAAGAATATATATTGACCACTACATTAAAGAAAACAGAATAAAACATCAAAGCGAAATACCTGATGAAATCGATAAAAAAACTGTAAAAGAAATAATAGGAAGAGAAAATGGAAGATGGATTCAATGGAAAAGAATAGCCAAATGTATAGAAAAAAATGATTTTGCTTTAACTGGATGCAACTATGGAATTACAAAAGCAGACAAAAATGACATGAGAAATTTAAAATCAAAATGGAAAGAATTATTGTCAATTCCTACAAATACTAAGGAAATGGCAAGACTAAAGGAGGAAATTGAAAATGAACAATAAAATAGAAGAGGCTTTAAAAATAATAATTGATGAAATAAGTTTACTTGATGATGATAATAAAATAGATACATTAAATATGATTAAAAGTAGTTTACATAAAATATCACCAATCAATGAACCTATTGACTGCGTGCTATGGGAAAAAATTGAAAATATACAAGCAAATGAATATAATCCAAACCAAGTTGCTGGACCTGAGATGAAATTACTTTATGAATCAATAAAGTCAGATGGATATACTCAACCAGTGGTAACCTATAAAATGGATACAGGTAACAGAGAGATAGTTGATGGGTTTCATAGAAATAGAATATGTAATGAGCATAAGGATATATATAAAAGAACATTTGGAAGGCTTCCAGTCACAACAATAGATAAAGAAATTGACGAAAGAATAGGAAGCACAATAAGACATAACAGAGCGAGAGGAACTCATAAAATAAAGTCAATGAGTGGAATTGTATTGGAGTTAGTAAGTAGTGGGTGGACAGATGAATATATATGTAAAAAGCTAGGAATGTCATTTGAAGAAGTATTGAGACTTAAACAAATAACTGGATTAAAGGAAGCTTTTGGCAATCATGAATTTTCTAGGTCATGGGAGGAATATGAAAGTAATTTTGAAGATAGAAAGGACACGATATCATGAAAAGTTTAATTAATAGAAATAAATTCGACATTACTAAAACATTTAAAGTTAATCCGGATGAAGTACAAAGGATTGTCCGGTTAAAGGAAATCACTAGACTCAACCAATCAGTGTTGCTAGATACTGCACTTGAAATATTAGAAGTGCAATTGAAAAACGGTAAGTCTATAAATGAATTACTCACAGTTAAAAAGTTAACTATAAAAAAGACCTTATGATAAGGTCTTTTTTATTTTATATATCATCTTTTTTCTAGTAAAAATTGCAATCATCTTTTGCTTTGGCGTAATACTCTTTTGAAACTTTTCATATAAATAATCTAAAATTTTCATCTTAATTCCCACTTTCTAATTAATCTTTTATAACTAAATTTATTTTTGACATATTAACTAATTTATCTTTATTATAAATATTTGTTTCGGTTTGTAGTCTTAATATTGCTAAAAATCTATTAAAATCTACTTTATATGATAAGTCTATTAATTTATCATGTTTTTCTATTCCTATTCCATATTTAATTATTTGTTCTAAGCATATTAATTTTTGAGTATCATATTTATTCAACTCGTCTTCTGAATAATCATTGCTCATATTTTTAATATTAGCAATTGATAACATTCTAGTTTGCTTATCAAAAGTATGCATATTATTAGCAATAAAATCATATAATCTATCATTCATCATTTTATTTTCACCTACTATTTAATAATTTTAAATTTTCTCTCTTTTGTGTTCTGTATTCTCTATCATCCATTAAGCATATAAGACATTTTACTTTTCCCTTGACTGCTTTGTTTTTCTTGCACCATGGACATATTTTCTTATCTTTATAATATTTATATAGTTCCTTATTTGTCATTTCTAAAACAACTCATTTCTTAACTGCGTAAGCAGCCTTATTCTCATCGGGTCTTTAGTATCCAGTAAATTAATAAAAGCTAACTTATTTTGTGTTTCAATATTCTTGTTTAACTTTTCAAGCATCTCCTTGATGTCTTTCATGTTGCTTGTGAATGTGTTGTCCATATAAAATTTCTCCAGTCTCTTTAAATTTATTTATATCTGTATCGCACCTATACAAATAATCAATAGAATAAAATATATTAGAATTAACATATTTTGAGTATCAATCTTTTTATTTAATTTTTCTAATAATATTTTCATATCTTTTAATTCATTTCTCTGATCTGATTCTTTGTCCCCATATATATTCATTTTATCCCCACCATATAGTTATTTTATTTAAATTATCACTATCCATTTCTTTTTCTATTTGTGTAAAAAAATCTTTAACTTTTTCAATATTTTTTAATGCATTTTGAATATCTTCAAAAGTATATTCTTTCCTCTCACCATTTCCAGAAACTCCGCCATGATTTTCTAACGAATTCAATAATGCATATGGTATATATGAATTATTATTTGACATACTATAATTTAATTCTGCAATTTCTATTCCATCAAATAGTATTTCGTTATCTGTCTTATCTTTTGAATTTTTACGTGCAAATATCATGTGACTCATTTGATTACACTTCCTTTTCATGTTTTATTTATTCAAAATTCAAGTTAGCCGATTCAGCTAATCTTAAAATTAAATTCTCAATGTTTTCTCCTAACCGGACACCTAGTCGTGTCAAATTTTGTACATAAATACTTTTATATGTCGACACTGTAAAACGTGGTGTTGTTATATTATACGTTTTTCGAGATATGTAAACACGATTAGGTTCTACAACTTTGACTTCTTTGAGTTCTCCTGTATTAATGTCAAACTCTAATAGTTCTTCATTCGACTGTTCAATTTCATTTTCTGTTATCATTGCCGACAAATCATTTCCCCTATTTATAGCAATTTTTGCTTCTTTTTCCTCTGCGTATTCTTTTAATATTTCGACAGCTTTTTCATCTTTTGCAATATATTCTGATAAATCAAATGGAATTATGTTGTTATTCTCAATTTTGAAATATTTTATATCCGTGTCAAGACATGCAACATCTTTTTTATTGTTCATGTCTAAAGTCACAGACTTAACTTCTAAGGAGCTATAATCTGTGTAAAATAGTGTTATCTTTTTATTTGTAGTATTATTGTCATTATTATCATTTGGTTGTTCTAGAGGTATTACAAGCCTCCATGTTGCAACTCCATTTATTCGCAATTGTTTATATTCTGCTAATTTATTATCAATTGCATATTTCTTGAAATCCTTAAAGTTATATCCTAAATTTTCAAGATACTTTTTAAGTGGTGCAATTATGAAAATAATCTTTGATTCATTTAGAGTTCCAAATCTTTCGTTTAACACGTCATTTTGAAACTTTTGATAATTAGTTGAGAAGAAGTTATATGTTTCTTCTAATGCAACCTTACCTGTTACAGAATCCTTTTTGTCGATAAGCTTGTCAAGAATAAATGTTCCGAGTTCTATTGACTCCATAAGTAATTTGTTGTCCTCCTTTTTTGTTTCAAGAAAATATTTATTAAGAATATATGAACCTAAGCAAGACATAGCTACACTTTTAATATGTGCCTTGAGTTTTCCGTTTTCAAATTTATCACTTAAAGCATCTTCAATTAAGAACAATATCTGCTTTAATTGGTCAATAGGTATTTCTTTTAATAGGTCTATAACCATTGGCAGCACTAAGCCATAATTTTCTTCCAGATGTTCATAATCTCTTTCAACCTGCTTTTGGTCTTCTTTTTTGTACATTTTTTTCGTATAGTATTCCAGTATTCTATTGTGTTCTCCGGCTTGTGCATTATCTTTTATCAATGCAGATTCAGTAGTTATTATACTTGTGAGTCTCCAGCTTTTTTCTTTAGTCAACTGGGATTCTTTGTTTAGCCTTCCTCTATTTTTTTCATTAGCAATTGCGTAAAAATCAATAACGCCCTTACTATCATTACCTTTTCGATAAGGATCATCAATCAATAAGCATATGTTTTGATACCTATATGCTTTTTCTAATATTGCATTTTGTGTATCATTAGATCCAATTTTTAAAAAGCTAGGTTTTCCATATATGCTTAATCCGCAATGAGCTGCGAATGTTTTTCCATTTTCACTATCGCCCATTGGAATGATTGTATAACTTCTTACTCCAAGAGGTTTTAATAATACACTTGCCATAGATGTTCCCATTATGAAATTAAAATCTTTATATGCAGTATATCTTCTTATAACTTCTTTCCACCTTTTAAGCGTTCCCTTTGGTTTTACATTATTAGTCATGCTTCTAAATGAACCACTGTCCGAAGAAAAATCGTAACATAATTCTGAATCTACAGAAGCAAATAAATCATCATGCCATCCTAATCTTGAAGTTGACTTTTTTGTTGTTAAATTATTTTTATTAATTTTTAAAAACTCAACAAAAAATTTAACATAATGTTTATAGTTAAGTTCTGTTATTGAAATGTCTAATTTATCTGATAAAAACTTAATTATAGAATTTTTAGCTGTTAATGTTGAACCACTGCATATTTCAACATTTGTTTTTGATTGTATTATTCCATATTCGTTAGTGAAGACATCTTCAACTTTTATTTCAAAACAATAACTATTATTTTCAATTGAATAAAATTTTCCTGTTACACTTATTCTCTGATGGCACAAATGCTCATATATTGGTGGAGCTTCACCATTTTCTATATAAACATATGTCCCATCTAAAAATTTATCTTCATGATATTTGTATTCGTAGTTATGAGGATATCTAAGTTTTCCCTCTAATTGAGAGGGATTGCAAATTTGAGTAGTCATAACTACACCTCAATCCCATTTTTAGTGCAGAAGTCTAGAGTTAATAGTCTTATTACTTTTGACCTAGATATTTTCTTTTCGCCAAAACATGTTTGTAATTTTTCAAGCATTTTCATTGTGTCTGGTTCAAAAACTACATTTGCTATTTTATAAGACCTATTTTCAGCAGCTTTTTCAAATAATTCATTTGATACTTGACATTTCATTTTAATTTCCCCCAATTTATAATCAATAGTTTTACCTAATACATTATCTAGTAAATTGTATAATAACAAACTTGATTTGTAAAGAGTAAAAACGAAATCCAATTAAAGGAAATTATTGGCAGCAATTAGAACACGTGTTTTGTCATTTTTATCATTTTTACAAATGTCTTTTTTGTAGCAAATATATTACAGCAATAAAATACATAAAACTAGTAAAATTTGTACACTTTCTATATATAAAAAATGGTATATTACATATAATGTATATAAATAAATTAGTATGTATACCAAAAAATATCCTAAAAAATGTAAGCAATAAAATACACTTACTTATGCAACTACTTTAAACAGTGTTTTTGTTACACTTTCAGTTACATAAAATGTTACAGGGTAAAAGCCCTATATGCATATATATTAGTACATTATAAGAATAATATATATAAGTGTAACAGTGTAACAAAAAATAATGTTAATACCCTATATGCAAAATGGAGAAAATACATATAATGGTAATTATAAAATTATATATATATTATATATAGGGGTGTGTGTTTTGATTTTTTTGTTACAGCAAGCCATAGCACTCTAATATTGATGAATGCTGAATTGTAGATTTTTTTTTTGTAACATCGACTTTTCGTTACACTAGCTTTAGTATCCAAGCTAGCTAATAGATTGAAAACATTTTTTTTGTTTTTGTTACAGCACTATTTTTAAATTAACTTTTAAGTTATAACAATCGTGTAGGTGTGTAACAAGTTTTTTTATAGTTAAGTTTCAAGCTATTAGCGAGTTTTACAAAAATGGATGTTTTATAAGAAAATAGAGTGTAACAAGATAAAAAAATACATCTCCAGTTAAAAGTAAATCTGATATTTGTTTGACGCAGTATTTTGCATTTTAAGACGTGTTTTGTTTAGATAGTGTAATTATGTGAAAATAATTTAAAACGTTGTTTTAGGTAGCAAATTTTTAATGAGAAGTATATTGCATGAGATTATGTTGCTTAGATGTTCAAAGTTGAAATTAGGATAACAGATTTCTATTTAATTGGACAAAGTTAAATGTACTTTAATAAAAATAAATATTCTTAGTCTTATTAAAATATTATATGAAAAACTTTAATAAGATTTATACTATTCAATATTGACCTTATAAGGTAATTACGTTACAATTAAAGCATTAAAATTATAAGGAGTGTTGATATTGAATAATTTAGTAGAAATTAAAAATGATGAAATTTATGTAGCTACAAATATTATTGCTCAAGAACTAGAAAGAAAACATCAAACAATTATTAAAGTGGTAATAAATTACGAAAAAGAACTACAAATGTTGGGGGTTTTGCGATTTGAAATCGTAAAACATGAAATTACAGATAAGGGAGGAGCTCCCAAAAAGATATATTATTTAAATGAGGAACAATACATATTTGTAATTACGAACATGAGAACTAAGCCAAATGAAATGACTAAGGTCATGAAAGCTAAATTAGAAATATCAAGACAATTTGTATCAATGAGAAAAGCATTATTGCAAATTAAATTACAACAACAGAATCAAGAATGGATAGAAACAAGAAAAAAAGGAAAAGAATCAAGAAAAGAATTTACAGATGCTATTAAAAAATTACACGAAGAACACTGCAAAAATAATCCCGATTCTACTTATGTAAAGAAACCTAACTTATTATACTCTAATATTACAAGAATGATAAATAAAGCTTTATTTGATATACAAATAACTACAAATATTAATAAACGAGATTGTATGACTAAACATCAATTATCTTATTTAGATACAGCAGAAATAAAAATGCAGGAAATAATACATAAATGCATAGATGAAAATAAAGATGCTAAAGAAACATATAAAATATTGCAAATTGAGATTGAACCATATGCGAAATTTATAGGGAAATCCAATGTTATTGATTTGCTAATACCAAAACAAATATCAATGTTTGAATCTTAAAAAAAGAATTTAAACAAATAAGTATGCTAGATTAGTAAAAGAATTTAAAGAATTCTAAAAAATACAACTTATTTAAGTTGTATTTTTAGTTTATTAGATAAAATAAAATAATATTGACAATATCCCCACGGATACATATAATTACAATTAATTAATGTTTTCAATGTTATTTTTGATATTTTAGTTCCCGCTAAAACTTTATCAGGATAAAAAAAGACATCTCGGAAGTGTCTTTTTTTATGTCTAATAAATACAAATCACATAAACTCAATCGAATATGTGCATTGAAACACATAAACTTGAATAACTTATGTGATTTGATACATTAGGGAATATTTCAATAATTACGACTTGAGTATTCCTATTCTAACTGCTTCGTTAAGTGGCAATATATCTGTTAACAATGCTATATTTTCATGCATTCTATCTCTTTTTTGTAATGTTTCTATATCTGCTTTTTGCCATTCTTCCCAACTATTTATTCCACAAGCATTTTGTATTTGCTTTGCAACATTTTTAATAAAATCTGCAAATTCGCTTTTATTTGAGCAATTATTATACAAGGCTCCAGACATTTTTTTATATGAATCTCCAGAATTATTTCTATATTTTAAAAGATGGTCATATAGCCATTCGTATGTTTCTATTTTTAATTTTGGAGATATAGCAAGAGCAATATCTATAAATAAAAATGGATGTACCCATGTATGAACGCCTCTTCCTCTCCCTGAAATTTTTACTACTCCATATTTTTTATTTAATTCTTCCATAAATTCTACTGTACTTTTTTGTGTAAACCATAAAGACAAATTAAAGTCATTTAGGTTATTTTCATTTCTCCATTTATTTCCTGCTCTTACTAAGTCTGTTGCTGACAAAAATTCTGTTTTTGATTTTTGAGATATTTCAATTCCAAACAAAGGTCTTTTCATAATTACTTCGGTTTTCATATTTTATTTCTCCTTAATATATATTTATTTTTGTAAAGATTAATATATATTATATAATATATATTTTTTATTGTAAAGATAAATATATATTTTTTATTGTAAAGATTAATATATATTTATAAAAGTGCTATTATTTTTAAAAAAAAGATACACCTTTTACTTAATCAGATAAGCATATCCTAAAACACAACAGATTTACTTTAATCGGCATAAATCCCAATATGTATAATTATCACATTTTCACATTAAATATCGTTTTACACATAAAATATTTGATATTTTCATATGTTTTGATATGATTTAATATAAATAAATAAAGTGAGGTTTTAAAATGAATGATAATAAAATTACACAAGAAATGATAGAAAATTTAATCTTAGAAAAAGTTTTCATTAGAGCACATAAGAAAACAACAATCTGCTGCCTGAAGCTGAAAAATGGATTTGAAGTTACTGGAACATCTGCATGTGTTGATGTAAAAAACTTTGATTCTGAAATAGGAAAACAAATAGCTGAAGAAGAAGCAAAAAATAAAATATGGGAACTTGAAGGATATCGTCTGCAATGTGATTTATATCGAGAAAAATTAAAAGAAAAAATTTTATATTAATAGATGGAGAATACGAAGATAAAGAAATTGTTATGGTTACTGATAATTTAGACAAAGTTTGCCAACGCTGGATTGATTATAAAATAATTTCACGCAATATAGAAATATGGAACAAAGAAGTATTTATTTGTAATTATGGTAACTTAATGAAACATATAGTAAACATAAAAGAAAATATAACATTTGAAGAACTAAAAAAAGATATTTTGAAATTTATACCAGATAAAAAAGTTTAATTTAATTGTTGACAGAAACTAAATTAATATATATACTATAATTAGAGATTAGAAATAATCTACTAAATTTCAAAGGGGAACTAAGATGATAATTAATGAAAAAAGCGTAACATTAAGCAGTGAAGAAGTAAAAGAATTAATATATGTTATGAGTTACAATGATAAGAAAATAATCGAAAAAGACAGGTGGTCAACATATTACGAAGGTGTTGCAGAAATAGAAGGCAAGCATTATATGTTAACATGGTCTGAAGGTTCTACTGAAATACAAGATACTGAAATTGAAGGCGGAGAATTTGATGAGGTCATACAAAAAGAAGTTTTAATTAAAATGTGGGTAAATATCAATCAAGGAGGTTAATAACCATGACTGAACAAGAAAGGAAAGAAAAGCTATCAGCTTATCTAATAACTCAAAAAGCAAAACGAACTAAAGAAGTAGTACTCCAAGAAGCAAAGAAAGACCTAGACAATGGCAAGATGTCAGAGGCAACATATGAAATATTCAAAAAGAAAAACAGCTAACAAAATACAATCAATAAAAAATAACTTAGAAATAAGTTATTTTTTATTGCAATAATATTTAAATAGTATTATAATAAATTTAAGATAGTATTATAAAATCAACATAGACTACAAAATGAAAGGGGTAAAGTATGAAAGAAAATGAATCTTCAAAAAGTAAAAAAAGAAACAAAGACACGGCAATATTTCCAGTATATATGCACAAGTCAATCAAATTTGTATTAGACGAGTTAGTTTTAGTAAACATACAAAAGAAAAATAGAAATACTATCATCTTAGAATGTATATTGTATGGACTTAAACATTTGTACAATATAGGAAATATAGAACAGGAGGCAAACAAAAATGACAGGTGATATTATTTTAAATAACTTTAACCATTATCTAAACATGTTTAAAGTTAAAATTATTACAGTATTCGACAAAAATAATACTGACATAGACTATAGAGATAAGTGTTTTTATGCGAGATTATACTCAATTGAAAAAATGGAAATTCTGGCAACACATTTAGTTGTTACTGGAGATACAGAAGAAGAAGTAATAGAAAAACTACCTAAGGGAATGAAATCAGTTGGTAAAAACTTACTAGACCCAAAGGAAATCATAAGAAGTTATATGTAGCTGGCATAGCCAGGAAAGGGAAGGAAGTGACGAGAATGAACAATAAACTTGAACAATGTAAACCAGAAGACATTATTATTTTAGGTGAAAACGTTAAAAAATTATATAACTACATGGTTAAGATAACAACTCAAACTAATAATAGATTACCTAAGAATCATAAACTAAGTGTTAAAACTAGAAGGTTGTGCAATGACATAGGACAATTGAAAAGTGATTTGGAAGATGTATTTTTGAAAAGTATTGCGAATAAATTAAAAGACCCTTTAAATTGTTTTTATGGAGAACAAAAGGCAGAATTAAAAAATGAAAATGAATTAATTTGTAATTAAGTTAATCTAAAGTTAGAAAGGGGAACTAAGATGATGAAGAATGAATATAAGATTGATACATATGATGAGCTTGACGAACTTGACTTTGTATTTGACAAGGTAGAGAGAAAAGGGAAACAGTTAAAGAAAATCATTGTGAGCTGGCAAAAAGGGAATACCAGGATTGAGAGAGAATTGACAGCCAGAGAATGGGGAGTTTATCAAAGAACGTTGATAGGCAAACCAAAGTTTAGAATAGTTAAAAAGTTCATGGAATAGACAATTGATTTTATCTTAACTGGTCCGAAATCATAAAACATTAATTAAAGGGGAACTAAGAAAATGACAAATTCAATAATTAAAACATTCAACAAATTTGTAATTAGATCCGTGATATATTTCTTCTATGGTATATATCATATATTTACAAAAAACTTTAGAACACTGAAACTAACTATATTAGCAGTCATAACATTAATTGACATAATCTTATTTAAATCTGGGAAACTATACACTCACTCAATGACATGTGAAATGTTTTTCATATCTGCATTACCACTATTCTTTATAGCAGTCGGCTTCTTATCACATGAATTTAAAGGCAAAAACTACAACCAACAACAACAGCAGCCACAACAAGTCAAAGCAAAATATCCAATAATTAATTTAGACAATGTTAGTCAAGAAAATGATTATCAAGTCAACAAAGTTGACAATAAATATTCTGCTGCAAAAGCATTAGAAGAAACAGTTACAGAAAGAGAGATGAAACATTTAGATGGAAGGATAGAATTGATTAGAGAAACAAGAAAAATAGTACACTTGAAGTAACTAGAAATATAAAATTGAGAAAGGATAATGAATATTATGTATAAAATTGAATTAACAAAAGACGAAAAATCATATCTGGAGATTGAGTTGAACATAAAATTAAGAGAATGTAGTGTGTACAGCAAAGAATACGCAGGAGCATTAAACAGCATATTTAATAAATTAGTTGGTCGTGACCATTCAGATTATGTGAGATATTTCGGAGGTGATAAAAATGTTACACATACTAGAAAATATAAGAAACCTGATTATATCAGGTGACCATGGAATGAAGATGTTAATTGTTATGACGATTGGATTCAGCATTGCTATAAGATTATGTGATAGTCCAAGCCATAGCAAAAGCATAACAATATATGATATTAAGAAAATAGATCTAAAATAAAAAAAGAAAAGAGGGAATTAATTATGTCAGATACATTTATAAATAAGCGTGGAAGAATAATAAAAAAGGATAAATATTTTGCATATCCAACAATAGACAGTGGTAAATGGGTAAACTGTCACACTGAAAAAGCTATAGCAGCATACAAAAGAGATTTAAAAAGAGAAGGATATACAGAAATTACAATTGAGGAAAATGGAGTAAAGAGAACTGAACAACTTTAAATAAAAATAATTTTGGAGGCTAACATGAATAGAATGAATAGAAAAATGGCTATTATAGTAATCTTAATGATAATTGTATTTGTAATATGTGTAATAAAATTAATCATAATTGGAGTCAACACATCAAAGACAACTATTCCAAATGTGACACAATCAATACATTCTACATATAGGAATTACAACATAAACACAGCTAAGCCAAAGACATCAGTTAAAGTAAAATCATCTGTCAATACAATAAAAAAATATAGAAAATGAGGAAATTTTGATGAATAAAAAAGTAATAATAATCTTAATAATAACAGTTGTAATAATATTTGGATGCTGTGGAGTCGGATTTATAATAAACTTATTTTCAGAAGACACAGAAGCAAACATAGAACCACAAAAAAATACATTGATAACAAATTCAACTGCTACTGCAAAGCCAACTAAGACACCGAAGCCGACAATAAAAGTATTAAAACTTACAGCTGTTGAATTAAGCAAGGAATATCAGAAAAACGAAATTAAAGCAAACAACTTGTACAAAGATAAAAATGTTGAAATTAAAGGCGAAATTGATTCTATAACTGAATCTGATTTCTTAGTTGACACAGTATTAATAAGGCTAAAAGGATACAACTATAATGCGATATCTTGTTCAATGAAAAGTCGCAAAGGGCTAGAAGATTACAACATTGGAGATAAGGTTGTAATAAAAGGTAAAATTGATGGAATCAGCATATTTGACGTATTTGTAACTGACTGTGAGATGAGTGAATAAATATTAAAATACTTGTTGACAGAAACTAATTTAATATATATACTATATTTAGAGGTTAAGATAAACAAAACTTAACCTACTAAATTTATATGGGGGAACTAAAATGTTTAGAAAAATAATATGGTTGAATGAAGGAATGCAGGTACACATGGAAAGAACATCAGGAACGAAAGATATGTTAAAAAAAATCGAGAAGATAGACGAGTCAGAACTTGAGTTTGACGAAATTAAAATTGTGGAAGATGTAGAAAGCAAAGAAAGAATGTATAAAATACAAGCATGTTGGAAATAAATTTAGGAGGGAACAAAATGACTAAAATGAAATGGTTAGAAAAAAGTGAACTAACTGGAGTAACTGCAATAAATCTCAGAAATCTAACACAGAAAACTCCAGAAGCTAAGATAGACAAAAGAGATTTAGTATTTCATATTAGCTATGGATACGGAGACAATCCATCATCTGGAGCAGGAAGAGCGGCTAATCACTTGATTTGGTTTTTGGAACATTATGACAATTACAAAGAAGTTAGCCAAGACAACATAAATTTGATAAAGCATCATGGATTAAACGGAGATATATTGTCTCCAAAAATAATAAGGTGGTTATACAGCAAAGGACACAACATGATTTATGGCGAAAAAGCTAAAAGGATTAAAAATTGTAATAATTAAAATTAAAATAAGTTTGCGGTAATCTATAAACCGCTTCTGAGACAGGAGTGCATTATGGGTAAAAATATATTTATGTTTGACGTTGAATCAGATGGATTATATGGCGAAGGATTTGCAGTCGGTGCAGTAGTTGCAAATGTTGATTTTGTTGGAGCTTGTACAATTATAGAAAGATTTGAACTAATGGTAGACATAGAAATTACAGATAACTGGGTAAGGAAAAATGTTTTACAACATCTTAAAGATATGCCAAAAGTTAGTTCGACTAAAGAACTTAGAACAAAATTTTATGAGTTTTATATGAGAAATAAAGAAGTGTGCTTGATATACTCTGACTGCAACTATCCAGTGGAGACAAACTTCTTATCTGCTATTGTATCAGACAATGAATCAAGATGTTTGGATATGCCATTTCCATTAATGGATTGCTGCAATCCATCTAATATAAATATTTCAAGAAATGATTTTTTTGAAAATGAACAAAAGGAAAAACTTAGACAACATAATCCATTAGATGATGCAAAAGCTAGTTTATATTTTTTAATACATCACAATAGTTGTAAGCATATGATTAAATAAAATAAATTTAAAATACAATCAATTAAAAGGAAATCCGTGTTGCTGAGATATGGATTTCCTTTTAATTGGAGTAATATAAATAACATTATCTCAATTAAGTTGTTGACAGAAAGCGTTTTATATAATATAATATATTTTAGGAGCTTAAACATGCTTACTAATTAATTTTAAGGGGAACTAAAATTATGACTAAACTAGAAATGGCAACAAAGGTAATTGAAAATATTAACAAAATTGAAGAAGAAAAAGCAGCAATATCATTACTTAAAGAAGAATGCTTAGAGAAATACATAGAATTTGATTTACAACATGAAGAAGTAATAAAAAATATGTTTAGCTGGTCTCAACTTGGGAAAAAAGGTACAGCTTTTATATTTAGAACTTTTAAAAAAGGTTATGTTGAATCATTTTTTCAAAGAACAACTAGAGATTTAAAATTTTTAGTTGAAGTAGAAAAATATTTAATCAACATTATCACAGAAGAATTCACCAGAATGGAAGACCGAGAAGACACATACGAAACACAAATATCAACTCCAGTAAATTACTCATCTTCCGAATGGGTAGAATTACAAGATAACAAAGCATTAGAAGAAGAACAATATATGTCAGATTTAATCAACGAAGAATCGCCATTTTAATGGCGAGAAAAGAGGAATAACAATGGAAACTATATTTGATGGAGAATACTTCAGATACAAGCTTAAGCAAAAAGGATGTAAAATATCCGAACTTGCTAAAAAAATGAATATATCACCGCAGGCACTTAACCAAAAAATACAAAATGGCAAATTGAATATTAACAATATTTTTTTAATACTAGATATTTTTGATGAAGAGTTTGAGAATATGTTCAAGTTGGTAAAGGAGGCGAAGGAATGAGCCGTTCTAATAAAGTTAATTATTCAAAATATGAAACCTTGCAGTGCAGAAACTGCAAGGAGTGCCTTGAAATATTAGAAAAAGAAAATCCAGGGTTTAATTTATGGAATCCAACAGGAAGAATATATTGTATTACTTGCAGCGACATGGAAGTCAGACATTGCGAGGTTGGAGATAGCAAACCAAGTGACTGCATGTTATGGGAACAAAGTATTGATAAATATTGGGAGGATAGGTAGATGAAATTATGGGAAAAATATTGCATGAGTTGCTATGAAAATTCTGCAATGGAAGAATTAAGAAAGGGTTATCATGAATGGTTAAATGGAAAGTGGCTTACTAATTTATCGGGATTTATAAAGATAAATAATCCAAGATTAACTATTCCAAAAAATAAACTTGTAATAGATGGATTTGATAAGTTTATGCATAAAGATTTAAATATAAATGAAATAACAGAAGACAACTATATAAAACATGGTGGAGACTATGAAGGAAGGAGACAATTTGAATATGCAAAAGATAAAATTATAACATTGAACAACGAAGCACTAAATTACATGTTTAAAATAAATGATACAGCAAATTTTTATTACATAATGCGAAGTAACTATGCTATGTATTTGTATAATATTGAATATGAGTTCCAGGGATTAGTATTAGGAATAAAAGAATAATGCGAAGCAAGAAAGGTGATAAAAATGAAATTAGAAGAGGCGAAAGATGGAATCGGAAGAAAAGTAATATACACACCATTTGAAGAAAGTAATCAAAAAGAAGAAGGCGTTATTACAAGCACAAACGAATATTATGTATTCGTAAGATATGGAAATGATGTAATTAGTGCAGCGACACGAGCCAAAGATTTGGAATTTATATGGGGGAATGAAAAATGATAGAAGAAATTTATTTTAGCAGAAACAAAGAAGATAATTGGGAAATCATAGAAAGATTTAAAAAAGTATACAAACGTTCTCCAAAAGATGTGACTGAAATGCTTTCGTATCTTGGATATGAAATTTCTGTAAAAATAAAAATATCAAAAGATGGAACGGCTAAGATACTTGAAATTAATGGAGTAGAAATAAAAGAAGAAATAAACTTGTAAAACGTTAATCAAGAAAGGAATAACGAAAAATGGGATATATAAAGGATGACAATATAAAAGACAATATGATGAAGGTAGAAGAAAGAAAAATCCTGTTAAAGGAAATCAAGGTAAAATTAGATGAAAGTTTTACCTTGATTGAAAATAATCTAAACAACGGTAGTAACAACGTTAATATAACAGACAATGTAATAGATAAAGAAATAGAAAAAACTTATAGTTGGCTTGTAGATTTTGAAACGAATATACATGATGAAATTATATTAAATATTACAAAACAACTGAAAGAAATATTATTGTTGATTGCAGTTGAAAATGTAGTTGGCATGACTGAATTTAAAATGAATAAAGTTAAGTTTTATGTAGATTTATTTAGAAATAAAATGAAGGAATGGAACACATGAAAATATTAGATTATATAAAAAATAAATTAAACAATACTTCAGATAATAGCATAGATAAAAACTTATTTGATTCATTATATGCCAATGATGAATCAAATAATGTTAAAAATTTAAAAACAGATGATAATAAACTTGTGAAATTATTTTATTTAGATAGTACAAAAATAAAAGAAAATATAAAAGAATTAGCACTTGGATATAGTGATGAGTTTAATATATTCATAGAATGTGTAAATTATTTAGATATATTAACAGCATTTGTGTCTGAGATGGAAAAAGTAGCTACAAATTTAAAGGAGAATTCATTTGTTGGAAATAGTAATAAGGAATTCAAAGTAAATAAATATGAATTTTATTTTAAAGATGATGTCGTTGAATATACTATTGACTTACAAACAAGATATATGAAAGTTAAATATAATTTCTCAATGGTATTTGATGATGAAGAATATGAAAATGAAAGTAAAATTATGAGAAAAAGAGGAAATTATTATGAGTGATGAATTGAAAGATGGAACAAAGGAACAGCTAAGAGAAATCCATATTGAATTAGAAAAGAGATTGCTAATTATAAAAGAAAATATAGAAGATGAAGAAAAGATTAGCAAGGAATTATATGAATTAACTCTTTTTGTAATGAACTATGATGAAAATGTTTTTACATCAAAATTGCAAGACATATTGATAGCAATGTCTTTGAAAAATATAATGGGAAAAAGTATCAAGAATGAAGTAGAAATATTTTTGTCAGAAATAATCAAATGGAAAATAATAGACTCAATAGTGGATTCACTTAAAAATGGTCAACCTAACTAAATAAAATATAATTAACAAAAAAGACTTCAACTTTAGAAGTCTTTTTTGTTTTGTTTGTAAAAACTTGATATAGTAGATATCATAGAAATATAAACAACAGATTTTACTTTAATTGGAGGATTTAGAATGTCAGAAAAGAACTATGTAAAGTATGTTAAGCCATATTTAGAAGACATAAAAGAATGGATAAGAATAGGCGAAACACAAGCAACTATATATAAAAAACTTGGAATAGGTGAAACCACATGGTATGCATTTAAAAAGAAATACCCTGCATTAGAAGACGCAATAGTAAAAGGCAAGCAAAATTTAGCTGAACATATAGAATCTTCATTATATAAAAAATGCATGGGATATGAGGTTACAGAAACAAAAACTGTTACAGGCAAGGATACGAGAACAGAGAAAATAACAAAACATATACCTCCAAGTGATACAGCTATAATATTTACCTTGTGTAACATGCTACCTGAAAAATGGAAGAGAAATGATAAGGACGAAAATTCTCAGAAAGAAAACACACTTAAAATTGAGTTTAGTGATGACAGAATAAAAAGAGCATTTGAATTGTTGTATCCAGTTCCAGAGGCTAAAGATAAGAAATCACAAAAGCAAAAGGACAATAAGCCAAAATGATATATGATAATAAAATTATTATGAATGTTCGGGATGTCGGATCTAACTTTGAATGTATTGCACCAAAGACAAAAGAACATTTAGCTGTATATTGTGCAACTGTGTTAGGAAGTAGATTTCCATCACCTGCCTCAGATGAAGAATACTGCGTAAAAAATAATCATAAGTCACCACTAGATGCACTATGGGCAGCATATGCAGAAATAGATGATTTTAGTATATGGTATGCAATGAGAGGAAGTGGTAAAACTTTTGACTTATCAATTTTGGGATTTCTGGAATCTGTGTTTAAGCATGGATGTGGAATAACAATACTCGGAGGAAGCTTAGAACAGTCAATGAAAGCTGTATCATATTTAAAAATATTATGGGATTTACCTGGCATGCCTAGACATTTATTAGTCAACAGTGAAATAGGAGGAAGAGGATACAAATTACATAATGGCAGTTGGATTGAAGCATTGGCGGCATCACCTAAATCTGTAAGAGGTCCACATCCACAAAAATTGAGATTAGATGAAGTCGACGAGATGGCAAAAGTTATTTATGATGCTGCATTTGGTCAACCTAAAGCAAACAGAGGTATAAAGGACAACATAATTGTAAGCTCAACATTACATCATGCATTCGGGCTAATGACAGATATTATAGATACAAGAGATAAAACAGGAGCTGTATTATATCCATGGTGTATTCATGAAGTAACCGAACCTCGTGGATTCTGGACAATTGAAGAAATAGAAAGAAAAAGAAAACAGATTACTAAAGAAATGTGGGATTCTGAATATCTTTTAAAGCGTCCTAAAGTTGGCGATACAATATTTGATTTTGAATCAGTTGATAGAGCATGGCAACGAGGATTCAACATTACATATGAAAAGAAAAATGACCTTGAAGCAGGTGTTGACTGGGGACATACTTGCACAGTATTGCATATCATAGAAGATTTGAAAGAATATATAAATATACCTGAATCTAAAAGCTGGGAGTACTGGGAGCTTACAGAAAGATGTGAAGAAATAATAAAAATATGCATAGATAAAAGAATCACAACATTGTACTGCGACAGTAATCCAAAAGATGGGCATATAACATTAAGGAAAATAATGAAGAAGAGAAGATGCTCAACTACTGTTGTACCTGTTGTATTCGGACAATGGAAAGAGTTTGGAATAAATGTAATTAGATTTTTACTAGAAAAAGACTTGATAAACATAAAAGATAAAACTTGTCAGGATAAATTAAAGAAATATCATTATAGTAATACGCAAACTGAACAGATAGCAAAAGAAGATGACCATTACCCAGATGCATTAATAGCATGGGCTGCATCTAGATATAAAATATTAGGTTAGCCAATTAAAGTAAAATATAATTATTAAAATTATAGAGAATCTTTATTTGAAATAGTATACAATAATCTGAAACACAACAGATTTTATTTAATTGGAAAGGAATTTAAACATATGATTGATAATGTAAAAATAGCAGGCATGAAATATGAGATTAAAGAAACTGAAAACTTAACAAGAGACCATGGAAGTCTAGGGAATTGCTGTGGTAACAATTTAACAATAAATGTAGATAAGGATTTAAAAGAAGATGTAAAAAAGAAAACATTGCTTCATGAAATAATAGAGGCTTTAAATTTTGAATATAACTTTGAATTTGAACATAATAAAATATGTGTATTAGAAACAGCGTTATTTGCAGTAATAAAAGATAATACAGAACTTATAAAATATCTTAGCGAGGTGTAACAAATGTTTATAAAAGAAGGAACTCACTTTCCACCTTTAGAATGGTCGTTTTGGTATGACAAATATAGTGAATATGGGGCATGGTACTCTGGAAGCTCCGAGGAATTGTTAAAATACTATACAACAAAGATTGCTAATTCTCAATTTGAAAACAAAATATTTTGGGCAAGAATAGACGCAGAAGAAAGGGCAAACGCTGTAAACATGCCAGCGGCTGGAGATATTGCAGCTACAAGCGCAAACTTGTTATTTTCTGAGTCTCCAAGATATGCTTATGACGAAAAATCAGTATCAGGTCAAAGAATGAAAGACATTATAAAAGAAAATGGATTCAACAATATACTGTTAGAAGCTGCCGAAATTGCCGCCGCTTTAACAGGTGTATTTCTAAAATTAGACATAGACACGAGCATTTCTAAGCTTCCTATAATATCATGTGTAATTCCAGAAAATGCATTCCCGACATTTCATAGAGGTAGACTTGTAGAAGTTTTATTCTGGAGAACAGTGAAAGAAGACTATAGTTCAGGTGTATTTTATAGGCTATTTGAGAATAGGAAAATTGAAAAAAGTACAACTTTAATTGAATACAGATTATACAAAGGAACAATTGACAAAGTTGGTCATGTGATGCCATTGGAATCATTGGAAGAAACAATGAACCTAAATTTAGTTGATGTAGCATGGGCTATAGATGGATTAGGATGTACATATATTCCAAACATGAGACCTAATAAAATTTTCCCAGGTTCATCCTTGGGAATTAATGATTATTCTGGATGTATACCATTGCTAGATAGCCTTGACTTAGCATGGACAAGTTTAATAAGGGATATTGAGTTAGGCATGGGACAAATATTTATTGATGAAGACTTGTTACAAAGGGAAGATACAACAATTTATGGCAGCGAGAAAACTGTATTAAATAAGTTTAGTAAATTTCAAAAGACATTTCTTAAACTAAATTTAAGCAGCTGGAGAATGGGCGGCGAATCACTAGAACCAATAAAAGTCGTTCAATTTGAAATGAGAGTAGATGAACATATTAAATCATGCGAAACTCTTTTTAAGAATATTGTAAATATGTGTGGATATTCTACACAGACATTTGGATTAGACATTGGTGGCATGGCTGAGTCTGGAACTGCTTTGAGGGTGAGAGAAAAGAAAAGTTTTTCTACTCGAGGGAAAAAGGAAAGATACTGGATACAAGGTATAGAAAGTATATTAAAACAAGCTCAACAATTAGATATTTTATATAATAATTATTATAACCCCAATGAATTTAATGTTGAACTAGAAGATTCCATAATTATAGATAATTCTGAGATGAGTGAAACTATAAAGAGCTTAGATCAGGCAAGGGCAATAAGCACAGAAATAAAAGTTAAGATGCAACATCCAAATTGGTCAATCGAAGATATTATGGCAGAGGTAGAAAAAATCAAAGAAGAAAATAGCATGCAAAGTGAAACAGACATTTTCAATCCTGAAGCTTAGAGGTGATAAAAATGGATGCTGGAACTTATGAATATTTAGCTGATGACTTGATATTAGCCTCTGAGGAAGTTGTTTTTGGAATAGGTGTATTGCTTAAAAATGTTAATGAAAGACTTATTAAAAACCCAGGGGATATCTCAAGAATAAGAATGTTTTATGAAAAAGAAGTGAAAAAGATTGCTGTAAAATTTGAGCAAGATGCTAAAAAGTGGTCAAATTATGGCATAGCAGATTCTTATTTAATTGGAATAAAAGATGCCCAAAAACAATTATTACAAAATGGTTTAAGTTCACCTGTAGTTGCTGATATAAAAAATGGTTCATCTTTAATTAAACATACAGCACCAACTAATACAACTATTCCGATTAAAATAACATCTGAATTTACTGAATACAAGAATCATATTAGATTTTATAATATTTTCAGAGAAGCGGCAATTAATACATGGGATGGCACAGGTATTCAAATTATTCGAACAACTGACGATTTATTTAGAAAAATAGCCATTGAAACAGGAACAAGTGAATTTATAGAAGGAAATGTAATGACAAGAAAACAATTTTCACAGAGACTATTAAATAACTATGCCAAAGCTGGATTGCAAAGTATAACATATAAAAATGGTGCAAAACATTCCTTAGACACATATTGCGAAATGGTAGGTCGAACAATGTCAGGTAGGGCTTCATTACAGGGTTCACTAAACGCATTTCAAGAGGGAGGGTATGAACTAGTACAAATTACAGCACATTTTAGAAGTTGTGATGTTTGCGCTCAATTTGAAGGCGAGATACTTTCCATTCAACCTATTCCAGGATACAAAACAGTAGATGAAGCAATATTAGACGGGTTATTTCATCCAAATTGCAAGCATGGTATGTCGGTATACTTGGAACATACAGATAAAGTTAACGCCAGTATAGATTATGCAGAAAGAAAATTAATAAATGATATGGGATATGAGGAAGCTCAGAAATATACTTATCAGCAACAACAAAGGCAACGATATAATGAAAGACAGATAAGAAAATACAAAAGACTCAAAGATGTACAATTAACTGATAGAGATAAAAAAGCAATGAATGATAAAGTTAGAGAATGGCAAAAGGTACAAAGAGAACATCTTAATAAAAATAGATATTTGAATAGAAATTATGCAAGAGAGCAAATAAGTTAATGTTATACAAAACATAAGAAGAACAGTGAAAGAGGTATTATATGAGTGTTGGAGAACTAGAAGCAATTAGAATACTAACAAATAGTGTCAATAGAGTAGAGTCAAAATTAGACCATGTCATTGATGTGATGATGACTAAAAATGAATGTAGTCAGAAACAGGGCGAATGTTCATTTAAAACTAAATATGATTTAGAAATTAAAAAGGCTGAATCTGAAACTAAAAAGATTATAGCTATTTCAACACTTGTATCTGCCATAATTGGTATTTTAATTGGATTTTTGAAATGAGGAGATAAAAATGATTAAATTAGCTAGTGTAGAGTTAGGACATTGTATAGATATAATAAAATGGAGAAATGACAAAATAGAAACACTTAGAACCCCATATTTTACAAGTACTGAAATGCAAGAAAAATTTTATAAAGAAGTTATATCTAATAGAAATAGTAAACATAGATATTTTGCAATAGAGAGCATTGCTGAGGGGTTTTATCATAATGCTGAATTTGTTGCATTTGGAGGAATCACAAACATAGAATATGAAAACTCTATAGCAGAGATATCATTAATAGTTAATCCTGAATATACTGGAAAAGGTTATGGAACTGAATCGGTCGAGTGCTTGCTTAAACATGCATTTGGAAATATGCATTTAACTAATATTTATGGTGAATGTTACAAGTGCAATAAGCCAGCTATAAAATTTTGGGAGAAGATAGCCGATAAATATAAAGGTTATAAAACATTGTTACCTTCAAGAAAATTTTATGACCATGAGTTTTGGGATAGTTTATATTTTAATATTAATAAGTTTGATTTTTATATGAGTTATGAAGAAAAAAAATAAGTTAACAATATCAGAACGATTAGAATTATTTAAAAATATAACTATTGAAGATATTATATATTTATCTAATTTGGCTGATTTAAATTATATCATTGATAGTGATTGCCTAAGAGACCAGTTAAAAGAAAATCAAATATCTCTAAAACAGTTAGCTACTGAGTTAAAAATAACTAAAGGCACACTTTGTAATAAAATATGTAGCCTTGGAGGCAAGAGCAAAGATTCAATAACATATTTTTCATTAGAAGAATTGTTATTCATAAAACAAAAATTAAACGAAGACTCAAAAAGAATTTTCAGAATAGATAATTTTTAAAATTATATTTTGAGTTTTTTAAAAAATATTCTGTATGATTATACATATACAGAATATTTTTTTAGGAGAAAAACATGATAAATACAAATATACTGAACGGCAAAAGGATTTTAATAACTGGTGGAACTGGTACATTTGGCAAAGCATTTACAAGATACTTGCTAGATAATTATGATGTACAACAGATATACATTTATAGCAGGGATGAATTCAAACAAGATTTGATGAGAGAAGAGTTTGGAAATAGCATCAAGATTTCTTTCTTAATTGGAGATATAAAAGATTACCAAAGACTTAAAAGAGCATTTTATGACATAGATTTTGTTATACATGCAGCTGCTCAAAAGCAAGTTCCATCCTGCGAAGATAATCCATTCGAAGCAATACAAACAAATATACTCGGAGCAATGAATGTCGCAAATGCTGCTATAGATTGCAAGGTCAGAAAAGTTGTAGCATTAAGCACAGATAAGGCAGTTAACCCTATAAATTTATACGGAGGCACTAAAATGTGTCTTGAGAAAATATTTATTAATGGTAATTGCTATTCTACAAAATATACAACTATGTCATGTGTTAGATATGGAAATGTACTAAGTTCTAGAGGTTCAGTTATACCAAAATTCAAACAACAAATAATTGATAAAAATATAGTTAATGTTACAGATAAAGATATGACTAGGTTTTTCATGAAGATTGAACAGGCGATAGATATAGTTATATTTGCATTGATGAATATGAAAGGTGGAGAGATATTCATACCTAAAATAAAATCAATGAAAATAACTGAGTTAGTAGAAGCAATAAATCCTAATATAAAAATTAAGTTTGTTGGTACTAGACAAGGCGAAAAGATAAATGAAATATTAATTTCAGAAGATGAATCAATTAGAACTGAAGAATTCGAAAATTATTTTGTTGTATATAAAAATAAAGAATCTGTAAAAAATATAAAAGAACACAGTATTTTAAATTACACATCAGACAACGAAGATCTATTTTATACGGTTGATGAAATGAGGAATATTATAAATGATTAACTATGGAAAGCAATGGATAGATTACAATGATACAGAAGCAGTTACAAATGTGATGAATTCTGATTTTTTAACACAAGGTACAAAAGTTTTACAATTCGAAGAACAAATGTGTGAATATACTGGTTACAAGTATGCCATAGCAATGTCATCTGGGACAGCTGCTTTACACTCTGCAATAAGTTCATTAAATTTAGAAAAAGACAGCGAAGTAATAGTTCCAGGATTATCATTTTTGGCTACTGCGAATTGTGTCAAGTATTGCGACTGTGTACCAGTATTTGCAGATGTAAATATTAACACATTGTTAATAGATATAGACAACATAGAAAAACTTATAACTCCGTTGACAAAAGCAGTGATAGCTATGGATTATGCTGGACAAATGTGTAATTATATAAAGCTAAATGAACTATGCGATAAATATAACTTAAAGTTAATTTCAGATGCCTGTCATTCAGTAGGAGCCTTGACAAGTAGCTGCAATGACAAAGAATATTCTCATATAACATGCTATTCATTTCATCCAGTTAAAAATATCACAACTGGAGAAGGTGGAATGTGTCTAACTAATGATTTTGAAACATATTTATATATTAAAGCGTTTATAAATCATGGAAGGTATGATGGATTTACACAAACTATACTAGGATATAATTATCGAATGAATGAAATGCAAGCGGCTTTAGGGATATCCCAGTTAAAGAAAATCGGTTTATTCCTTAATAGGAGAGAAGAACAAGCACAAGAATACAGAAGAAAACTTCCTAAAGAAATCTTACTCAAAAAAGAAAATAATCATGCCAACCATTTATTTGTCATAAAGATGAAAGATAGGCAGGAATTTATAGAATATATGAAAACTAATAATATAAATTGTGGAGTTCACTATAGACCTATCTATGAAAATCAATATTATTCAGATTACACAGACCAATCAAAAGAAAATTGCAAAAATACAGAACTAATAAAAGACATAATAGTTTCTATACCATTATTTGTTGGATTAAAATTCTATCTCAGAAATGGTATTGCTGACTCGATAAATATGTTTTTAAGGAGACAGGAAGATGAAGACTAAAGAGATAGTATTAGATTTTGGAAGTGGCAACACTTGTTTGAATGATGATGACATAATAAAAGAAATGTACAATGAGTTAAAGAAAATAGACTCAGGCAAAACTAAAATAACTATAAAATGGCAATTGTTTAAATCAGCTGGATTAAATACACCTTTGGAAATGGATAAATTTGATTTAGCTTATAGATACGGAAAATACTTAGGATACAATGTTACTGCCTCAGTATTTGACATAGAATCATTAAAATTTTTATTGAATTATAATATACCATTTGTAAAAATAGCAAATAATAAAACTTTACATAGCCTTGTAAAACATGTTCCAAAAAATATAGATGTTTATATTTCTTCATACAAATATAGTTATTCAGTAGATTTTAAAAGAAGAGTAACTCATCTTTGGTGTGTGTCTAATTACCCAGCTTATCGAAAAGAATATGAAGATTTGGGAATGTTGCGAGGCGATAATATATCAGACCATACAGCAACATTTGAGTTATACAATATATATAAGCCTGAAATAATAGAATGGCACTATAAATTAGAGAATACAACAGGGTTAGACAGTGGCGAATTTGCAAGAACACCAAGGCAACTAAAGGAGATAATGTAAAATGAACATAGCAATTATTCAATCAAGACTAGAATCATCAAGATTCCCAGGAAAATGTATGAAGGAAATGTTAAATATACCTATGACAAATTACTCTTATCTAGCAGCCTGCAAAGCTAAATATGTAAATAAAGTATTTTTAGCTGTTCCTGACGAAGGAGATAAGACGAAAATATTTACTGATAATTTTAATAATGTAAGGGTATTTAGTGGGGATAGTAGTGACGTACTGAAAAGATATTATAGCATAGCCTTTGAAGAATATAAAAAGAATAGCAAAATCGAAAATGTAGTAAGAATAACTTCGGATTGTCCACTACTGTTTTACTTTAAATGGATAATAGATTTAGTCATAGAAGAACATATAGAAAAAAAGAATGATTATACATGGAATAGGGGGTTGAAAGGATATCCAAGCGGATTAGATGTCGAAGTTATGACAATTGAGGCTTTATTTGCTGCAAATGATTTCGCCGTGGGATATGACAGAGAACATGTTACACCATGGATTAGAAACAACAAAAATTATAAAAAAAGTGAAGTTAATTGTTTTGGAAAAGTAATAAATGGTAAATATAGTGTAGACACCTTGGACGATTTTAAGAAAGTCGAAGACATAATAAATTTAATAGAAATGAGAGATGATTTTAAAAATAATGAGAACAATTAGAGATTTTGAAACTTTTAACAAAACTGTTAGAGACAAAAAATGCATCATAGTTGGACCAGCCGATTATTTATCAAGATCAAACCATGGCGAGTTCATAGACAAATATGATGTAATAATAAGGTTGAATAACAGTTATCCTTTGTGTGATTTTAGCAATTTAGGAAGTAGAACAGACATTTTATTCCATACTGGCGGTATTTTTACAGATGTAAAGACACTAAATAATGACGGGATAAGATGGTATGTATCAAAGAGAAAAGCAGAAGCACCAAATGTTACAAAATTGATAAATGAAATTGAGCAAGATGGAACTGGTCAAATAAAAGTACTTCCTATCGAGTTAAAATTTCTAGAAAATCTAAGAATACAACTGAATAAAACAGAACCTAACATGTCAACCATAGCAATAGATTATTTATTGAAAACTGACTTGAAAACGTTGTATGTATGTGGTTGTGATTTCTATGGAACTGGATATAACAAAGCTTATACAATTACGCCTGGTTGGGTATGGGATGATTCGCAAAACAAGCTAGTCAGAGAGAAGAGCATGACGTTTACTATGCCTAAAAATGGACATTTTAAAGATATACAATTGTCTTATTTGAAAAAGTTACAAAATAGAGATAATAGATTATATTTTGATGATGTTTTAGCAAAGTTAATAAAGGAGGCAAAGTAAATGGATGCCATGGAATATGTAAGCAATAGAAAAGACTTTTTCAAATATGTAAACAATAAAAAAGTTATCATAGTTGGACCAGCTCAGTATCTAGATGGTAGTGGAATGGGCAAGTTTATTGATAGCTATGATATAGTTGTAAGATTAAATAATAGCTATCCAATTAAGAAAGAATCATTTGTAGATTTAGGCAGCAGAACAGATGTTTTATTTCACACAGGAGCAGTCAATACAACTTTAAAATATGCAGCTAATCAACTTAAACTAGGAAGAATAGAAACATTGGAGTTGAATAAATTAAAGTGGTTCATATCTAAAAGAAACCCTATTACTGGTGGAAAAGCTGAAAAAGTAATGATAGACAAATTGACAGACTTAATCGAACAAAGAAGTAGTAAAATTAAAATGGTTGCAATAGAAACATTTTTTCTTAGAAAGCTAAGAGCTAAACTAGAGAATACAGACCCAAACATGTCAACATTAGCCATTGTGTATTTACTGCAAACATCCTTAAAAGAATTATATATTTGTGGATGTGACTTCTATGGAACTGGGTATAATAGTGGATATACAGTATCTCCAGATTGGCTTTGGGAAGACAGTAAAAAGAGACTAGTTAGAAAGGATAATAAAAAACCTAGGACTCCTAAGATAAGGCATGATTGGGAGATACAAAAAATATTTTTGCATAAATTAAGATTAAAAGAAAAGAGGATTAAAATGGATAAAACATTTGACAATGCATTAAAAAATAAAGGCATTAAGAAAGATACAATAGTTCCATTAACATTAAAAGAAGCATTAAAATATTGGTCAAATCCACCTTCGAAGAATACTACAGACAAATATATTGTACACACAGAAAGAAGCGAATTCTTGTACAACATTGTACAAAAATATATTACAGAAAAATCTAACATAATAGAATATGGCTGTAACTGTGGTAGGAACTTAAATTATCTATTCCAAAAAGGACATAAAAATTTATCTGGAATAGAATTAAATTCGGACGCAATAAAACTAATGCAAAAAGAATATTCAGAAATGGCAGAATCTATAAATGTTATGCATGGAACTATTGAACATTTTGTAAGCGGAGTTACAGGGTTCACAGAAAATGAATTTGATTTAGGAATAAGCATGGCAGTGTTTAATCATGTTCATCCTGACTCAGATTGGATATTTGAGAAAATAGCATATGCTTGTAAAATGTTGGTAGTAATAGAAATTGAAACAAAAGATGGTAGTAGAACATTTAAAAGAAATTATAAGGATGTCTTTGAACAATATAATTTTACTCAAATAGAAGAATACAATTGCACTAAAGAATTTGGATTGCATGAGGAATATATAACAAGAGTATTCAAGAAAAATGTAGTCAAGAAGACAAGAACAAAAAAGAAAGAAATAGACAAAGTAGAGGATGAAATTGATGGAGAAACAAATGGAGAAAGCTGATCTAATTTATCTAATGGGTGGAAAAGGATTCAGGACAAATTTAGGATATCCTAAACAATTTTCTAGATTAGGATTTAAACCAATATTTATACATGGTTTGGAAGTTGCAACAAACATAGACTATATTGACAACATTATCATAGTTACATGTGATATGAAATTAACTTCTGAAATATTGAAAGCATATCAATTTGATATGAGCAGATTTATTTTAATTGGAGAAGGAGAAACAAGGCAATTTTCAGTATACAATGCTTTATTAGAAGTTAACTCGGATTATGTTTTTATATCTGAGGCAGTAAGACCTTTTATTACAGAAGAATTATTCAACACTGTTAATTGTAAAAATGGTGAAGCTGTAACACCTATAAAATATACTGCATCTACTCCAATATCAAGGTTTGAAGCATTCAATAGAAACGAAATAGGAGAGGTTCAGATGCCTCAAAAATTCAACACTGAACTTCTTATAAATAGTCACCTTGAGGCAAAAATGCAAAATAGAGAAGATGACTCAGATGATATATACACTTATTATCAGATGTACAAAGAATTTTCAACAGTCAATGGATTAGAAGAAAATATTAAAATTACTACACCACTTGATTTGAAATTAGCTGAAACTATATACAAGTATAAGAAAGGTACAATTACAAATGAGTAACATAATAATTTCTGGAAGTGAAGGCAAATTAGGAAGTGCAATTGCTAAAAAGTGGTGTATGTCTGATAAAGATAGAAATTATTATGGATTGTCAAAATGGAATAACCTTGATATAACAGATTATGAAGCTGTAAATAGTTTCTTAAGTGATTTGGGAGATTTACCAGTTGCACTGATAAATAATGCTGGAGTATGTATACCTGGCAATATTTTAGAAACAACTATGGATGATGTTAAACAACAATTTGAAGTAAACTTTTTTGCCATGGTTAACTTATGCAAAACATATGTAGATTTTTGTATCTTAAATGATATACCTGGCAACATAATAAACATATCAAGTACAGCAGGCACAGGAGTAAGACCGGATAGATTTGCATATGCTGCAAGCAAAGCGGCGGTAATAAGTTTTAGCTTGAGTTTGTCAGAGAGTTTGAAAGAAAACAGTATAAAAGTATATTGCATATCTCCTGAAGCTTTTGGATCTAAAATGAGATTCAAAATTTGTCCAGATGATGATTTTGAAAATATGTTGAAAGCTGATGAGATAGCAGACTTTATAGTATCAATCTTAGATAAAGATATACCATTTTTAGATGGACAAAATATAACTATTAGGAGGTGAAACATTGTTAGTAAATATATTTAATAAGTGTCATTATAAAATTTCTATTGATGGTTTAGACTTTGAACCATTTAAGGAGAAAATCGTTAATCTTGGAAGCACATCTGAAACTTTTAGAAATATACGATGCAATAAAGGGTTAAGAGTAGGTAAATTAAATAATGCAGAATACGCAAAAATACATGGGTTGACTAAACCTAATCCTAACAAGTTTCACTTTTGCCTAGACAATCAAGGACAACATGCTGGTGAAGCTTATAAGTTTGCTATTGCTGCATTAGCTAACCCAATAATAAAACATCTTCCTTCATCTGATTTGATTAATAGACCATTTCCAGGAATAAATTGTCGATTCTTTTCATCTATGAGAATAAATGAACAAGGCAAGTATCCAGTTGGAGACAAAGACATTTTTATAAGTCATGGCATAGCAGATAAGAATTATTGGATAGGCGAAAATATAAGAGAATACAAATATGCTTTTGTGCCTGGGCAAGCTTGGGAAGATAGAATGAGAAAAACTGGTTACAAAGGCGAAATATTTATTACTGGCTACACTAAATTGGATGATATTTTAAATGGTGAAGTAAAAAGAAATACATATAACAAGCCATATGTTGCATGGTGTCCTACACATGGCTATAATACAAAGAATCAAGGAAGGTCAAGCTATCCACAATGTAATAAGTTGGTCAAAGAAATTTCAAAGGATTACATAACAAAGATAGCACTTCATCCAACAAGCAAGATGAATGAGAGACAAAAACAAACACCTACTATTCAGGAGCTTGTCGACTCAGATGTAGTAATTGCTGATGCAGGTTCTACACTATATGAAGCTTGGATAATAGGAAAGCCTGTAATTTTTCCTGACTGGATATGTAAAGATAGCGTATTGAATCACTTTAAGAATGATAAAGATAATTTTGAATATAGGATATACAACGAAGGAATAGGATATCATGCAAGAGACATGAAAGAATTAAACAAGATGATTGATATAGCATTAGAAAAAGGCATGGGAGACAAAGAAAAGGAATTCATAGAAAATATTTATCCAAGTAACTTAAAAGGCAAGGCAGGAAAAACAGCAGCAGAATGTTTGAAAAGTATTGCAACTAGTTTAAACATATAATATAATAACTCAAAGACTATGTATGCACATCAAAAACACAAAAACACTCTAAAAAAATTGAATTTGAACCCTATATAAAAATGCACAAAAAAGATAATGTTAACTAGGCATTATCTTTTTTATTTACTTTTTTAAAGAATAATATTATAATAGTATTATGTAAGTATTTTATTAATAAGGAGTTTGTTATGGAAAAACAAATAATTAAAAATGAGATAAGAAATATATTAATATATTATGGATTGACTCCAGGAAAAACGGATAGACAAAATTGGACATGTAGAAATGATAGACATAATAGCCCTATTGGTTCGCTTAGTCTAAAAAATAATATATGTTGCTGTGCCTGCGGCATTCGAGGTGATTCATTTTGTGTTATTGCAGAAATGGAAAATTTAGATCTAAAAAGAGATTTCGATAAAATTATTGAAAAGGCAAAAAGTATTTTGAATATGAGTAATGACAGTAACTCTGCCCAGAAAGCTACTGCCATTAATAATAAAAACATTGACGTTAATCCACCTGATAATAGAATAAATAAAATAGCAAACTATGATTTTGTAATAAAATACAATCTCACTGATTGTATCACAAAAGCAATGAAAAAACAAAATCTAAAAGACTACAGATATTATTTTAATCGGGGGATAACAAATATCAAAGTTTTAGCAAAATATCGTATTCTATCATGTAATCCTCAGAAAGTTATTCCAGTAGAATTATTGCCAAACTTAAGCAACATTTGGGCTTATACAAATATAATTCCAATCTGGAAAAATCAAAAAGTTGTAAATTGTATTCTGAGAAGAAATGACAGTTTATCAACTGCAAATAACAAAGTTTACAATCTCAAAGGTATACCATTAGAAATATTTAATATATCTTATCTGAGTAAATGCGATAAAGATGATGTTATCTACATAACAGAAGGTATATTTGATTGTCTATCACTAGAGAATTATGGAATAAAGTCTATTTGCCTGAATAGTGTAACAATGTATAGAAGGCTGTTGGATTCAGTTAAAGTAAATCTAGAATATATTAAGGTGAATGATATTAAATTTGTAATATGTCTTGATAATGACGAAGTTGGAAAAAGGTATACTAAGACAATCGTTGATGAATTAGAAAAACTAAAAATAGAAAGGCATACATTATTTTTAGGAAAATATAAGGATATTAATGAATTTTTAATGTCTGATAAGAAATCATTTGAAGATAAAATAAAAAATATTAAAATACTTGTTGACAGAAAGTAAATTAACATATATAATGTAATCAGAGGTTGAGAGAAACAAACTTAACCTACTATAAAAACAAGGGGATTAAAATGACTTATATAATAATTGGAAAAAGATTTATAAGAAATGAAAATATGGACATGGTAGTTGACACAAAAGCTCTCAATGAGTTAACTAAAGAATTTGGCTCAAGAAAAGATATTAGCATAATAGAAAGTGCATTATTTTCATATCAAGGACAAGGCAATCCAGGTAAAAATGATACTGTGATTTTAATAAATATGTCTGATAGATATGGATATCAGATAGAAGCAGGATTTGAGTTATACGAATTCATAGACTACCCAGAAGCAAACAAAGAACCATACAACTTAAATACAATAAAAATAATTATGTGCAACATAGACAACAAAGTTGAATTAGTAAAATAAAGTTATATATGGTTGGCAGTCAACCTAAACTGCCAAATAAAATTTAGAGGAGAATATTATTATGAATAAAAAACAAAGATACGAGTGTTAAGAATGCGGAAGAACGTATTTTTTTAATCAAGACGAATGGGAAAAATGGGATAGTTCAAACGAGTCAGAATGTAAAGAATGCGGATGTAATCAACTTCTAAGAGTTGAAAAAATAATCAACTTGACTCCACATGATATAAATATAGAAGGACAGCAAGCAATAAAAAGTTCTGGTATTTGCAGAGTTTCAGAAACAATTGAAAATGCTGGAAATTTTGCAGGAATCCAATTAATTAAAAAAAGTTTTAGCAAGATTGAGAATTTGCCAGAAAGAATGATTGGAGTTAAATACGTAGTATCAATAATTGTAGCAATGGCTGCGAAAGAACCAATCAACTATGACGAACAAGGAGAAAGAGATGACTTATTATTACCTGGCGAAATAATTAGAGATTCAGATGGTAAAATCATAGGATGTAAAAATTTAGCAGTATTTTAAACAAAAAGCACAACTAAATAAAATATAATCACAAAAAAAGTTATGATAAAGTTTAATCATAACTTTTTTTGTGTTGTTTTTTTCTAGTAAACATATATAATAAAAATAAGAGTCAAACGGACTATAAACGGAATTTATGCTGACGAGCTTAAAACGGGGGTCAATATGAACATAAATAAACTAAAAAGATTATTATCAATTATTTTTCTAATGCCGATTATACCTATGGTTGGTATAGGTGCAGAGGAAACTAAATCAGAGGATGAAGTAGATAAATCAACTGATGATGCAGAAGTTAAATCAACAGATGATGAAAAAACAAGTGAAACAAAAGTAGAAGATAAAGTTTATTCACAAAAAGAAATAGATCTAATTATTTCTAAAGTTACAAAAAAACATAAAATAAACACAGAAAAAGAAGTTAAAGCTGCAATAGAAAAATTAAACATGACAGAAGCAGATAGGTTGAAACTTGAAAAAGAAGAATTGCAAAAGATAACAGATTCAAAAATTGAAGCGGCAAATAAGAAATTAATAAAGTTTGAAGTTAAACAAATGTCTGAAAAGCTTGGATTTATCGACTCAGATATAGCAATGTTGTTATTGAATAATGAAAATGTTGAGGTTGATGACGATGGCAATATTACAGGCGTTGAACAAGAATTAAAAAGAATTATGCAACTAAAACCACATTTAGTTAAAAAAGTAAAAGCTGATACAGATGATACTAAAACTAAAGTTGGAGATGACCAAAGCAATGTTAACAATAAGAAATCACCTTTTAGTATGACAGAATTGATTAGAAAAGCAGCAGGAAGGTAATAGGATTTCTTTCAACTTAATACGAAAGAAGGAAAACAAATGTCTTATATACCACGTAGTGGCGCAGAAGCTTTGATGCCAGAAGAATATCAAAGAGAAATTATTCAAAATGTAGCTGAACAAAGTGCAATAATGTCACTTGCTTATAGAGCTCCAGACATGTCTAGAGCACAAAGAAGATTACCAATTTTATCAGTACTACCTACAACATATTTTACCAATCCTGGACCAACTAACCCTGGAACTGATTTTCTTGGATGGAAAAAGACAACTAGAATGATGTGGGAAAATAAATATCTAGATGCAGAAGAGTTAAATGTTATTGTTGTTATCCCTGAGTCTGTATTAGATGATGCCGACTATGATATTTGGGCAGAAATCAGACCTAAGCTACTAGAAGCCTATGGTTTAGCATTTGACCAAGCTGTATTATATGGAGTTAACGCACCTGCAATATGGCCAACAAATATAATAGCAGCAGCAACAGCAGCTGGAAATTTTGTAACATTAAATAGTCTTGGTGATATATATGATGATATCATGGGCGAAAATGGTGTAATTGCAAAAGTTGAAGAAGATGGATATATGGTTACAGGTCACATTGCTGCTATGAGCATGAGAGCTAAGCTTAGAGCATTGAGAGACTCAACAGGTAATCCAATATTCAAACCTCTTTATAAAGAAGGCGTACAAGGTGCTACAAGATACGAATTGGATGGCGAACAAGTATTGTTCCCAAGAAACGGAAGCATTGTTCCTTCAAGGTCATTGTTAGTTAGTGGAGAATGGAACAAATTAATGTATGCAATAAGAAAAGATATTACCTGGAAACTGTTGACTGAATCTGTTATACAAGACCCAGTTACAGGAGAAATCGTATATAATTTGGCACAGCAAAATATGGTTGGATTAAGAAGTTGCATGAGAATAGCATGGCAAGTTCCAAATCCAATAAACAGAATCAACACAGATGAAGACTCTAGATATCCATTTGCTGTATTAGGTAATGCTGGGAGTTAAATCTCAGCTTTTCCTTTAATTGGAGGCACTTATGAAACTTGAATTTTTAAAAAATGGTATGTACAAAGGCAAAAAATATAATAAAGGTTCTATTATAGAATTTGAAACTCAAGATACTGCAATATATTTACAGACAAACCTTTGCAGAATATCATTTACACAAGATAAAGAAATAATAATAGAAGATGAAGTACAAGAAGTTACATTAGAAAAAAAGACATCTAAAAAAAAGAATACTAAAAATAAAGTTGGTGTAACATGAATATAAAAGGTTCTAATTTTTCAGCAAATTCTGGAGATTTTTATTTACCAGATGGCAGCACAGTAAATATTGCTGAATTGCTAAACGATGTTGTTGTTAACACTAATAATTTAAATAATGTTAGCAAAGATGCTAATTTACAAATTGAAAATGTTGATGCCAAATCAACTAATCCAGTTCCTGTGTACAGCAACAATAGTCAAGTATCTGACACATCTGCCAGACCTGATAATACTGACATATATGCTATAGGTGATGTATGTGGTACTAATCCAGGAACAAACTTATTATTTAGTGGTGTATCAAATATTACAGGTTCAGGATTTTTTATAGTTGGTGTTAATCTTGAAATTGATGTTGCTGCAATACCTGCTGGCATGGGTGCGTTTAGATTGCATATATATAATGCAGCTCCTACGGCAATTGCAGATAATGCAGCGTTTAACTTAATTGCAGCAGATAGAGATAAATATTTAGGATATATAGACATTGCCGCAGCTATAGATTTGGGAGATACACTTTGGAGTCAGAATGACAATTTAAATTTTAAAGGTAAGTTAGCTGCAAGTAGTACAACTTTGTACGGAGTACTTGAGACTAGAACAGCTTATACGCCTACGGCGAGTGCTGTTAAAAAGTTAATATTGAAGGTGGTGGCTATTTAATGGCTACGTCTACAGTTAATAGAATTATTATGAGTGCTAAAAGAAAATATATACTAGATAATGTTGATGGTTGTGTGTTTGGAAAAAGTTTATATTTGTTAACAAATAAGTATAAAGGTTATTGCCTTGAGGTACAAAGACTTAGCGATTCAGCAACTTTAAATGTAGGATTTAATTTTGCTTTAAAGAATCCATATGTAGATGTATCAGCAATTGAATCATTTTGTGCAGGCACAACAGGTCGTGTGAAGACATGGTATGACCAATTTTTATATCCTAATGCAACTCAATCAACTTTTAATAATATGCCAATAATTGCAACAAATGGAGTCTTTGAAACAAATGGAATTAAGTTTGTTGCAATTGAAAATACTTATTTAGTTTGTTTGAATTATGCAGCAATACAAATAACAGTGCAACCAATTAGTTTTTACACAAATTACAACAATATAAGTAGTCATACGAGTTACATATTTGCAAAAAATAGTGACACGTCGAATAGAAGTATATCATTAGTTGGAATTGCTGGAAATATTACAGCGTATATAAACAATAGTACAGTAATAAATAGTGTTGCCATACAAAATGCGATAGGAATTAATAAAGTACTATTCAAATGGGAAACTGGTACAAATAATTCAAAAATAAATGCAAATGGTAGCGAAGTAACAGCAACGTATAATACTACTCCAATTACAAATACAGATACAAATGTGTGTATTGGCGCAAGATTTAACACTTATCCAGCTGTGTCGACATATTTAAATGGTTATTTAAACACAGTGTTAATATTTAATACAAATCAGTATGATAATTATAGTCTAATTTCAGGAGGTTGTTAAAATGTCAACAAAATGGATGTTGTTTGATTCAGTAGCAAAGGCACAGGAAATGGATTTATTAATTGCAGCAAATATGACAGCAATGTTTCCATTGAATCCACAATCACATTGGGCTGATGTTCAAATGTTAAAATCTGGCGGTGCAATGATTAATGGAGTACTGTGTGTTTGTGGATACGTAGAATGCTCACTAGAACGTGGTTATTCTCAAGCTCAAGTTACAAATTATTTAGCAGGAGTAACTTGGGATACAATAGGAACATATCCAGAAGAAAATCCTGAGGAATGGTTTGACCCATTTGAATAAAATATAAAAAGACCAGTTAAGGAGGAATCTGATGTATATAACAACAACAGAATACAACACAATAACAGGAAGACCAACGGCAGAAGCCACAACTGAAAGATTGATGATTTCTTCTAAATTATTAGATGCTAGAATTGGCAACTATGCTATTAATGCTGATGGATATAAATTATTTAAATCAGATTCATATTGGTATGTGAGTAATCCTAATATAGAAAATTGCTGCAATTGTTGCTGTATCAATGGTCTATACTATGTAAAGTTATCTAACGCTAAAATAGATGCAGTCAAGTTATGGACAGCAAAGATGATTTCTTACTTAACTGACAATAATAATAATCCACCCAGCTCTCAAAAAAATATAAAACTAGGACGTTTTTCTATAGGCAATAATGCTGGAAGTGGTTCAACTAATAATTTGATTCCTGATGAGATGGGATATGCTGATTCTATATTAATTACAAGTGGAATCATAAATCGAAAGATATATTCGAGGTGATAAAATGAGTTTGCCAGCTTTCAAGGCACTAATGACACATACTGTTAATCTAAGAAAATTAAGCAGAAATGTAGCAGGTGACTTCTCGACTATAGCAACGACAAATGGATTGAAAGGATTTGTACAATATGATTCAAGCTTAGTCATAAAAGAGAAGAATGAAACATTTATACATGCGAGTGCTATAGTATTTTTGCAGGATAATTGTGGAATAGATGATAACTATCCTTATTGGATGATAGACGAAACTTCACCACATATAAAATCAAATTTAGAAGTATTAAAAGTGAATAGAATAGATGACCCACAAACTGGAGATACTCATCACTTTGAATTAATCTGTAGGTGATAATATGGCATGGAGACGATTTGAAGATAGATTTGTATTTGACATTATTTCATCCGCTGTAAATGTTGCTGTTTTTAAAACAGCAAGTGATATATTAACACAAGCTAAACAAGAAGTACCGCTCGACGAAAGCCCATTGATGAATAGTGGTATTGTAATTGAGCGAAGCACAAAGAAAAAACAAAGATTTGTTGTGTCTTTTGGTGGAGGTCGTGGAACTGGAAAGCGTCGTTTGCCTTATGCTCTTAGGTGGCATGAGAAACAAGCTAGACATTTTCAACATGGTAGAAAGAGATTTTATCTCTTAGACCCAATGAATCACATAGGTACATTGAGACTGAATCAATATTTAAGTGAAGAAGTTAGAAAGGTGTTAAACATATGAACTATGAATTATTAAAATATTTTGAATCTGAAGGATATGGCACTGAAGGAGTTAATTTGTTTTTAGAATTTCAACCTGATATGCCAGATAATTGCATAACTGTTGAATCTGCATCAGCACCTAATTTACTTGAGTCAGATTCATTGAATGTTGATAATTATGGAGTTCATATTATTGTTAGAAATTCAAATTGTATAACTGCAAAAAATCTAATGTGGTCTATACATGAAAAAATAGTTGGTTTTGGCGGAAGTAAACTTATACCTAGTGGTCATGAAGTGAGTTATATTACTACTGAGACTAATCCAACTTATCTGAATAAAGATGAAAAAAATAGAAATGAATATTCTGGAACATATAACATTAGAACCATGACAGCAGGTGTTAACAGATTATAATTAGGAAGGTGAGAAAATGAATGAGGTAAAATTTGCATGTACAGTCATAAAAGTAGATAGCGAAGTAGTTGCAAAGGTAACAAGTTTTAAAAGAAGTTTATCTATATCTGAGGAAGATGTTACAGGTTCTGAGGATTGCATAGCTGGTACAGATGTACTACATATACAGATGGTTAGTATTGCAGTAGATGAGACAGCAGAAATCGAAGGAATAGCAATAGAAAGCGCATTAACTGGATTAGATATTGGACAAAGTGAACTTAGGGACGCAGCCGAAACAGGCAAGATTGTCTCAGTAAGATATACTAGAAATACAGGATACGGATTTACTTTAAATGGATTCTTTACAAAATACGACGAAGAAGGCAGCACGTCAGAAGTATATAAATTTAAAGGTTCGTTCAGAATTAACAGCAAAACAGAAATAGTTCCAGGATCATAAGAAAATAGTTAGGAGAATATATGAAAAAAGATAATGAACAATTTCTAAATGAAAAAGTACAAGAATTAAAAGAGCAACAAGAGTCAGATCTAATTATTGATTTTGATGCTGCGATAAAAGAGAAAAAATCTCAATTAAAGCAATATCATGTTAAATTCAATAATAAGTTTTTTGAAGTTGCTAATGAGATGCCTATGTCATTTGGACTATTTTTCTTTAGACATTGTTATAATAAGAAGTCAGGTAAAATGAATATAGATATACCAGAAGAAAAAATGTATGAATTTATAGAATTAATGTTTGGTAAAGAATTAGTTGAAGAATTTAGCAATAGCACAGTTGGAATGAATTTGGTGTTTGAAAAATTATCACCTCAAATATTAAAACATTGGGGATATGACACAACTAATGAAGATGTAGAAAAAAAAACATAGACCCAAGAATAATAATTTGGGGATGGGGATATATAGAGGCTGATTTTTGGCACTTTTATAATATTGATTTACTTGCCACCAATATAACTTGGAGAAGGTTTTCAATATTTTTAAAAAGTTTGCCCGAAAATTCAGCTTTTTCTCATTTTGTCAGGGATAAAGATAATAGAAATTTTGCAGAATTTGAAGAAGAAAATATATACAATGAAATAAAAAATGTAAATAAGAAGGTGAAGTAATGGGGTTAAGTTTAGGTGAAGTATCTGTAGATATAACTGGTAATACTAATCAACTTCAAACTAGCTTTAATGAAGCAAGAAGATTAGGCAATAGTTTTTCGAGGGGATTGGCTAGCAGTATGAATAGTAGTATTGGTGGAGGCTTTGATAATATAGGTACAGCAATTGGCGGATTTGCTACTTCAATGGGAAATACTATTTCAAGTGTAGGCTCACAGGTTAAAAATTTAGGTGGAACATTGACAAAATTTATAACACTTCCTATTGCAGCTGCTGGGGTAGCCATATTTAAACTAGGCAAGGATTTTGAAAGAGAAATGTCTCACATAACAGGACTTGTAGGAATATCAAAGGAGCAAGTTGATAAATGGGGACAAGAAATAATAGATTTAGCACCACAGTTAGGACAAACACCAATAGAACTCGCTGCCGGATTATATGATGTAACAAGTTCAGGCATTAAAGCAGGCGAAGCAATGGCAGTATTAAAAGAATCGGCAAAAGCTGCAACGGCTGGATTAGGCACTACAAAAGATGTAGCTAATTTGGTAACAAGCGCAATGAATGCATATGGTCCAAAAGTTATGAATGCAGGAAAAGCAACAGATATTTTGACAGCAGCAGTAAAAGAAGGAAAAGCAGATGCTCCAGAGTTTGCGAGTGCGTTAGGTCAGGTTTTGCCTATTGCTTCAACAATGGGTGTCCAATTTGAAGAAGTTGCCGGCTCGGTTGCTGTACTTACTTTAAATGGATTAGATTGTGCAGAAAGTACAACACAACTTAAAGCAATCATGTCTGGCTTAATTAAACCTTCAAAAGGTGCAGAAGATGCATTAGGTGCAATGGGTACTTCATCAGCAAAGTTAAGAAAACAAATTAAAGAAGAAGGATTATTATCAACATTGGATGAATTAAATAGGCTAACTAAAAAATATGGTGATGATGCCCTTGCAGATGTATTTCCAAATATTAGGGCATTTACAGGAGCTTTGGGATTAGCAAATTTGAATGTTGATAAAAATAAGGCTGTAATAGAAAGTGTAACAAATAGTACAGGTGACTTAAACGCAGCGTTTAAAGCTGCTACAGATACGGTTGACTTTAGGTGGGATAAAGCTTTATCGAAAGCGCAGGCAACAGCATTAACATTTTTTAATATACTTAAAGGTGTATTTATTCCAGTACTCGAAAGTGTTGCAAAGTTTATTGATTTTGTTATGTCTAAATTTGAAAGCATGTCAGGTGGATTTCAAAAAAGTTCATTATTAATCATAGGTTCATTAGCGATACTTGGTCCAATTATAGCAGGAATAGGAACTGCAATAATGTTAGTTGGTGGAGCGTTTGCCGGGCTAGGTGCAATAATAACAGCTGTATCAACTGCAATAGCTACTGTAGGAGCACCAGCATTGGCTATTATTGCAGCAGCTTTACCAATAATAGTTATTTGGATAGGCGCTGTAGTTACTGCAATAGTTGGATTTATTGCAATGATGATTAATATGTATAAAAATAATGCAGATGTTCAAGAAAAAGTTACAAAAACTTGGAATGTTTTAAAAGAAAATGCGAAAATTATATTTGATGAAATAAAGAAAACTATAAAATATATGTTGGATGCTACAAAAGTATGGTGGAAACAAAATGGAGATACAGTTTTAACAATTGTTAAATTTGCATGGAATGCAATGCTTGGAGTAATAAGAGTTGTATCTGGAATCATAAAAGATTTAGTAAAAATATTTTGCGGTGTAATTCGTGGAGACTGGTCGCAAGTATGGACTAGCGTAAAAAGTATTTTTAAAAGTGCATGGGATGCAATAGTAAAATTATTTAGAGGTTATTTTACTACAATGGGAAAAGTTGCAGCAGACTTGGCAGCTAAAATTATTGATTCATTATTTAAAACAGACTTTGTCGCGGCTGGTGCTAAAATAGTATCTCAAATAGTAAAAGGAATTAGAAGTATGTTTGGAGATTTGGCATCTGCTGCAAAGGATTTGGCTGGAACATTAAGAAGTTATTTGCCATTTTCACCTGCTAAAGTTGGACCACTTAAAGATTTGGATAAATTAAATTTTCATGGAATGATAATAAAAAGTTTGGAGAAAGCTAGAAATAAAATAAAAATGCCAGCATTTAAAATAGGAAGTGAATTAATAAATCAAGTAGAATTAGCAGAAGGAAATGGATTATCGGGAATGGCTAATAGAAGTATAGTTCTATCTGGACCATTTAACTTCTATGGAGTACAGGATACATATGGATTCATGAAGGAATTAAAATCAACTGTGCAAAAATATACTGGGAGGATTGAATAATGATATATATAAAAATTAATGGTTCACTTCTTCCAGATGGAGTTAAGGTTAAGGCAGGTTCTACCAATATTAACAAGGGTAATCCTGGAGAAGCAAGTGTTTTGTCATTTGAGTTAATTGATATGAATAATACTGTACCTCCATACAACTGGTCTATTTTAATTGGAAAATATATACAACTTTTTGAAGATGGAGTGCTAATTTTTGGCGGACAACTTGATGAACCGACAACAAGAAAAATAAATAATGCAGTATATGGAATGAAAATAACTTGCATAGGGAATGAATATTTTGCAAATAGAAGACTTGTAAATCAGTCATTTCCTAAACAATTGGTAAGTTTGATAATAAAAGAAATCATTGATACATATCTTGCAGTTGATGGAATATATTATAGTTTGCTTGATGGCTCGTTTATGACTACTACAGGTTTAACAGCTTCAATAAATTGTTCATATGTTCCAGCAACTACTGTTTTTGATGAATTATGCGAACAAATAGGATACCAATGGGATATACTGCCTGATAAAAAGTTTATTCTGAATAATAGAACTGTTTATGGTGGCAGACTTGAAGAATATGTTACCAGCTATTTATTTGATAGTCTATCATTGTCTAAATCAAGAGATGACTATAGAAATAGGCAGATATTTAGAGATGTGAATATGTTGACTGATGAATTAGTAGAAAAAGCAACACCAACACCAGACAATGACAGGGTATTCTTTTTAAAATATCCTGTTAATAGCAAGCCTACTTTATATGTTACAAATGATTTGAATGATATATTGAATCCACCTAATTCTAAAATGATTCCCGGTAGTCAAGTTGGAATTAGTGGAATAGATAGTGGGCTAAGTTATTATTGGAGTAAAGCAACAAATACTATCAGTGCTGATGAACTAGAACCATTGATAGCTACTGGATATTTTTTATTAGTTAAATATGTTGGACAATTTAAGAATAATATAATTGAAGATGATTTAGTACAAATAGCAGCTAGACAAGCAATAGAAGGCGGCAGCGGTTTATATGAGGCTGTAGAAAGTGGCGATAATATAGAAGGTGCAACAGTTGCAGAAGATAGGGCAAAAGCTATATTGAGAAAATATTCTAACATGTCTCAAGTTATCAATTTTAGTAGCTATAATTTAAATTTTGAGATTGGAGATATCATTGATGTTGTATTACCAAGTTTTAACATAAACTCGCTATATTCTACTGGAAATGGATATCTTGTTTGTGAAAAAAGAATATCTGATGTTGGAACAAGGCTATTGAATGCATATACTATTATAGATGGAGAAGCTCAGGGAGGGTGGCAGAAATTTTTTAAAAGTTGGCTATCTACTAGTAAAAATTTTACTCTTAGAGAAGATTCAGAAGTTTATGTTACGAAACAAGTTTCGGAGGGATATGGCTGGGATGGTTCTACGACTATATCTGTATCGGATGCATTATTTCCAGCAGATAATTTATATCCGGCAGATAATTTGTATCCTAACTCTGTACCTACAACAGTTGATATTGAGACTGATTAATTATTCTAAACCCCTCGAATTCGATAGGTTTAGAATTTATAAAAAGAATCCAGTTAAGGAAGGAATCGTGAACATGAGTTCAATTGATACTATAAAAGGAAGTTTTTTGAAATGGAAAGGCTCGTACAAAATAATAACTAGAAAAGGTATTTTTGTAAAAGATAATTTAATAATGAACCTTGCTTTTGACGAACTTATCAAGGCATTTTACTCTAATACAAATTTGACATATAGATACATTGCAATTGGAGAAGACAATGGAACAATATTACCACTGGCAGCAACTAACACAGCTCTTGGAGATGAGGTTTATAGAATACCAGTAGTTTCTAAGCTTCGCACTGGTACAGGCGAGTTGACATCAAGGGCAACTTTAACGGCAGACGAACCTAATTACCTTTTAATTGGCTCTGGTGATATAGGAGATGTTAATATAGAAGAAATAGGATTGTTTGCAGGTAATGCATTGCCTTGGGACAGTGGAGCAGGAAAAGACACAGGACTATTGGTGTCTAGAATATTGTGGAGTTATTCAAAAGAAAGCACAGAAGAAATACAATTTGAAAGAGTAGATAAAATATCTTAGGAGGTTGTTATGGCTATTTTTGGTAAACATACGCCTTTAACATGGGCTAATGGTGGAGTTCCAGCAATAAATGATGCAAATTTAAATGAATATGAAAGAATAATAGGTGGAGCTGATACAGAATTAAGTAGGTCTAAAACATTTAAGCTTAGTGATTATGTAGATTATTATTTTCAAAGAAATTTCAAAGAAATAGAAAATTTTTCTGCTATAAGTGAATTTTCAGAAGATGTAGCAGGTTCAATGACTAATGACACAACATATAATGTAATTGGCAAAAATTCTATTAGAATAACAGAACCAGATGCAAGTGCTGGAACATTAGGAATATATAAAGCTGTTTTATTGAATCTTGAAAAATTTAACGACGGATCCGTTTCTTCTACTGATGATAAAATAACTTGTATTGTATATGTATCAGATAAGACAAAAGTAAACTATGTACAAATAAAACTTGGAACAAATTCAACAAATTTCAGATACGCAAGAGTACTGTCTGCTGATTTGGAAAATGGATATAATACAATAGATGTTGCAAAAAGTGATTTTACGGATTTTGGAGCGCCTCCAGATTGGGATACTATTATATATGCTAGATTCGATTATGTCTCAACAGCAAGTGCAACAGCTGCATATGTTGTATTTGTATATTGTGGAATGTATAGAGAAAATGGTGGATACAATGAGAGTTTTCAGAGGTACATGGGTACTGGCACTGGATGGGTCAGCAGCTTTACTGTAAATATTGATTGGTTCTTATTAGTATATTGTGAAAAAATACATAGAAGTGGTATGTTTTTTAGTAATCCTTATGAATTGAATAATGGTATACAGTTATACAGTGATGTAATAAATTTTATATGTAAGTTTGAGTGGTATTGTAAAACTGCTGGAGAATTGCCAAGTATGATTTGGTATGTAGATGCTAATAATTATGTTAAAGTTTATGTGTCATCTAGTATATTATATTTATATTTACACCAAGGTGGAGTTGGAACAACAATATCATCTGCCCTTACAAATGCACTTGCTAAACACGAAAGAGTTGTAATTATGTTTGATAAAAGTTCGCAGACCTGCAGAGTCACATGTAAAAAAGAAGGTGAACTCGAAAAAATATGTGAATATGAAACGTCCATAACTGCTACAGACGAAGGAGCTGTATGTCTTGGTGCAACAGGTGCAACAAGTTATGGTTTGTTAACAGATTTTGTATGTTCGCATATGGAAAATCAGGATATTAATAAAGATGGAAAATATCAAGAGTTGTCAAAATATTATAGGATGACAGCAGACCAACAACTTTTAAGCAACGCTATGACAGCAATTACAGGACTAGTATTTACACTTCCTCCAAATGGAGTTTATGTAATAGATGCTCATATAAATGCGAAATGCATAGATACTGTGCCAGATATAAAATTTGACTGGAGTGTGGCTGGTACAAATTACACTTTATTATGTGAAAGAAATTGTCGAGGTGGTGAATCTCAGGTTGCTAGTTCTACAACACTTTCATTAACTCGAAATTCTGGAACACACGGACTTTCAACAGATGTATGTTATCCATTGGCAAATTCGACAACTGGTTCACATATACAGGAACACTTTGTAATAGAGACATTCGAGGCAGCTATAACTTTGCAATACAGGGCTGCTCAAATAAACACAGATGCGGCAAATCCATCAACTGTTCAATCGGGAAGTCATATAATTGTACAAAAAGTCAAAATAATGAACTAAATTTCTACATAAAAAAGCTTATTCTATTTTTATCTATGAATAAGCTTTTTTATGATATTCAGTTATGGAATTGTATAATATAATTTTTCTATAAGTTGTGGTAATGTTAAGTTTTCTACATCAAATTCTTTTAATATTTCAGTATAAGTTTTTCTCTTGTCTGGTTTCTTTAGTACCTTCCCATATCTATAAGCTATCTGCTGAGCTGTGAAAAATGCAATTGCCTCAAAGTTATTTATGAGTTTGACCATATCTGTTAATTTATCACCAAAGCCAAATTCAATTATCTTAACTTTTACATTTTTCTCTGTTAATCTGTGTAAGAAATAATAGTCATCTCCATTATCTTTTTTTCTTCTTACTATTCCCCTGTTTACAAATTTAAATTGCTTACAGTATTCACTTAGAAAAGCCTTAGACCATTCTTCATCTACTGTATTTGATTGAGATAATAATATTTCCACACCTTCAGTTTTTTTATCAAAAGCATTAGTGTGAAAACTATAAACATCAACTAAATCATTTTTGCATGAAAATTCATTTAAATATTTAATTCTGTCATCCTGATCTAATGTTATATCTGTAATCCTATTAAGAAAACATGTAATATTTGCAGTTCCTAAATGTTCAGCAACAGCAAGTGACATATTTAAATTATAATTCTTTTCTGGAAATCCATTGTTCCATATGCTGCCTGAATCAGTTCCACCATGACCCGCGTCGAAAACTATTACTTTTTTAGCCATAAAATATTCCCCTTTCTAAAATTTTGTTAAATCATCTGGATTATTAAATACACCAAATCCAATCATGATACTAAGCAACATATCAATCATAGTTTTTGCTGATTCTTCTGTTATGCCCATTTGTTCATATAATCCCACATTACCAGCTATCATTGATAATAGAGAAAATATACTAACCCACAAAACTTTACTTCTCATTCTCTTTTTTACATTATTCCAATTCATTCTGCTACCTCAACTTTTATATTTTCTTTTATTGAATCTTCTAAACTAAAATTATCTTCATATCTATAAATATTTTGTGATGGATTTACATTTGGTATTTTTGTAGTAGAAAAACTGTCACTAACTTTGTAATCTAAGTTATCCACATTTTTTATCTTATCCGTTAAGTTATCCACAGTATGTGCAACTCTATCAACAGCATTAACGAATTTACTTTTAATTGGAGATTGTGACAATATTTTTTTATTTCTAGGTTTATCTATGAATATACATGGTGTTTCTTCCTGTTCTTCTATAACTCTAGTATCTTCTATGTCTTTATACTGTGGTAATTTCTTAGCTTCTTCTATTTTCAACCTTTCTTCTATCTCGGATACTAGACTAGTGTTTACTTGTGTATCAAAACTTATTCCTTTGTATTTTTTTAGCACAATGTCAATTACATTGAGGTCTTGTTTAATTTTCTTCTGATTGTGATTAATCTGATAAGATGATTTATCAATGTTGTTCAAACCATTCTCAAGATTCTTAATTATATTTTCAAAGTTATTCAACAATTTAAAAATTTCTTTAACTCTACCGCTTATATAAAATGTCAAAATAACTATAAAAATAGAATAACCTGTAATAAGTATTATTGAACTTATTGTCCAATATGAACTAGCTTGCATATTTAAGCACTCCTTTTCTTCATTTGATAATCTATAATTTCTCCAGTTAAAATAAAATATGTAGCTCCTAGAATCGACAACTTACAATGTCTACCATCTTTTAGTAGTGATATTGTCATGCTCTCGATTTTCTTTTCTTTTAAAATGTGTCTTCTTAGTGATTCTAATGAGTTGAAATCCTTGTGTGAATTGTTTATTGAAGTAGATATAGTCATATCGTTCTCCTTTGCTTTAGTTAGTTATCTATATCATTTCGACGTTTCCAAAATTTTTATATCGTTTTTTAATTCGAAATCGTCGATATAGTTTTCAATGGCTTTATTTAAGTGGAATTTTATATCGCCGTCTTTTATACTTACCAACAATTTAAATTTTAT
>Ga0209467_1000419_pt1 | contig 61522 bp, 44 predicted proteins | sample Higcelwee11metaG_FD_187175 | JGI IMG/M metagenome (GOLD analysis project Ga0209467, IMG submission 187175) | Freshwater pond sediment microbial communities from the University of Edinburgh, under environmental carbon perturbations - High... | ecosystem: Environmental > Aquatic > Freshwater >... | reverse complement strand
GTTCGGCGTTTCTCAGATCCCGTCAGAAGCGGCTTGATGTGTATCGGACGGTTTAAGGAAAGAGGAAAAGGGAGAGGAAAGAGAGTGTTATATCGGCGTGTATCTGATATAACACTCTCCAACTCTTCCGCCGAACAACAGACATTTGGGATTGCTTGTCACAGTACCCAGATAAACGGCGGCCTTGATATGCATCAGATTGCTTTCAATAGCTGAGCCTGACATGTTATAAAAAACATGGACTTGCCTGAAACATTGAGATAAACAATGAAAGCGGATGCTTTTCTATATGATATTATGATAGATATTCAAGAATAGAAAAGATTTAAATTTTTTAATAAACGATATGATGGAGGAAACATGCAGGTACAAGACAAAGACTCAGCTTTAATGCCAACATTAGAATGTGTAACAACCGATAGTGAAAGCGAAATGGGGTGTGGTCCAGGTGATTGTGGGCCTGTAAACAGATGTTATCCAGATGATGCTGATTGAAGCATGCTATGTAAAAAAATTATGATATAGCTGTAATATTTAATAGTGGAAAAAGACGGAATTGAAATTCCGTCTTTTTTGTTATTGATCGAAAGAGAAAATGTTTAACTGCAAAAACATATTTATCAATTTAACATATGAGTGTTGCGCATATTGCGAAAAATGTATGACAAGGCACCACATAAATCGCAATAAAGGTATGAATCGCAATATGTTACATAAAATAATAGACAAACTCAATGTTAAAAATTTTTCAGGGTTAATAAGCCTTGGTGCCGGTGAATCACTTACCAGCCCGATTCTTGGTGAGCTAATAGCTTCTGTTCTAGCCATCAATAATAAAGTACGGTTAAGAATATTAACAAATGGGAAGCTTTTAACTTCGTCTCTGCCAGACTATTATTTTGACGATAGAATAATATGGGGCATTACATTCGATGGGTTTTCAAACAAGGATTTGGATAATCTACAATTTGGAATTGATGTTGAAAAAGTCAAACGGAATGTCATAGAAATTTGCCAAAAATATAATGGAAATAGGCTATATATTAATTATACTCTGCATGATGCAAATAAAGAGAATCTAATTAATTTTATCAACTTTGGAATTATTAATGGAATCCCAGAGATTTATGTCACTGAGTTAAAAATTATCACCGAATTGAAAGATCGCTTATGGCAATATAAGTTAAAGTTAAAAGATGAATTAACGATAGAAATAATTGACAAGGTAAATAAAATCCTGCAAAGCTCGCGTCTACAAAGATATAATTTTAATACACTTGAGGATGAGTTTCTTCAAGAGTGTTGGAAAAAAAACAATGTAAGTCCAATAATTGACATAGACGGCGAAGTTGCTTTTTGTTGCGGGCGGGAGGACTTTTCAATTGGTAGTGTATTAGAAGATGACATTGAAAACAAATGGTCCAATTTTAGATCAATTCTTGTGAAAAGCCGCAATCCGGGAAACTGGTGTAATCTTTGTCACGGTAAAGCTACAACCGATGGCACTTATAACATGCCAAAACTTAAATATAAACTTAACTTTTGAAGATACTAAATGAAAAGAAAAACCGATCAAATATTTCAAATAAATAGTGATGTAGTTTTTGTTAAAGGGGTTCTTAATGGAGCAATATATAACTTTAATTCCGGGAAAGTTTATTCCATAAATAATAAGGCTAAAAGTATAATTGAAAGTATGATTGTTCGCGGAGACAATCTCAATGATGTGATAAGCAAAAATTATTTAAACTCGCTAATTGAAGCAGGGCTATATTCAAAAGCTTTCCCTGTAAGTCCTTACTGCTATGAACAAGAAAGCTTGATAGATCTACAATTTGTATGGCTTGAACTGACTCACGCATGTAATTTGAAATGTGTTCATTGCTATGAGGGTGATGAACATAAGAATTCGAGTGAACAACTTTCATTGAATCGATGGCTGGAGATTCTTGCAGAACTGAAAATGGTTAAATGTAAAAGAATTCAGTTTATAGGTGGAGAACCATTCTTAAGCCCATTTTTATTAAAACTTATTGATCATGCCAAAGCTTTAGAATTCGAAAGTATCACCGTATTTACAAATTTAACCATGCTTCCTTTTGATTTGATCGCCTGTTTTGTTCGGAATAATGTCAAAATTAAATTCTCTTTATATGGACATAATAGCGAGACGCATGATGGAATAACAAAAGTCAATGGTAGTTTTACTAAAATAATCAATAATGTGAAAGTGTTGATTGAAAATGGGCTTAAGCCCATCCCATCAGTGATAATCATGCGCGAGAATCAAAATTCAGTTGAAAATATAAAAGAATTTATTAGGGAATTAGGATTGAATTATTCCGGATATGACATAATAAGAAATATTTATGGAGGAGATCAAGGCGGTCATATCCCAACAAACTCAGACCTTGTAAACACCAAAAATCGAAAAAATCCTGACTTTCATACCACAAAAAATAAATTTAATAAAAATAGAAATCAAAATTCATGTTGGTATGGAAAATGCGCAATTGCAGATAATGGTGATGTTTTACCTTGCGTGTTTGAAAGAAATATTATTTACGGCAATATCAAAAAGTTAAGCATCTCAAATATTTTGAAATCTGAGAGTTTAAAAAAATATTGGCACCTTCATTATGGGAAAATTGAGGTTTGTCAAGATTGTGAATTCAGATTCGCATGTAAAGATTGTCGTCCATTAGGAATGTCAATGTCTGGAAATATATATAGCAAAAATTATAGATGTGACTATAATCCATATACTGGCGAATGGTCTTCAAGCCATTCAAAAAAAATGAAAGAGGCATCCGGGTAGGCAACTCCATATTTTTTTATCTCGCTCCTCTAAACATGGTTCAATCCTGCTCGGCTAACGCTGCTTTTCAGCGGGCGTGGCTTTTTCTTTCGGCTGATAACTTTGGCAGGACTCTGGACTTTAGCAAAACCCCTTTCCTGGAAGCGTCTTAAGGTTTTATTGACCTGACAATCAGCTTTGATGACTATTATAAAAGTTGAAAGGCGGCTCTCAAATTTGTTCAGGAGATTTTTGGGAAGATTTTATTCTTCTAAAAAAGATTTAACCGATGCAAGTGCATTCTCTTTCGCCTCATGGCATTCTGCTTTTGACATTTCCAGCTTCATGGACAGTTCCCTAAATTCCTTTTGCTGGTGCAAGGCGAGTTCCAGGGCATTTGTATATGCTGCTTGCGCCCTGCCCATTCGAAAAATAGGTTCGAGAATCCGTACTGTATCCTGATAGCCCTGATCCATTCGCCTGTCGGCGTGAATTCCATCGAAGTCAAGAGCACCCTCGAACAGGTCGCCGTTGGATTTTTGAGGATAGACAAATATGATTACTGCATCGGAGAACCTGCTTGTATCTATCAAATCGTCCATATCCAGAAGGACGGCTATTATGAAACGGCATCCAATATCATACACAGCTTTAATCGGGGTGTTACTGCCATTGACTGATGGGAAGCCGCCATCGTACCACTTTTTGCCGTCGATTTTTTCCGGAGGAAAGATCACGGGTATCGCCGAGGTAGCCAACAGTATAGAGTGAAGGCGCTGTGGATCAGCATTCACAAGTGAAAAATGACGAATACACATCGAACCTTGTTCCCGGCATGTTGCAAATACCGGGCGTAGCGGGGATGTAACCTTGGCGGAGTCCAAGTTTTCCTTGATGAGTTTTAGCAGACCAGCCCTCGAAAATGTACCGTGGGTTCGCAGCGTATGAAATAGCTTGATAGCCATCATCGGCGGATAGACCATCGTATGTACGAGGAGGCTTACAATCTTAGTGGCAAGGCTTTTTGGTATCAGATGCAATACATCGCTGGTCGCCATTTCCCGCCACATTTTTTCTGCCAGGAACAAGTCGCCTTGGGCGAACAAGGCGGCATTAAGGGCGCCCACCGACGATCCTGCGCTCGCAGATATATGATGGCAAAGGTTGAATTCTTCCAATGCACGCCAGACACCGATTTCATAGGCGCCCTTGCCGCCTCCGCCGGAGAAAACTAAGCCGATTTTTTTTAAATCGATATTCGATATCATTGAGTTAGAAATGTTATAAAAAAATTTAAGGATTCAGAATGTTATATAACATACCACCAGCGCTAATGCCCAATTTTTTAAGATAGAGATATTACACAAGAGTCATTAATTCCCTAAGTTCTTTTTGATAACTTTCATTTTTGTGTATTCTATGATTATAAAGTCCCTCATAACCTTTAAAATGAGAACGAATATTTCCATATTTTTTACGATATGGCCGAATGTCATAAAATTTGCTTGGTATAGATATTGATGACTTGTTAATCCATTCTACAATATTATCAGTAGAGTCAAACTTTTTAGATATGACTGCACATATACATTTTTCTTTCTTGATTTCTTCATCCGCCAGAACATTTAGCCAAAAAAGAGTTCCATCGTTGAGTGCATAAATAGGTTGTTTAGCACTGGTGCCAGCAAAATCCATAAAGCCAAATTCCAAAACCAAAAATCCTATCTGTTGTCCAAATGTAACCTGTGTTCTATGGGGTACGAGGTTGACAAACTTTAAGGCATTATTTTTTTCAATATCGGAATCCTGTACATAGGGTGGGAAAACAGGCACCAATGTTCTTTCAGTGATTTTCCGTTTTTCAATATCTTGCTTGATAGAATTTATAACAGCCTCTTTTTCTTTAATTGTGTCTGCGAGTTCTGCGATTTCATTGTCTTTATCCGCTAACTGACAATTCAGGAGATTACCAGTAACCACTCCGGTATTAAGTACTTTCATACCGGATAGAAGTTCCACGGCAAACTCGAAGGCTTTTATTCCTGAATGCACATCCAGATTTGTTTCCTGCTTTAAAAAAGTTCCGATCATGTCCATAAGAATATCTGTTTTGTCAACTTGGAGAGAAGCTTTTTCCATTTGCCTGGTGACGGTTTCGACCAGATAGCTTTCTTCATTATTCAGGGTATTTAATTTATGTAGACCTGAAATGAGGGGGGCATGTACCGGGGATTCCAAAGAACGATCGTTAAGCGATGTGTCGTCGATCTGTTTGCTGTAGAGTGGCGGGCAGGTCAGGATTTCTCTATAAAAATCGCATGGTGTTATCGTTCCTTTTGTATCAATTCCGATTTCCCGCATGACGGATCTCAGAAATACCAGATCCTTATATTCATTCCAGTTGCCATCGGTAACAACATAGAAATCGCTGACCAGGCAGATGATTTTCTTGACATCCGACATGTCTTGATACGCGATATCGTTAAACGTTTTATCCTCAATGGTTTCTTTCCAAAAGAGTAGATTAGAATTTTTTTCAAGTTTGTCAATGCGATTGCTGAGATTAGCAATTTTTGATTTGGTCATAGACGCCACTTTGTCCAAAGTCTCCCAAACGGCTCTAACCTCATTCCGCATATCCATTGATTCCTGGGAAAGATAGTTGACTCGGTTACCTATGGTTACAGCAAGTTCCATCGTCAAGGCATTTTGTTCGGCGAGGCGTGCAATTGATTTTTGAGCGATATACTGGGCAGTTGCTAAATTGTTAGTATTTGCTGCTCGAAGCTTATCGTTTTTTCCGGTAAACCATCCACAAAAACGTTCTGTTATTCCCTGGTCGGCAAGGGCTTTTGATCTTGCTTCCGTTGCCGTGCAAAGCGCAACAGCCTCGGTAGTGAACTTGATCAAATCTATTGATTTTCCTTTGAATTCTTGTATTTTGTTGTCAATCCAGTTGTCTATTTCCTGGTAATTTTCCTGTGTCAGATTTCCTGTGTCAGATTGGCGCACTATCAAATCCATTATGAATGTCTCCTGTCTTCATCTCTAATAATGAAGCTAAACGGTACGAAGCATCATTTCCTGTTTGTTGAACTGAGATTGTTGAAGGATCGGCTATCAGATTTGAGCTTGACACAATGGAAGCCATTCAACAGAACTTCGACTAACTTTCAACATATCAATTTTTGAACCATTAGTGTATATTCCGAATTCAACATCCATATTCATTACCATCGGTAATTGTCAAGCGAGTTGTCGCCTGGGCAAATAAAACAGTAATAAAAGGAAACAATGATGAAAAATGTTGTGAAACCCCCATTTGAATTTTTGTCAGCATTTTATCGATGCAAGGAATGCGACCATACATTTACAAAAATACTGCCTTTTTTCATCCTTTGCCCAAAATGTAAATCCCCCAAGGTTTATAAAATAAAAATATTTTACTGAAAGTTTATAAAACATCATACTGGATACACAAGCGTGATCTCATGGAATCATCACCCTGAATACCTATTCCACCCTTCATTAAAATTAACAATGACAGGCTATAAGGCACAGGGTTATAACAATACGACATATTCCAAAAGGATTCTCTTGAGAACGCCGGACAAGGACAGGCATTGGTTATGATAATAAAAACGAAAATCATTTTCAGTCTGGCGGCTATGCTTCTTATTATTTTTCAGATGACTGCGTTGGCTGAAGAGGCAAAATTGCTAATTGCACCGATTGAGGTTCAAACCGGTCAATCATTTGTTGTGTCGGTGACCATCGACCGAGTTGAAAAACTGGCTGGGGTTAAGCTGTCTCTTCAATATGATGAAAATGTCCTTATCTATGAAAAGTCGGAGAAAACAATTCCTTTGATGCAAGTGGTTAATGACAAAGAACCCGGAAAATTGATTATTGTGATGGCCGGTGCAAAAGGAATCAGTGGGAAGAAGATGGAATTGCTCAGTCTTCATTTTAAAACAGCCGCCAGCCTTGAGGAAAAAATTGTCACTAAAATACAAATGATTGGAATCGAATTGGTCAGTGATCAGCTAAAGGCGATTCCTTGTAAACTATCTGAAGGAGAAATTACGCTTTTGCCTGAAATTAATTGACTTAAATCCTGAAATTAGTATTATTAAGAAATTTTTTTTAAAAAGGGTACATTATGCGACCCAAATCATGAGAATATTAGGGTTCAGATATGCTGCCGCACTGGCAATGATCGGACTGATACTGTTGTCTGGATTGCCAGTTTTTGTGTTTGAAAATGCAAACCATGACCGGAAGGTTGACCTCAGAGATGCTGTTATCCTCCTTCAAATAGCTGACAATAAAGAGTTCCTCGAAAATACCCCAAGCAAACGAAAAAGCGCCACCGACATTAAAAATAGCCTGAAGGCTGTTGCCGGGTTAAAAAAAATTGTACCCCCGGCATTTGAAACAAAGAAAAGTTTTTCATCTCATTTTTGCTTTTTCGTTTCCTGCGTTGATATCCATCCAGTGTTTCTGAATTATGATTCTATTATTGAACATTCGGTAAATTTTTCATCGATTATCTCATCCCTTCTTTATCAACCCCAGATTTTTCATAAGCCCGTTTTTCACAATCTTATTTACGATTTTTTCTTTTCCATCGGGTTAAAACATTGTGGGATATAACATTATGTATTCACAGAAGTTTAGAATATTAATAACTGGGATTTTACTCTTTTTGTTCCATCTTACACCGGCTGGGGCAGTCACATTGACTGTCGGAACTGAAAGCGGCAGGTTTGAGGAGACATTGACCATCCCGATAACCGTTGATAACCCGGAAGGGGTCGCGGGGGCCGCCTTTACAATCGTTTATGATTCTGCATTAACAGTTACGGTAAGCAGCGATTTTTTTGATACATTCTACAGTCAATTCAATCCGCTTCCCACAACAGGAGCACCGAATCCTGACGGTGGCGAATATGGGAGTTCCGTATTCCCCGTGTTAGATGACCAGGGGGCTGCAACCGGCGATGTGATCAATATACCGGCAGTTGTTGACAGCAATAATTATTATCAACCGCTGATTGCAAATTCTGCCGCCACCGGCCTGACGGTATCGGCGGCTAGATGTGTACCCGGTCCTGCCAGCGGTCCTGCTGTTTTGTTTTCACTGGAGGTTCAATTAAATGCAGGAGAACCATTGGGCGCATACCCAATAGCAATTATTCCCACTGTGTTGAATAATACCAATGCCGGTTATGCTCCCGAAGGCGAAGGCATTGATCTTCTGATCGGATCTGATCCATCCCAATCCGTTGACTCATCCTTTACGGTTTTACTGGATGATGTTGGTTATGGAGATTACGTGACCAACGGCCAGGCAGAATTTACAGTGCCTGTTGATTCTGATAGCGACGGCTTACACGACAATATTGAGAATGCAGGCTGCACTGACCCAAACGATGCGGACACGGATGACGACGGCATTCCGGATGGTGAGGAAGACGCTAATCAAAACGGTACACTTGACTCCGGTGAAACAAATCCCTGCGAGGTTGATACAGATGGTGACGGTATTCAGGATGGTACGGAACTCGGCTATGCCTTCGGCCATTTGGATACGGATGTCGGTATCTTTCAGCCGGATCTGGACAAAGCCACAACAACAAATCCTCTGGACGCGGATTCCGATAATGATGGACTTCATGATGGACAGGAAGATTTAAACCGAAACGGCCGTGTGGATGCCGGTGAAACTGATCCGAGCGTAAAGGATGCCAATACAAATACGAAAAAGCCAATACCATGGATATATTTGCTTCTTTTAAACGATTAATGTTTGACGGAATTATTTAAATCCACGTTGCCATCATGAAGGTTTTGATTACCCGGTATTCGCAATCAGGATATGTGACATCTGAAATGATGACAATGAAAAAGGGGCGGCCTTGACGACAGATGCATTGTAAACTGGTGCGGGTCTCCGGACTCCTTACAAATTAGAATACATCAAAAAATCGAAAACATAAAACATACAAGAAGGAGGATACAAGATGGCATGCAGGATCGGGAAACACAGCATAATGTTTATGGTTTTATGGGTATTTCTTATTGCGGCTCCATCGCTTTATGGAGAGAGCATCCCTCAGTTGATCAACTATAACGGAACTCTCACCGATACGAATGGAGCGTCGGTTCCTGACGGCAATTATGATGTGACGTTTAACATCTATGATGCACCGACATCCGGAACTGTACTCTGGACCGAGGTTTGGAATGTATCCACCACTAAAGTCATCGTGTCCGATGGCAGTTTTAACGCCATGCTCGGTGCGCATACTCCGATTCCAAAATCATTTTTTGCCGATCATCCGGTTGCTTACCTGGGCGTAAAGGTAGGCAATGACTCCGAAATGCTGCCGCGCCAGCGAATCACCAGCGTGGGATATGCGTTTACTGCGGGCAATGGTGTGCCAAAAGGAGCCATTATGATGTGGAGCGGGGCCTTGGATCAGATTCCCGAAGGATGGGCGATTTGTGACGGGAATAATGGGACCCCGGATTTGCGAGACCGGTTTGTTGTGGGGGCAGGGAGCGCCTACGCGAAGGGGGCGACAGGAGGAGAAGCTCAGCATACCCTTACCTCCCCAGAAATGCCAAGCCATACTCATGCTCAAGATGCTCACACTCATATTCAAGATCAGCATAGACATGCTATCGCTATTGATTATTCAGATTCTAATGGTTCATATGTGCAGGCATCGGCTGGAAATAGTAATGGTCCTGCCTATACTGCGTATACAACCCCCACCAACCAGAATACCACGGCCGTCAACCAGTATACCGGCGGCGGAGCGGCTCACAATAATCTTCCGCCCTATTTGGCGTTGGCTTATATTATGAAGCTTTAAGAACTCCATGATCATTGGAGATAAATCATGAAGAAAAGAAATCTGACAATTCTGCTTTTCGCTTTTGGGGCGTTGTTCTATGCACCCGGCGTGTTGGCGTTGACATCTATGACCTATGATTATGACGCCAACGGGAACCTGACAAGCGGGGACGGCAAATATTATGAGTATGATGACGCCAATAAATTGGTGAGAGTCAGGCACGGGGACGCAGGCGGGCCGGTCATCGCCGAATATTTTTATGATTACACCGGTCAACGGATCAAGAAGATCGAAAACGGGATCACGACCTATTATATTGGTAAGCATTATGAACAACGGGTGACAGACACAAGCCAGACCCATACCAGCTATTATTTCGCCAATGGCGAACGGGTGGCCAAAAAAGACGACTCCGGTAATCTCAGCTATTTTCATTCCGACCACCTGGGCGGAACCAATGCTTTAACCGATTCCACCGGCAACCTGATCGAGAAAACCACCTATTATCCATTCGGCGAAATCAGGCAGGGCGGAAGTGAAAAATATGCTTATACCGGCAAGGAAAAAGATAAACTGACGGATTGGTATTATTACGAGGCCCGTTATTATGATTCTGGATTCGAGCATTTTACCCAGGCGGATACAGTAGCGCCAAATTTATATGATCCGCAGGATTTGAATCGGTATGCTTATGTGAGGAATAATCCATTGACTTTGAATGATCCTGATGGCCATTCCTTCGAAGATAGCCATGGAAGAGAATGGAAATCGAAAGAAAGCCATGATGCATATAGAAATGCTTTAATTCAATGGCAAAAGGCTTCTAATGATGCTGCCAGAAAACAACAAATTTATTCAAATTTGTTAGAAACAACCTTTAATGGATTAGAAGTGCTGAGTGGATTAGGTGATATGTCATTATCTTTTTTAACTGGTGACATAAAAGGTTTGGCAAAGGGAGGGGCAAATACGAGCTTATCTTTTTTAAAACTTTCAGGTTTTAAATCGCCCGATAATATTTTTGATATTCCAGGTTTTTTTGCGCACAAATATAATTTTAAATATGCGAATGCAATTACGACTGGCGGGCAAATATTCAATATGGGTTCTGGTTTAAAAAGCATAAAGGGGAGTTCAGGATTAGCTCATGAAGCTTTAAATAACTACAGCAGCTTTAAAAATTTCAATCTTGCCGTACCTGTCTTGAATTATGGCAATTCCCTTATTAATTCAACTGGTAATTTTCAATCCACTTTTGCACCGAGAGTCCAATATTTTAATAATAGATAATGGAAAAAATCATGATTGCGAATGGTAAGCGAAGACATAAATATTTTTATTTTTTCTTCCTTTGGCTCTTGTCTTTTTTGAGTACCCCATTTTGTCTTGCCTACGACATTGACCCCCACTATAAATTTTCCGGGGTTAAATCGCCGGAAAGCCCATACAAAAACACCTGGGGCGCTTTTCAGACCAATCTTTTCTCCGGCAGTTTCGGGTATGATTATAAAATCGAAGTGCCGCCGGGCACCAACGGCCTTACGCCCAAACTGACGATCTCCTACAACAGCCATTCCGCCAAAGGCAAGTCTGGCTGGGTCGGTTCCGGTTGGGATATTCCACTTAGCTATATCCAGCGGGATATTGAATATACCCGAAAAGATACCGCCGATGACACCTTTGATCTGTTTCTTGAAGGAGCCAAGCATGATCTTGTGTACGTGGCGTCAGAAATCAGATATCACACCAAAATCGAATCCTATATGAAGGTGGAGAAAAAGACCGGCGCTCCCAATACAAAAGGGGAATACTGGATGGTCACCACAACCGACGGCATGGAATTCCGTTTCGGCTATAACACTGATTCAGAAAACCTGGTCCGGTCAAGCGACGCCTCTTTTACCGCTTATGCCTGGCGCTGGAGCCTGGATCAGATCACGGACCCCAACGGCAACTGCATTTATTTCACCTACACGGAAGATCAAGGATCGGTTTATTTAAACAAAATCGAATACAATACTGAAAAGAAAAGGCTTATTAATTTTATTCTTGAAGCCAAACCGGACGCCTATCTGGTCATTGATCAGGGATCGGAAGTCTATGATGCGTTTCGGCTCAAAGAAATAACCATTTCCCTTAATGGCGGGCTTGTCAGAAAGTATGCGTTAAATTACGCCTTAAATGAAATCGGAACCCGCTCCCTTTTAACCGCCATCACCCAGTATGGTTCTGATGGAACCACGTCTTTGCCGCCTGTAAAATTCGAATATAAATCCTTGGACGCCGGGTTTAACAATTACATCGAGTGGAACACTCCAGCGGAAAAAGTTATCAGAAAAGTCGATAACAATCACAATGACACCATCGGCGACACCTTTGACGTGAATGGCGATGGCTTGCCGGATGTGGTCAGGTATGATGAAACACAGGCTGTTTATGACAATTGGAATGTATGGCTCAATACGGGATCGGGATTTTCCGAGACGGCATTGACATGGCATATTTTTAAGGATGGCGCTATCAGAAATAATAATGTTCTCCAGTGCGAACCGGAATATGATGATGAAGTGGACCCTAATACAAAAACAGCGCCCATGGATATTAACAACGACGGGTATATTGATTTCTTGAAGGCTGACGGTGATGGAAAACTGGAGTTCAGGATCAATAGTGGCAGCAACTTCTCGGATACCACAAATTCCTGGACTCTGCCATTCAGCGCCTTTATCAGAGATGTTCGTAATCCATGCGATGGTGACGCTCCAAACGCGCAACAGACTTTTTTTGATATCAATGGAGACACCCTTCCTGATCTGGTGAATAAAGAAAAAGTTGATGATCTGTGGTATTGGCATATCTGGAGAAATACAGGAAACGGCTTTGTGGATTTCGGCCTGTGGCGTGTACGCCATAATGTTGGAGAGATTGAAGATTTTACACGGGGAGACACCACCAATACGGAAGCCAGCCACTATGATATAAATGGAGACGGTCTTGTCGACAGCGTTATTGCATATGACTCCATCTGGCGGATCTGGCTCAATACCGGAAGTAATTTTATTGATGGCGGTCAGTGGGATACGCGTAATACCAGTTTTGATAATATCAATGATACTGATGATGATGGGCAGGTTACGAGAGACTTAATTGACATAAACGGGGACGGCTTGCCCGATATCGTGAATCCTGTTGCTGACGTTCGGGACTGGGAAGTTTGCTATAATACGGGTAAAGGCTTTACTGAAAAGAAATATTGGTATGTTCCTGCCGATGTTTCTCAAAATGGATTTATAACAAAAATTGAAAAATCTGATGATCTCATAGAGACCACGCGAGACGTTTTGGATATCGATGGTGACGGGGGATCGGATCTTATCAGAAAATTCAGCGATCATTGGAAGGTTTATCCCAATAAGGCGGGAACTTGCGATCTTTTGTCAAAGATCACCGATACCCTCGGCGGAACAGTAGGCATCAGCTATAACACTTCTGCAAAATATTCAAATACCCGGCTTCCATTTAATTTCTGGGTGGTAGGTTCCACCTCCACCGATAACGGGATGACGGGCGGCCATGCCCTGACTTCAGCAACCACCTTTTCGTATGCCAATGGGTTGTATGATTTTTCCACCAAGGAATTCAGAGGATTCGGACAGGTGACCGAGACAAAGGCTGACGGAACAAAGGTCATCCATAATTATTATCAGGACGAGGCTAAAAAAGGGAAGGAATACCAGACAGATATTAAAAACTCCGCCAATGCCCCCTATGCCGGGACCGCCAATACCTGGAGCGAATCTTCGGCAAACAATATTTTTATCAGCAATTTGAGCCGGACGGACGAATTTACGTATGACGGCAATCCGTCAAATCCCAAAACAAGCCGGAAGGAATTTCAAAACTATGACAGTTACGGTAATATCGGCCTGCAAATAAATTACGGGGATTTGAACACATCGGGAGATGAGGCCTTTTCCTATAATGAATACTGGCCGCCCTGTGATTCGGGGATTTGGGTAGCGAATAAAATCCGGCATACATATATTACCGCATCTGCCGGAGGGGCCAAACTTCGTGAAAGTTTCTTCTGGTATAACGAACAAACCACCTGCGCGGGCAAAGGAAATTTGACCAGAGAAGAGCACTGGCTGGATGGGGGAGTCAATCCGGTTTCGCTCTATCAATATGATATTTACGGCAACCGGACCCAGGCCACGGACCCGGAAGAGCGGGTAACCCGAATCGAATATGATGCGACCTATCACACGTTCCCGGAGAAGACGTTTAACCCCAAAAACCAGATGACCACCAAAATTTTCAACCCGGCAACGGGCGAGGTGATGCAGGAGACCGACCCCAACGGGTATGTGGTATCCTATGTGTTTGATGTGTTCAATCGGAAAATCAAGGAGATCCGGCCGTATGACAACACTGGATTTCCAACGGCAAATATCGGGTATTTCATCGACGGCACCGCACCAGAATATGTGATTGTTTCAAAACGGGAAACTCCGGGTGCGCCGGGAACCCTGGACACCATCCAGTCCATCGACGGGTTCGGCAGCCTGATCCAGACCAAATCAGAGTATGAAAATCCGGCAAATATGATCGCAACCGATGTGTATTATGATGTGATGGGCAGGGTGAAGAAGCAGTCCAATCCCTATCTGACCGACAACAACATGGAATACAGCACACCAAGTGTAACCGCTGCCGCCATCGTCTATTCATATGATTCACTTGGAAGGCCGACAGGGATAACCAACCCGGACGCTACAACCATATCAAGGAGCTTTGACCACTGGACGGTGACGGAAACCGATGAAAACGGCCACGCCAAATCATATCAATTTGACGCGGCCCAGCGCCTCAAACAGGTGGTTGAAAATAACCTTGGTGCATCTTACACCACCCATTATGTGTACAACCCGCTCGGTGAATTGACTCAGATCACCGACCATCCCGGCAATATCACCACTATTTTCTATGATACCCTGGGGCGTAAGACTCAGATGGCAGATCCGGACATGGGGATATGGAATTATGCTTATGATGGAGCGGGCAACCTTGTTTCTCAGACAGACGCAAAGGGGACAACCACAAACATCCAATATGATCCATTAAACCGAAAGACACTGGTTAATTATCCCACCAGCCCGGATATTCAATTAACATATGATATCAACACCATCGGCACTCTTTCGCAAGTTTCGGATTCGGTTGGGAGCGTAAGCTATCTCTATGACCAGCGCCTTCGAAAAATCCAGGAAGCCCGGACCATGGACGCCATGACCTGGACAACGGCCTGGGCCTATGATTCTCTGGACAGAATGCTTTCAATGACCTATCCGGACGGCGAGGCGGTTCATTTCACCTATAACGCCCAGGGAAAGCTTGACGGCATCCCCGGCATTGTCACGGGGATGGATTATAATGCTGCCGGCCAGACGACAGTGAAGAATTACGCCAATGGCAAAAGCACCTCATATACTTACGATAATAAGAATCTTCGGTTGACAAAAAGAGCCGCATCCGGGATTCAGGGCCTTTCGTATACATACGATAGCGTGGGGAATATCAAGTCAATCGTTGATACATTGACATACAAGCTCGAAACTTTTGATTATGACGATCTGGACAGGCTCATTCAAGCCGGCGACAGCGCCTATAATCTCAAGTATCAATATGATTCCATCGGGAATATGACCTCGGTGACAAAAAATGGACAGACAAGAACCTATAATTATGGAACAAACACAGAGGGTCCCCATGCGGTCAAAGGTGTTTCATGCATGATCCCTGTTGCGGGGGCTTTTGTTATTAATAATGGAGATGCCGTAACGACGACCAATAAAGTGTCATTAAACAACGTCTCTTATGGAACCCCGACGCTGTATATGGTGAGTGAAAATTTTAATTTTAGCGGTGCATCATGGAAGCCTTATTCAGAAAACCCGGAAATGTTGCTGTCCGCAGGATTTGGCATCAAGACCATTTATTTTAAAGTGAAGAATGCGGATGGAGAATCGGTGGTAAAAAGCGACATGATCGATTTTCGTCTGAATCCGGCGGATGAATTTTTAGATGATGATGGCGATAACTTGACCAACAAAGAAGAATATGAACACGGATCGGATTCAAATGACCTGGATACCGATGATGATGGCTGGGGTGACTATGAAGAAATCGTTGTTTACCAATCTGATCCGGCAAAAGCCGACACGGACGATGACGGATTAATCGATCCGGGTGACCCTTATCCAAAAGATCCTTATCATGCTGGAATTAGTGAAAATTATTCCTTCAAACATGGAATTATGAATGAGGGAGGAAATTCCCGGACCGGTGATGATTTCCTTATGAGTGGCGACCGGCTTGGTGACGCCGCTTCCCGGAAAACGTTCCAGGATACGGATGATGACGGGATACCGGATAAAGATGATCTGGACACGGATAATGATGGAATGCCAAACGATTATGAGATTCTGCATGGACTGAATCCGCTTGATGTGTCGGACGGCATGGGGGATTTGGATGGAGATCACCTGAAAAATTATGATGAATATTTTCACAATACGGACCCGCAGTTAAAGGATACGGACAATGACGGCCTGAATGACTATCTGGAGGTGAAAATCTTCCACAGTGATCCGAGCGCTCAGGACACGGACAATGATGGACTTAAGGACGGACAAGATCCTTATCCCCTTAGCATTTATCATATAAGCGTCAGCGAAAATCATTCATTGAGAAAAACCAGCTTTAATGAAGGCGGAAATGTGCGCATCGGCATTTCTTTTCTCGTTCAAGATGAAATCGGGAATGATTTCAGCCGGGATGGAATTTTCGCAAGCACGGCCCCCTGCGTTCCCATAACAGATGCTTTATACAAAATGGCTGCATATGGCATCGCATATGACGGCGATCAACCGGCAGTTTCCGGCGACTGGATATGCATTTATGGCAAAGGCGGAGAAGATGACTGCCGGGCAATTATCCAGGTTGGCGAAAATGGTGCATATTATGCAAGAATCGCGGGGAAAACAAATGGTGAGGAACTTTGGTTCAGGCTGTTCCAAAACATAGGGGGTCAATTCACTTATTGTGAGGAAAAAATTATCTTTCAATCTGATGGAACTGAATTTGAAGATTTACACTTCGGGTTGCCTGCCCCCCATATTCCAGGAGATGTAAACTATGACGGCCATATAACCTTAACAGACGCTATTTTAGCGCTTCAGATTACAACCGGAATTACTCCGTTGCAGGCAGTTTTCAAAGAGGCGGATGTAAGCGGGGATGGAAAAATCGGCTTGGAAGAAGTGATTTATGCCCTTGGGGTTGTCGCCGGGATTTATGTGCCTCTAAACCCATAGAGATTATATCCCAGAATTGCCCGGATTGTTGCTGCTTACCTGTCGGGTATCTCTGATGTTTCCAGATTCAGGACCAAAATCGGAACAATCTGAAAAGAAAGAATCAGGGAAACCGGCCTCGGCTGACGTTTGCGAAATGTCAGATGGAGGTACTGGAATACAGGCGTTCATAATGATTGGCAAGGTCAATGCGCCGCGAGTTCAGAGTTTATGGGCTATTTTGCGAGGTTGCTGGGGTGATCAGTTCCGGGGCATTGCAGTTTTTCAGGTGCCTTGACTGCATATGAAATTATACAGGGAGGGGGTGGCATATCGCTGTTGGATTTACCACCCCCTGAATTGCTGCAAATATTTGTCGATTCGGTCGATTCCGTTGACAATCGACCGAATCGACCGAATAAATCCTATTTCTGTTTGAAGGTATCGAAGGTATACCGTGGATTTACAACACAAAATATACTGGTTTTCGTGAAATAAAGGCCCAAATAACCGTGAGCTTCCAGAACCATCAACCCCTTTTTTATATCATTTATGTTGCAATGTCCCACTCCACGGTTAGCATCTTGCGCCGTGAACCTTTGCCTTGTATGCCTGTCCGCCCATTTAAGGATCTTGTTGGCATACTCCTGGCCCTTGACCCTGTCCGGATCAAAAGCGGCTTTCGCATGGACTAAAAAAAACCGGGCCAAGGCAATTCCGGCAGCCATTGAGGACGCATCTATTTGGTGTCGGTGTGGATCATTATGCTTGATCAAATGCACTAATCCCGTATAGCGCAACGCATGGCCAGGCAGTTTATTGGCGAATGCCTGCATCTCCTGAAACTCTCCTGACAATATTCGATTATTAATTTCTCTTGAAAATTCTTTATATAAAACCAGGCCCTTGGGGTTCAGTTTTATAATATGTAAAGTACGTTCGCCCGGTTCGCCATCAGGTCGTGGCAGGCTCAGAAGCCTTCTGATTTTTGTTTCATACCATTTTATATCTTTTTCATTTACATCTATTGGGTCACTGTGCCGTAAACCAGCCATTGGAGGCGGGAAGGCAGGCGAAATTCTTTGAGGTAACCCGTGATCCTTAAGCGTTTCATTGTTATAAAGCTTTGCGGCCACCCCTGATTGCATAAATGAGCAAACAGCTAAGCAGGGCATGGTCAGAACGACAGAATCCGCTGTATTTGTCTCATCTCCAAACGGTTCCATGTCATAGCTTTTTAAGAGAATATCATCATTTGCTCTTAAGCGATGTTTCCATATTCCTCCTTCCGGTTCGAAAATTCCTATGGTTTCTTGTTGCCGACTCATCGCCATTGCAAGCTCTTTTAGCGTGGGGGAATCAATTAAAAAACGTGTTTTTTTTTGGTTGACAGAATTTAATGCCGCTTCTATGGGTTCGAATTCCTCGGCCAAGTCTTCTGCCAAAAATATACTGCGCTCTGGATTTATTCCATCCTTCACTGCGTCCTTTATGGCCTGGTTCTGTAGGCTTCTTTTTATTTTAAGAAGAGCTTCACGTTTTAAATTATTTTTTTTGAAATTCCGGTTAAATTCGATTTGCTGTTCGCCCTCAATCACATCAAAAATTTCTCGGAAAAAACCAATTATTGCGCTCTTGCGTTCGCCAGAGGGAAGCCCGACTAGAAACCATGCAGTCAAAGCTTCCAAATATCCATTTTTGACCTCAATTTTATAGTTCCCTCGGGCTGCGATTGCGATGGCGCCAAGAAGAGCCATGCCTACCGCCGCCTGTGATACCTGTAAATTTTGGGTGACTGATTTGATTAATGAGCTTGCTTTTTCTGGAAGGGCATCTACCGGAAATGGTTCATCTACGTACAGGCCGTCCTTCAGCGGTTCAATATCGCGGGTCATCAAACGTTGCCGGAGCCAGTTCATCTGCTGGTCGTCATTCATCTGATCTTCAATTTCACTGCGGGCTTTCCTTGATCGGACTAAACCGCTTACAAGGTTGTTTACAGACATTTCACTTTTCATTGAATTAACCATCTGTAATTGTTGGTCTAATCCGTTCGGCTGGAGTATTTCTATTGGAGCATCATTTAAAATCTCCTTTTTAGACTGGACAAGATTTTTTTGATTTTCTTCCGGGCTCTGTTGCGGAGCGCCATTCTCATTTGGCGTCGATTGTTCAGCAATTCCTGAATGTTGATTGGTTTGCTGAGTTTCATTTGTAAAATTTGATGGCTGGCCTGGATCTGTAACCTTGTAATCTTTATTTCTAAAAAGATTAATTGGCTTTTGGCAATCAGGGGGTGAAGTCGATATTGTATCAATATTAATAATTGTATCACCATTGTTGTTATAAAAACCATCTTGAATCATCCCTCTTAATTTATTTGGCATAAAGTATATCCTTTTGAATTCAATTTGTTGTATGTTATTTATTGGGGTACCCCCTTTATTGGGAGTACCCCTTGCTTCTATTCGTTATGAATTTTAATATTAATTTGTAAGGGGATTATCTCCACATTAAATACTCGTCCAGGAGGCCAATCCTTCATATTTAGTACGTATCCTATTTCTTGTTTTATTTGATGTATAGATTCAGATAATCCGAGTTGTATAATTTCATTAGCCGTCGCTTGTTTATTTATTTCGCTATCAACCTTATATAAAGGTGAAAGTGATACTGGATAGCTGGGGATCGCATGGTTAATTTTTTCTTCATTCATTATTGTAAACCTTTTTTATTGAGTTTGTTTTTGGGGACGATCCGAATATTCCGATCGCCCCCCTTACTTGAGTCTTCCTGGTCGGTCTTAATTTTCTGTTTTTTCTCCTTTTTATTTTGCAGTGTTTTTTGATTTCTTACATATTTCTAATCATCCAGACCTGTTAAGCGCGCTTCGACCCATGAGAGAAAAGATTCACGCTCATACCCGACAAGTTTTCCCAGGCGCATTCGGCCTTTCGGACCAAGCCCCTGAGAATCAAGGTTGGCAAGGTATCTTGCCGAAATGAGCCCTCCGGTAAGTTTCGCGACTTCTTTTCTGGCGAAGACTGGGGGAATGGCTTTGGCAAATGCCTCCAGTCCGGTGATTGACAAATTTTTTTTATTCATAATCCACTACTCCCGAAAAAAATTGAAAATGTTACTTTCATAATAAGGTTGGCCAACCACTGATCGAATAATAGTATTTAATATTTTTGAGTACAACATTTATGATAGCTGTTAGCTAACTTCTCATATTAATATAAAATTTGGTATAAATTGTAAAGATAGCATGTTGCTAAATATGCATAAAAATTAAACTAATCAAAGCATAATTGGATTGCACTAAATACAAATTAATATTTGAAATTATTAAATGTTCTTAATTAAAAACAGGCGATATAAATTTGAGCTTCTCAGGAAAGGGCGACCCTATGGGAAAGATGGCGTATAGCTAAAGATGCAAATGATGCTGAATTATTCATATTAACGGGATATGATTTACGCGAACCACAACACACATTAATGGCGACATATGTTTTTTTACCCCGATGGCCACACAAAATCCCCCACCCCGGCCACCGGCGTTTTTATTTGAAAAAATCCCGTTTCATGCCAGATCCGCCTGTGAAGCCCATCAAAACTTGATCGAGCAACAAGTCCGGCTGGGCAGGAACGCCATGGCCATCTACCAGGACCTGGTGGAACAGTTCAACTTCAACCACAAATATAACAGCGTCAAACGTTTTGTCCGGGGGCTGGTGCATAAAGCACCGGAACAGTTCGACCGTCTGGAGTTTCTTCCGGGTGAAGAGGCTCAGGTGGATTATGGACAGGGGGCCATGACCTTGCATTACTCCGGAAAATACCGACGGCCCCGGCTGTTTGTCATGACGTTAAATTACTCCCGCCGCTCGTTTCGCAAGGTGGTCTGGGTATCGAGCCAGGAAGCCTGGACCAGACTGCATGAAGAGGTATTCCGGTATTTTGGCGGTGTTGTTCAATCCGGACATTTATGAACCGGAGTTGAACCCGATATACGCGGCAATGCTCAATCATTATGGCGTGATGGCAGATCCAGCGAGGATTAGAAATCCGAATCGGAAGGGCACTGTTGAGAATGCCATGCTTGTTTTCAGATAAAGGTCTAAGAAAATAAATAGATGGCGAGGAATTAACAAATTCTTTGTATCAGCAGATCGGCCAGTTGAAGGTTGAACCCGACACCAGGCTTTAAAAAAGGCGGCGCTGCTCAAATAGAAGAGCGAAAGAAGCTGATTGATTTAAATTTTTCGGCACTGCGAACTCATCGGGTTATGCCGTTCCATTTATTATCATCAAGCGACTGAGGGAGTCCGTTAAACTTTGACATGAAAATTATCAACCAGCAGTATACCCGGACCCTTTTTATGGAGCGCTGGGGATGACCCTGGTGTTGAGAGAAAATCGGGATATCCGGTCAACCACAAACGGGTAGAGAGACTGATGCGCCATAGGGGCTTCAGGCGATCTATCCAAAGAAGAATCTGGGCAAACGGAATGCCGGACACCAGAAGTTTCCTGCTCAAAGGGTTGGAGACGGATCAAAAACTTCAATAAATGCTTTAGTGTTTTCATAACAGTTTGCAGGTGGGCGTTGGAAGCGAGAGGAGTCCTTTGTTTTTTGTTGGAGCTTTGCTCTAAGCTTCGAGAAGGCCACTTTTTCCGGCTCCTTCTTTTTATGCAAGCCATCCCAAAGCCAAAGGCCAATTAACCCCCGAATTATTTGTTTTTTCGAAAAACCATGAATTACATCAGGACCTGGCTCTTCTTCATGTGGCTTTTTCGCATCAGCAATTATGGATTGAAATTCTTTGGGTGATATAGCATTATTTTGATAACAGCTCTCTACATAAGTAAAAATCATTGATGTAAACTGTTCTATCGCCCCTTTAATTGTAAAATCAGGATTATTAAAAAAATTTGCCATATATATTATTTTTGCATCGGCTGTCCTCATTCCCGACATTGAATCCATGGCTTTTTTGGATCTTGTGTCTTCAAGACCAGTCATTTTAAGCTCCTCTATCCATTTTACGAAATTTTCCTTATGGTAATACTCACCCCACCATAATAAGCTTGGTTTCCTAAATACCGGGGGTGAGGTCTGAGGAACCATTTGACTATCAGAATTATTATTATCGCGAGATTCTTCAGAAAGGAAAGGCGTATTAGGAAAATACTCACCTTTTTTATTAACGGTATCTTTTTCATCATCTCCAGAGTTGAGATAATCTATTAAGATTTTATCGATTTCAAATTCAGTAAAAAAATAGACATCTGCTACACGACGGTATTTTTTTAATAAAGGCTGCGATAGCTCTCTGTATCTTAACATTTCTTTTTCTAACTTTTTGCTATATTGCGACGGATAATCTCTATATATATCAATAAAGTCATCTTCATCTGAAGGGGCTTTGAATTGAAAATATGGAAAGCTATAAAGACTATATTGTATATCCAGGAGGGTCTGACTTTTCCCATCGCTGAGTTCTTGAATACAATTATTATAAAGGGATTTTGCTTCTTCAAATTCTTCATGATGATTTAGAAAAGCATGTCTTTTTGCATATTCAAACCAAAAAAATTCGCTTGCTTTTTTGTTAAAATTCGCATCTTTTTTTTTGCCCACTTCTTCCCTCCCTTTTATTTTTTTATCGCGGCATAGGCTTTAATTCCGGGGAAATTTTAATTATATCGTTTCACAATCAGAACCGGTGTTTACCCATTCATAATCCAAGACGATTTGGTAGGGAAATAACACAACCGACGCACAAAGTAAACGTAGCATCCGCTGTAACGGGTCCGGGGATGAAACCTTTTAAAACTGAGCGTATTGACAAGCTTCATCTGGTCAATCGTCGGACACTTTATAGACATTGTGAATAATTTGGTGGAAGCGATGTGAACATGACTTGTATCCACGATGGTGGGCTAATCTGCCGTTTGGTTAAAACGGATCTCTCAGATGCCCGAGGTTGAACGATAATAAGCGGCAGCAGGCATTACCTCGCCCGGATCACGACCGGTTGCCCAAAGGCTATGACTGGCATTCATCAACTTTGGAACCAAGACAAAACAAATCGAAAAAAAGAACCGGGTACAGATTTATAAAAATAGAGAAACAAATCAGGAACCGATTTGGCAAGGCATGGAAAGGCGGGTTGGCAGTGAGAGTCGTCGGTCAGGATTTTATTAGATGAACAATATTCAATTTTATTCTGCTATGGGTATTCACCGGGCGAGAATGTTTGTGAGAACTGAGATATCGGGCAAAATGGTTATTTCACCTGATTTTTTATGTTTCGCGCATACGGCTTAAAAAGGTGGGACAAGAGTGGGACAAATCTGTTTAAAAAGAAAAAGGCGGTCATTTTCATGACCGCCTTAATATATATAAACCCGCTATTACACGGGATCGAAAGCTGGCTCCCCAGCGCGGACTCGAACCACGGACACGGTGGTTAACAGCCACCTGCTCTGCCGACTGAGCTACTGGGGAATAAAATAAAACAAAAATTTAAGAAATCTTTAATTAATGGCAAAACCTTATATTGTCAAGAGAAAATTAAATGACAAATACAGCTTATTTTAAATCAATTTTAAGCGCCAGCTCCATGAGCTGTTCCCTGCTCACCGCCGATGGCGCGTCCGTGAGCAGGCAGGCCCCTTTCTGGGTTTTTGGGAAGGGGATGACCTCACGGATGGAATCAGCTCCGCACAAAATGGCCATGAGCCGGTCAAGCCCAAAGGCGAGGCCGCCGTGGGGGGGCGCGCCGGAATCAAGCGCTGCGATCAGGAACCCGAATTTTCCCTCATATTCAGCAGGCTCCATGCCCAGCAGCTTGAGAATGCGGATCTGCAAGTCTTTCTGGTGAATACGGATGCTGCCCCCGCCGATTTCCGAGCCGTTCAGCACCATGTCGTAGGCCCGGGAATTGACGGACAAGGGATCTGTTTCCAGGCGGTCCCAGTCGGCTTCCAAAGGCTGTGTAAAGGGATGGTGCGTAGCCTGGTAGCGTTTTTCCGTTTCATCATATTCAAACATGGGAAAATGGGTGACCCAGACAAACCGGAATTCGTCCGGGTTGATAAGGCCCAGTTTCGCGCCCAGGTGATTTCTGAGGTTGCCCAGGGCGTCGTTGGTGATTTTGGGCTGATCCGCCACAAAAAACACCAGATCTCCGGGCTGCATGTCCAGGCGCTCGGCCATTTGCCGCTTTTCATCGTCTGAAAAGAATTTGGTGATGGGCGACTGCCATTCGTTTTCCCGCACCTTGATCCAGGCCAGGCCCTTGGCCCGGTAAACCGCCGCAAAAGCTGTGAGATCATCAATCTCCTTGCGGCTGAAATGCTCGCAGCCCTTGGCGTTTAATGCTTTGACAATGCCCCCTTTTTTGACCGCGTCGGCAAATACTTTAAAGCCGGAATCCTTCACAATATCGGAGATGTTTTTCAGCTCCAGCCCGAACCGAAGGTCCGGCCGGTCCAGGCCGAACCGGTCCATGGCCTCGGCATAGGTCATGCGGTCGAATGGCGTTTTCAGGGTGATGTCCTTGACTTCCTTGAAAACCGCGGACACTAACCCTTCGGCGATTCCCATGACGTCTTCCTCGCCCACAAAGGACATTTCCATATCCACCTGGGTGAACTCCGGCTGCCGGTCCGCCCGCAGATCCTCATCCCGGAAGCACCGCACGATCTGGTAATACCGGTCAAACCCGGATATCATCAGGATCTGTTTAAAAAGCTGGGGAGACTGGGGCAGGGCGTAGAACATGCCCTGGTTGATGCGGCTGGGCACCAGATAATCCCGTGCACCCTCGGGCGTGCTTTTGGTGAGCACCGGGGTTTCGATGTCCAGAAATCCGTTATTGTTCAGAAAATTGCGGATGGCGGATGCTGCTTTGTGACGGGTGATGATATTGCGCTGGATTTTCGGCCGGCGCAGATCCAGGTGCCGGTGCTGAAGCCGGATGCTTTCGGACACGTCAATATTGTCCTCGATCATGAAGGGCGGGGTCTGGGCCTTGTTGAGGATTTTGAGATCATTCACCATAATCTCGATATCGCCGGTGGCAAGGTCCGGATTGGCCATGCCTTCGGGCCGGGCCTCCACTTTTCCCCGCACCGCGATGACAAATTCTCCCCGCAGCACATGGGCTTTTTCATGAACCACCGGGTTGCTGTCCGGGTTGAACACCACCTGGGTGATGCCGTTTTTATCCCGCAGATCAATGAAAATAACCCCGCCGTGATCCCGGCGGCGCTGGACCCAGCCCATTAACACAACTTCATTACCGATATTTTTGGCGCCAAGCTCATTGCAATGATGCGTTCGGCGCATATCTCCCAATGGTTCCGTCACTTACGCTTCTCCTTAGTTATCATCCTTCAAATATTGTTTGATATGGCCAACCATCCCGTCAATGGGCACCGGCGCCTGATCCTTGGTGTTCATATTCCGAAGCACCAGCGCGCCCGTTTCCATTTCCTGGGATCCGGCCATGAGGACGTATTTCGCGCCCACCCGATCCGCGCGCTTCATCAATGCCTTCAGGCTTTTCCCGGAAAAATCCGTTTCCGTCACAATGCCCGCCAGCCCCAACGCACAGGACCAGTCAAAGGCCTTTTCCTGGGCATCCTCGCCCATGGCTGCAATAAAAATCTCCGGGCAAAGGGGCTTTTGCGCCATGGTCTGACTGACGAGTTCCACCAGGCGGTCAAGGCCCACGGCAAATCCGATGGCCGGTTGCGCGGGACCGTCCAGGGCCTTCACCAGTCCGTCATAGCGTCCGCCGCCGGCAATGGCGTTCTGGGCGCCCAGAGCGTCGGTCTGGATTTCAAAAGCCGTGCGCGTATAATAATCCAGGCCTCTGACCAGCCGGGGATTAAGAATAAAGGGAATTTTTTGACGGGTAAGGGAGGACTGAACCGTCGCAAAATGCCGGGCGCAGTCGTCGCACAAATAATTAGTCATAGAGGGCGCGTTTTTCACCACTTCCCGGCAGGCCGGAACCTTGCAATCCAGAACCCTCAGCGGATTTTTATCTTTCCGGCGAAGGCAGTCAGCGCAAAGCTCATTGGTTCCCGCAGCCAATAGATCCGTCAGGGCCTGTTTAAAGGCCGGGCGGCAGGCCGGGCATCCCAGGGAGTTGAGGTGCACTGATAAACCGGTAACGCCTAGCCGTTCGAAAAGGGTCCATGCCAGCACGATGAGCTGGGCATCGATATGGGGGGAATCAATTCCGAACACTTCGGCGCTGATCTGGTAAAATTGGCGGTACCGGCCTTTCTGGGGCCTCTCCCGCCGGAACATGGGACCGATGGTATAAAGCTTCTGGACCGGGTCTTTGGCATAGAGCTGCTGCTGAATATACGCACGGACCACGGAAGCGGTGGCCTCGGGCCGAAGGGTGATCATTTCCCCCTTGCTTGCCGGAAAAGTGTACATTTCTTTCTCAACAATATCCGTGTTCTCGCCGATGCTACGCTGGAAGAGTTCCGCCTTTTCCACAATCGGCAGCCGGATTTCCTTAAACCCGAAGGATTGAAAAAGCGCGATGGCGGTATCCTCAATCATTTTCCAGGTCGGGGTTTCATCCGGCAGAATATCTTTAAATCCTCTGATTAAGGGTATCATCACGCGTTATGCTTCCGCCTTTTGGCGCTCGAATTTGTTTAATTTGTTTTTACTGATTGCAATAACTGGTAAATTTCTTTAGACTGCAACAAGATCAATAGGATAGAAATTTTTACCTTCCGTACAATCCGGTATTAATATGGAAAACAGATTATTAAGTCAATAGAGAATGCAGAAGAAGGGAGAGGCGCCATGACACCCCGCATAACCGTCAACACGCTTTATGACATGAAACGCAAAGGGGAGAAAATCGCTTCCCTCACGGCTTATGATTATCCCTTTGCAAAAATCGCCGATGAATCCGGCGTGCATGTGATTCTGGTGGGGGATTCACTGGGCATGGTGGTTCAAGGCGACACCCACACGCTCGCGGTCACCATGGATGAAATGGTCTACCATACCCGGATTGTCGCACGCGCCGCGCAGCACGCCATGGTGGTGGCCGATATGCCGTTCATGTCGTACCAGACATCAATTGCGGCCGCGCTTGCCAATGCGGGACGGTTTTTAAAGGAAGCCGGGGCCGCCGCTGTGAAACTTGAGGGCGGGGCCGCGGTCAGCGCGACCATCAAGGCCATGACGGACATTGGCATTCCGGTTCAGGCCCATATCGGACTCACGCCCCAATCCGTGCATCAGATGGGCGGTTACCGGGTGCAGCGGGATCGGGACCGGCTGCTCTCGGATGCCCGGAGCGTGGAGGCCGCCGGCGCGTTCTCCGTGGTGCTGGAGGGGATTCCCGCGGATATCGCCCGGGAAATTACAGAGGCCCTTGTCATTCCCACCATCGGTATCGGCGCTGGCCTCCATTGCGACGGCCAGGTTCTCGTGATGCATGACCTTCTGGGGCTGACCGACCGCCGTCTCCCGAAATTCGTCAAACAATACGCATCCTTAAAAGATCAGGCGGCGGATGGCATACGGGCCTATGTTCAGGATGTTCAGAATCAAACCTTTCCCACGGAAGCGCAGTCATATTAATGGTTATTCCCACTGAGCTAAATAAACTCCAGATAGCATCCTACAGCGTTAAACTGCCGTTTGACCGCCTCAAGCTCGGCGTGGACAATATCCGGTATGATGTTTTTATCAGCGCGGAATTTCGCAAGGTCACCGACCAGTTTGTTTTTGAACTGATCATGAAACATGCGGAAGTGTCGGAATCCTTTATTCTGAATCCGGATATCAACTGGTTTAAGGAAATATCGGATTTTCAAAGACTGTGTACGGAAATCTTAACGGACAGCGTGAACAAGGCCAAAGCCCAGGAGGAATTGCAGGTCGATTTTCTGGCCCAGACAGCCCTTGTAAAGTTTTTGACCGAAGAAATTCAAAATCAGTATGAAGAGGTTATTCAGCACTGTAAAAATGTCATCCGCCGGCAGGAGATCTCCCATTTGATGGAGGCCACGCTTAAACTGCGGGAAGAGGTTTCCTCCATTATTCAGCGAAAAAATCAGGTTGTCCGAAAGGTGGGGGTTGAACTTTTTGAATACTTTATAGAGGTTCAGCAGGAAGTCAACAAGCTGCGGTCCTCCATTTTTGGAGAAACCGCCATACTTCCGAAAGAATTGTTTTCAAACCCCATTCTCCATGCCTCATCTGGAACGGACGGATTTTTCCTGATGGAAAAATATGTGCTCTTGGGCCACCGGCTGGAAGACCCGGTCAATTACAATACCCTGGTCAATCTGGTGACGGATTTTTTGAGGCAACTGGATACCGGCGTCCAGGCGGATGCGGACGCTTTTGCCCAAAAAAACCGGGATCCCTTTCAAGCTTACGGCATCCCGGTGGATGCAAAAGTGGAGGGATGGATCAAGCAGGTTGATAATATCGATAGATTATTTAATTATTTTCAAACGGAAATAACCATAAAGCAGCTTAAGGCCCGGAATGGCGATCCCCGGAAAATAGAAGCCCAGAACGATATCCTGCTTCTTCAAAAAAAATTATTAAATGAAATATTTAGTCTGATTCAAAAAGAACACATGATGGGCGGCGTGGTCGGGGCGTATCTCATGCAGCCCATGTTCCACCATTACTGCCCGCCCCTGTCTCCCCAGGAATGTCTTCAGTATCTGGTGGTTCCCAAGGCCAGAAAAAACACCATCCGAAAATTAAAACGGTTTAAAAAATATTTCGGAAAATCTTTTCCCCTGCTGCCCTTAAAGAATACCGTTCGAAAAGTCTGGTGGACCACCCGCACTTCCCGGAAAAAATACCTGGTGCGGTTTTTGCGGGATTTTTCCGCCTATCACCGGGATCTGAAAAATTATGCCCTCATCAAAGAGGCGTCGGACTGCATCAATGTCACGACGGACGAAAAACTGATTACACTTTCCCGTGGCAATCATTCGCTGTACGAATTTATCCTGCCCCATGAAGATTTTTTTGATAAAAAACCCATTACCCATCATGTGGTGCTCAAGGCGGATGTCAGAGGGTCCACCGCCATTGTGGACCAGATGAAATCAAAGAAACTAAACCCGGCGTCGAATTTTAGCCTCAATCTGTTTGATCCCATCGGCAAAATCCTGTCCCAGTATGGCGCGGTAAAGGTGTTTATCGAAGGGGACGCCATTATCCTCACCATATTTGAATACAAGGATTCGCCGGGACGGAATTACAGCGTGTCCCGCGCCTGCGGTCTTGCCTTAAATATTCTGATGATCGTAAAGGCGTACAATCAGCGGAACCGGAAAAGCAGGCTGCCGAGGCTGGATCTGGGCATCGGCATCGGATACGCCGATTCTCCGCCCACTTTTTTTTATGATGAAGACAATCAGATCATGATCTCCCCGGCCATCAATGCCGCGGATCGCCTGTCTCGCTGCGATAAAACCCTGCGCCAGCAACTTTCCAAAAAAAGGCTGCCGTTTAATGTGTATGAAATGGAGCCGCAACTGGACCCGGAAACCGCTGTTTTATTTAATACAAAAGTGCTTCGGTACAATGTGAAAGGCATTGCCCTGGCGCCCATCGGATTCCTGAAGCTGGCCAGAGAAATCCATCTCGACAAGCTGGAATGCATGATTCCGGAAATTCAACCTGAGCCATTGACCCTGTATACCGGAAAGTTCCCCACGGTGGCCGGCAATTATCAGCGCCTGGTGATCCGGGAAGCAATGGTCTCCGAAGTGGCGCTAAAGGATTTAAGCGTGATCGGGCCGACGGAAACCGTGTATTATGAAGTTTGCACCCATCCGGAAGTATACCAGTTTGTCAAAGACAGAACCTAACCCTGTTCCCGCAGTATTAACCATTGCCGGGTCTGATCCGTCGGGCGGGGCCGGTATTCAGGCGGACCTGAAGACCTTTTCCGTAACCCGCGTTTACGGGGCTTCCGTCATCACGGCCCTTACCGCTCAGAACACCCTGACGGTTTCGGGTGTCATGGCCATTCCGGCGGATTTTGTGGGGCAGCAGCTTGATGCGGTGCTGTCCGACATCCGCATTGACGTTATCAAGCTGGGCATGCTGCCGAACCCCGAAATTTGCGAAGCCATCGCGCCTTATCTGGAGGGCTACCCGGTGGTGTGCGATCCGGTCATGATCTCCACCAGCGGGTGCAATCTCATTGATAATCCGGCCATTGCCGCGCTTATCCATTATATTATCCCCCGATCCCAATTTATCACCCCGAATTTAAACGAGCTGGAAATATTAAACGAAGGGAAAGTCGGCAGCATGAAGGAATTTCAGGGGGCGGGTTTTTCACTGATGGAGCGTTTTTCCGGGCTGTCAGGCGTTGTTTTAAAAGGCGGGCATTGGGATACGGGCGGAAAAGAAGTTACGGACACGCTTCTGCTCAGAGAGGACGGCCGCATCAATGTTTATATTGAGACAAGCCCCCGCTACCACACCCAAAACACCCATGGCACCGGCTGCACCTTCGCCTCCGCCTTTTCTGCGTTTCTGGCCCGGAAAGAGCCGCCGCGCCAGGCGTTTCAAAAAGCCATTGCCTTTACCAACCACCTCATCGGCATGTCCGAGGATTCGCACGTTGGCCACGGGAATGGGCCGCTCCTGCATCATCTTTTCTTGCGTTAAGGACGTCTTCAAATGGCTTAGTTTGACGGCGATGCTCCCTGTCCCCTCTTTTACGACACCCCCACCTCAGCCACAGGCAATTCATAAATAATAATGCCCGACCCTTTCAGCCGCCTAGCCACGGCCCGCAGGGCTTCCCGGACCACCTCCTCGGATTCATCCCCCGCGACAATGGCGATGGCGCTGTTATATCCCGGCCATACCGCCGTGTCCATTTTGGCGGCGGAGCGGGGGCCTTTGCCGCACACCCGGTCCCATTTGGTAAACCCGGTCACGCAGCAGCCGTTGACCGCTTCCATGACATCCTCGTCATAGGTCACATCATAGATGGTAAGAAACAGCTTCATGATTTCGCCTTTTTCAGTCTTCGATTCTCAAATTGGTAATAGATAACGGGCACCAGCACGAGCGTCACCACCGTGGAAACCGCAAGCCCCCCCAGCATGGTGATGCCCAGCGGGTTCCAGGCTTCCGCGCCCACGCTTTCGGAAAACGCCATGGGAATCAGGCCGCAGAAGGTGGTGATGGTGGTGATGAGCACCGGCCGCAGCCGGTTTTTGCCAGCGAGGGTGACGGCCTCAAACAGTTTTTGCCCGCGTTTTTGCAAAAGATGGATATAATCCACCAGCACGATAGCGTTATTCACCACGATGCCCATGAGCATAATGATGCCCATGAAGCTCATGAGCCCCAGCTCCACATCGAACAGATAAAAGGCGAAAAACACGCCGCTGAAGGCGAATGGCACGGAAAACATGATGATGAAGGGATCCCGCAAATTACCGAACAAGGCCGCCATGATCATGTACACGAGGATCACGCCCAGAACCAAAAGGCCGGTGAGATCCCGGAACGCCTTCTGCTGTTCTTCCACGTCCCCGCCGAAATGCACGGTAACGCCCTCCGGCGCGCCCATTTCCGACAGGATTTTATCCACGGCGGCCCGGCCCTCGCCCAGGGATTTTCCATACAGATCGGCTTCCACCTTCATATACCGCTGCCGATTTTTTCGCTGGATTTCAATGGGTCCGCCGCCGTCGGTCACCTCCACCACGTTTTTAAGGCGCACCATTTTTCCGTCCCTCGTAAATACCGGCGCTTCCAGCAAATGGTCCAGGTTGTTTTTGTCTGTTTCCGACAGCCGGGTGAAGATATCGAAATTATCCCCCGCGTCCCGGAACTGGGTGGCCGCGATGCCGTAGAAATAATTGCGAAGGGTCATGGCGATGACCGCCACGTCCAGGCCCAGGTCCGCGGCCTTGGCGCGGTTGATGACCACCCAGAGTTCCGGCCTGGGGTCTTTCTGGCTGATGGAAATATCCACCAGCCCGTCAACGCGGCCCATGGCGGATTGCAGGTTCCGGGCGTAGCCCATGAGCTGGTCCAGATCCGGGCCCTGAATTTCCAGGATCAAGGGTTTGGCATTGCCCATGAGAATGCTCATAAGGGGATCCTGGGACTGGACCTTGAGCTGGCTGATGCCGGGAATTTTTTCCATCCGGTCCCGCAGTATCCGGGCAATTTCCTTGGTGGATCGGGTCCGCTGGTCCCGGTCCACCAGCTTGAGGCCGATCTGGCCCACGTTCTGGCCCTCGTCATAGCCCAGGGCCACGCCCTTGCCTTCCTCGGTCTGACCGCTGAAGGCGTAGGATCCGCGAAACTCCTCGGGTTTTACCACCGTGTCGATATCGTCCAACATTTGGGCCACCACCCGGCTGGTTTCTTCCAAGCGGGTGCCTTCGGGCATGCGGAAGGCCACGGACAGATCCCCGGAATCCACGGAGGCCATGAAAGCCGTGGACAAAAACGGGATCAGGGAAAGGCTGGCCGCGAACACGGCCACCGTGGCGGCCATCACCAGTTTCCGGTGGGACAAGGCCCAGGCTAGCAGGGTTTCATACCATCCCTCCAGGGCCACGAACCCTTTTTCGCTGATGGCCTGAAACCCTGCCAGGATTCCGGTCCGGGATTGGAAGCCGTCGGCGGCCAGCCATTTGGCGGAAAGCATGGGCGTGAGGGTGAGGGCCGTGAACAGGGAGCCCAGAATGGTGATGGACAGCACAAAGGCAAGCTGTTTGAAGATAATGCCCGCAAGGCCCGTAAGAAACATCATGGGAACGAAAATCACCACCGTGGTCATGGAGGATGCGGTGATGGCCAGGCTCATTTCATTGGCCCCGAACATGGCAGCGGGTCCGGGCCGGGCCCCGTTTTCCAGATGCCGCACGATGTTTTCCAGAACCACCACGCCGTTGTCCACCACCATGCCCGAAGCGATGGCCAGGGCCATGAGGGAAACCAGGTTGATGGTGTAACCAAAAAAATACATGAAGGTAAAGGAGATGATGAGCGAAAAGGGAATGGACAGGGCGATGATGAGCGACGGCCTGAACTGGCGGAGCATGGCGAAGGTGATGAGCACCACGAAAAAAATGCCCCATCCCAGGGAGCCCCGGAGGTTCCGGACCGAGGTGAGAATGTTTTCCGATGCGTCCAAAACAAAATGAATGCGCACATCCGCCGGCAGGCTCTTTTCGATTTCCTGGATTTTGGCGCGTACCCGGCCGATGACCTCCACGGTGTTTTTTCCGGTCTGGCGCTGAAGCATCATAAGGATGCCGGGTTTGCCGTCGCCCCAGGCGTTAAGCTCCTGGGTCTTGAAGTCGTCCCTTACTTCGGCCACGTCCCGCAGATACACGGGCTTGTCGTTGAACCGGCCGATGATGGTGTCGGAGATGTCCTTGATGCTCTGAAACCGGCCCGGCACCCGCACGAAATAATCGTTCAGCCCCGCCTTGATATTGCCGGAAGGCAGGTTGATGTTGGCGGCGGCTAAACTCTGGTTGATGAGGGGCAGGGAAAGCCGGTAGCCGTTGATTTTCTGGATATCAAAATACACATTGATGCGCCGCTGAAGGCCCCCGTAAATCTGGATGGCCCCCACCCCCGGCACCCGGCGCAGCTCGTCGGCGATTTTTTTGTCAACGATCCGGTAGAGCCGGGGCCAGCTTTCATCGCAGGTGACGGTGGTAAAGAGAATGGGCGCCGTGGCGGAGCTGAATTTAAACAGCATGGGGGCCTCTATGTCCTTGGGCAAGTCCCGCTTGGTCAGCTCCAGTTGGTCGCGAATATCGTTGGTGGCCGTGTCCAGATCCGTGCCCCAGTTGAATTTGCACACGATGACCGACAGGTTGTCCAGGGATTTTGAGGTCAGGCTGTCCAGGTTGTTGACGGTATTGACCCGATCCTCGATTTCCTTGGTGACCTCGGTTTCCACATCCGAGGCGGACGCCCCGGGCCAGGCCGTGAGGATGGACACCACCGGCGGCTCGATGTCCGGCAGCATGTCGATATTGAGCTGAAAAATGGACACCCCGCCCAGAAGGGCGAGCCCCAGAAGCAGCATGAGGGTGGCCACCGGCTGTTTGACGGAAAATTCGGCGAGTTTCATGATGAATCCTTTAGCGTGACGTGGCTTCGACGGGTTTGATGACGGTGACCGGCAGATTGTCCTTGAGCCGGTTCTGGCCCTGGATGACGAGCCGGTCGCCTTCCTTGATTCCGGAGATAACTTCCACCTGATTTCCCTGATGGATGCCGGTCACGATATTGCGCATCCGGGCGCGGCCGTCCGCTGCCACATACACATAATAATCGCCGGCCCCCGGAACCTGGTTCAGTGCCTCCCGCCGGATCAGCAGGGCCTGTTTTTTTCCGAAATAAAGCCGCACATGAGCGAACATGCCGGAGCGAAGGGACAGATCCTTGTTGGGGATATGGGCCTCGGCCCGGATGGTGCGGGTCATCGGGTCCACTGTGGGATAGATCAGGGCCAGGGTTCCGGAAAACGTCTTTCCGGGGTTCGCGTCCGTGGTGAAGGTCACCGCCATGCCGGGCCGGAGGAGGGAGAGCTCCTTTTCCGGCACCGTGAGGGTGGCTTTCAGGATTTTTTCGTTGGAAAGGCGCAGAATGGGCGCCTGGGGGCTGGACAGGTTGCCGGGATCCACAAACCGGTCCGCCACGATGCCGGACAGGGTGGCGTGAATATCATGGTCCCGGATCAGGACATCGATTTCCGCAAGCGCGGCCTTTGCCGCCGCAAGTCCGGCCACGGCCGCCCGTCGCTCGGCCTCGATATGGTCCAGCTTCTGCCGGGGCGACACCTTTTGTTCGTACAGGGTTTTCATGCGCCGGTAATCCTTTTCCAGCACATCCACCTGGGCCGCCGCCACCGCCACCGCCGCCTCGGCCCGGTTGCGCTGGGCCGTGATCTGTGCCTTTTCCAGGGAGGCCACGATCCGGCCTTTTTCCACCCAGTCGCCTTTTTCCACGAAAATCCGTTCAATGACCTTGCCGGGAATCTTGGCGTAAAGATCGGCGGTTTCCATGGGCCGCAGGTCGCCGTTCACCTCCGTGAACCAGTCCAGTTCGCCCATGACGGCATCGTCCGTTGCAACGGGAATGGTCTCCGCGACATCCCCGGCGACGGGTTCTTCTGGTTTGCCAGCCCGCCAGAGGTTGAACCCCAGCAGGATAAGGCAGATCACGATGAACAAACCAATCAGGACCGTCAGCTTGCTGTTTGCGAATGTATTGTTGCGCATGAACAAATCTCCTTGTGCGTTATCGTGTATTGGCATCCGCGGTTGCAAGATGGGTGCCGGCGCCAATGGCCCGGTCCAGGGTTGCCTGGGCGGTCATAAGGCCATATCGGGCGCAGTAATAATTCATTTCCGACTGGGTCAAAAAGGTCTGGGCGTCCAGCACCTCGGTGGAAGTGGTGACCTGCTGCTGATACTGGAGGTTGGTGATGCGGTGGTTTTCCCGGGCCTGGGCCAGGGCCTCCTCGGCCGTGCGAATGTTTTCACCGGCCACGACGAGTTCTTCAAAGGCATTTTTGATTTCCAGGCGGATGCTGTCCCGGATGCCCTCTATTTTGACGGCCAAAGCCTTGCGTTCATATCCGGCCCTGCTCACGTCGGCTCTGGTTTTGCCCCATTCGAAAAACTGCCACTGGGCCTGGGCCCCCAGGATGGCGTTGTGGGAGTTGCCGAAATCATTGTCCGAAGCCGCCGCGTTATGGCCAATCTGCTCATAGCGGCCGGTCAGATAAACCTTTGGATAATAAGCGCTTTTGGCCATGGTGATGCCGAGGTCGGCCTGGGCCAGCGCGGTCTCCAGTTGTTTCAGTTCGGGCCGATGGATCATGGCCTGGTCAAAAAGACCGGATAAATCAGATGGGGCTGCCGGGCTGGCGGAGACTTCAACGACACCGGTATAGGCTGTGATTTCCCGCTTTAATGCCGCGTTCAGGGCCGCCAATGCCACTCTTAAATTGCCCGCGGCGGCGGTGCGGTTCTGCCTTGCCTGGGCCAGGGCCACCTGGGACCGGAGAAGATCGTTTTCGGGAATCAGTTCCTGCTTGTAAAAAAGCCGGGCGTCCGACACATGGGCCTCCAGCTGGGTGACGGTTTCCTCCGCCACTTCCACATAGCGTTTGGCAAGCAGAATATTGAAAAACCGGAGCTTGACATCCCGCACCACATCCAGGACCGCCTGATCTTTTTCAATTTCCGACAAACGGATGCCCAGCTCCGCGATTTTTCGCCGGGTGGTAAGGGCGAATCCGGTAAAAAGGGGCTGATTAATCTGAACATCCCAGGCGTACCGGTCCTTTTTCCAGGAATCGAGCGGCATGCCATTGAACACCACATAGGGCGTTTCCTTGAAATTCGCATACCCATATTCGGCGGATAATTTCGGCAGCAGGTCGGCCCGGGCGCTTTTTTCACTTTCCATGGCCGCCCGCTGCCGATGAATGGCTTCCTGGATCAGGCTGTTGTTCTCCATGGCCTCGGACAGGGCCTGTTCCAAGGTGAGGGGGTTCTCCGCCGCCAGGCAGACGCCCGCCCAAATCAGCGAAAACATCAGCGCGGTTGCCAGCAGGGGCCGGGCGGTAAACATGAAAAACAGTCGAACCACTTTTTTATTCACCTTCGTCTCCCTTATTTTTTACCATAATGCCTTTGAAAAAAATTGTTTCAATAATGGGGATATTGGCTTCAAACGGATGCTTTTCCGGGTCATCCAGCCATTTAAAAAGAAATGCGGTGACCGTATTGTTGAGGGTCATGGCCAGATAATCGGGGTCGATGGGATGATAGAGGCCCTCCCGGATGCCCTCGGCGAAAATCTTGCTCAGCGCGGCTTCGTCCGCGTCATAATACGCTTGAAGTTTTTTGGTCAGGGCGGAGCGGATATGAAAATTCCCGCCGAAAGTTTCGGCGAAATACAGGCGCACGGCCTTGGCATTGGCCATGAAAATGCCCCCGCAGTTTCGGATGTATTTCTGAATTCTGAGGTGGTAATCGATTTTTTCTTCAAGCACCCCAATAATGGCGGCATGAAAGCGGTCCGCAATTTCCATAAGCAGGGTATTGTAAATATCTTCTTTATTTTTAAAAAATTTGTAGAGGGTGCCGATGGCGAATTCAGCCGTTTGCGCGATTTCATTCATGGACACATTGGAAAACCCTTTTTGGGAAAACAGATCCAGGGCAGCCCTAAGCATCATCTCGCGGTGCCGGAGCCGGTCTTGTTCCCGGCGGGAAAGGACAGTTTTTTGGGGCGTCGATGGGGTTGCTTCCATAGCCATTTGCGGGTGCGTTTCGGTTTTACGCCGTAAAGAAAGATGGATGAATCTGATGTTTAAAAAAAATTAGATTCAAAAAGTGATGTAAAATTATATAATATGAATACTTGTGTCAATCAAAATAATATCTATAATACGCCTAATTTTTAAATCTTATTGTTCGTTCGCCAAATCCTCTGGCCAAAACCCGATCAATGGGTTATATTTTAATTTCAAGTATCATTTTCCATGCGATGCACAAGGAGAAGCATAATGCGCCAATTATCCCCGGCCAAGGCTTTGGGTTTATGTTTATTAATTGTTTCCACCGCCGCATGCGGCACCTACCGCCCAGCAATGGTGGATCAACAGGCGGCGGACGGCGCTGATTTAACCATCAATCAGCTTGAAAAGGAAATTGCGGTGGCCCGGCAAAAAGATTTTCCTGTTTTATCCCCCGACGTGTTCGCCAAGGCCGAAGCCGCCTATTTAAAAGCCAAAGCCGATATTGAGCAGGGGCGTCCGGCCCCGGATATTGCTGAAAATATCAGCGCCGCACGGGCCCATTTGCGGACGGCGAAACAAAATGCGGACCTCGCCCGAACCCTGATGCCGGAAGTCATTGAAAGCCGGCGCATGGCGCGTGTCGCCGGGGCCGTTACCATGGTCAAAGAGTATGAAGAGCTTGAACGATTATTTGTGGATCTGACCCGGGGCGTTGAATACAACAATATCAGCTACACCAAGCGAAATGCCCCGGCAGTGAATGAGGGCTACCGGAAGATTGAAATGCGGGCCATCAAAACCGAAGCCATCGGCGAGGTGCGCGCCATCCTCAAAAAAGCCGAGGAGGATAACATCATCCAGTTCGCGCCGGAATCCTTTGCCCAGGCCCGAAAAATGCTGGCGGAAACGGACGCCTTTATTTCCAAAAACCCTTACGCCAAGAAAGAAATGCTGAAAATGGCGAAGGAGAATCTGTTCATGGCGCGCCGGGCGGTCTCCATCGCCGACCAGTGCAAAGGCATCCGGAACATGACGCCGGAGGAAATCGCCCTGTATGTGGAAGACACCCTGGCCCAGTTTACCGCAAAACTAGGGGCTCAGGACATGCGGGACCAGAAATTTTATATTCAGGTGGATAATATTGAAGAATCCATTGAGTCCCTGAACGCGGACAACCTGTTCATGTCGGAAAAAATGAAAGCGCACCGGGAGGAAACCGAAACTCTGAAAGCGGGTTGCGACGAGCGGATCGCTGAACTAAACCGGCGCATCGCTGTTCTGGAGGGCGGATCGACGTTTGAGCGGTCTGAAAAAGAAAATATTTTGAAGCAATATCAGGCATCTGAAGACCGGCAGGCGACATTGCAGGAATTTGACCGCTTATTTACCGAACTTCAACAGTATTTTAATAAAGACGAAGCCGAGGTGTTTAAAAAAGGGAACCAGTTGGTTATCCGCTTAAAAGACATGCATTTTCCCCTTGGACAGGCGACCATTATGCCGGAAAATTATTTGCTGCTCAGCAAAGTACAGCGCGCCATCCGCAGTTTCGGCGAGCCCATGCTGCTCATCGAAGGGCATACCGACTGCACCGGCACCCCGGAGCTAAACAAACATCTCTCGCAACAGCGGGCTGACGCGGTCCGGGAATATTTGATCAATAGCCAGACACTGTCCGCAGACAAAATTATCGCCCTGGGTCTCGGGCCTGAACGGCCCCTGGGGTCCAATGAAACCGAAGCAGGCCGCGCCCGGAACCGGCGTATCGATTTAATTCTATCGCCGTCAAAATAATCCATAACCATTTTTATTTTCAATAAATTCATTATAATACAAGGAAGCGGCCACTCCTCTGGCCCGAAGACGCCCAATGACCCAGAATAACCAAACCTATGAAGTAAAATGCCGCACATGCCGAACCCTGTTCAAGGTGACGCTGTTTGACAGCCACGAAAAAAACCTGTTTGTGGTGGACAAAAAAGACTGGTATTGCGACGCCTGCAAAAAAGCCTATTTCAGCCGGCAGACGCTTGACCTGACCGGAAAGCAGCAGGAAAAAGGATTTCCCGCCCTGACCGGCACGGAAAAAATGGTTTCCTGGGCCGTGAAAATCCGCGGGGAAATGATGCAAAAGGTGGATTATCTAAGAAAAAGCCTCAAATTTGCAAATGACGCGGAAGCAGAAATCTCTGAAAAAGCCTTTGCGATGTTTATGGACGAATGGCGGCAGGCCGCTGACGCCAAATGGTGGATTGATCGACGGACCATGAACGTCCGGGACATTTCCTTAAGAATCAAGGAATTGTCGGACGCTGTCAGGGAAATCCAAAACACTGCCGGAAACGCCTCCGCCCCAAAGGTTTCCGGTTGAAAAAGCCCACCGCCGCATCCCCGTCCCTATACCGGAAAATCGGCATCGCGTCTTTAATCATGATGGCCTCGGTGTTCCTGAGCCGGGTCATCGGCCTCTTGCGGGAAATGGTTATTGCCTGGGCCGGCGGCGCCCAGACCGGGGTTGACGCCTATCAGATCGCCTTTGTCCTGCCGGAAATCCTGAACCATATTGTCGCCAGCGGTTTCCTGTCCGTGACCTTTATTCCCATTTTTTCCAGGTATCTCGCGGAAAACCGGGAAGCAGAGGGATGGCGGGTCTTTTCCAATATCATGACCTGCTTTGGCGGTTTGCTTCTGATATTGATCGCCATCGGGGAATGGCTCGCACCGGAAATCATCAGCGTCCTGGCCCCGGGGTTATCTGATCCAATGGTCAAAAACAAAGCCATTTACATGACCCGGATTATCCTTCCGGCCCAGTTTTTCTTTTTTACCGGCGGCATGTTGACCGCCGTCCAGTTCGCCAAGGAGAGGTTCGCCATTCCGGCCCTGGCGCCCCTGATCTATAATGCGGGGATTATTATTGGCGGCGTTCTGTTATACAAGCGTTCCGGCATGGCCGGATTCTCCTGGGGCGTGCTGGCCGGTGCGATTGCCGGCAATTTTCTCTTGCAGGTTTGGGGAGCGCGAAAGTGCGGCATGCGGTTTTCCTTTGTTGTGGACCTTCGCCATCCGGACCTGATCGCCTATGTGCGCCTTACTCTGCCCCTGATGGTGGGGCTGACCATGACCTTTTCAACGGAATTTTTTCTCAAATTTTTCGGTTCGTTCATGCCGGAAGGCAGCATCGCGGCTTTGAATTACAGTCTCCGGGTCATGCTGATTCTGGTGGGCTTTTTTGGGCAGGCGGTGGGCGTGGCCTCCTATCCGTTCATGGCCCGGCTGGCGGCTGAAAATAAAATCAGCGAAATGAACCATCTCTTAAGTACCACCCTGCGCTATCTGGCCCTGGTGATCCCGTTTTCCGTGCTGATGATGGTGCTCCGGCATGAAATCATCCGGATTCTGTTCGAACGCGGCCGGTTTGACGAAGCGGCCACGGCAACGACCGCCGGGGTGCTGGTGTTTATCATGATCGGCGCCTTTGCCTTCGCGGCCCAGACCATTGTGGTGCGGGGGTATTTTGCGGTCCAGAACACCCTTTTCCCGGCGGTATACGGAACCCTTGCGGCCGTCCTCAGCCTGCCTTTGTATTATTTCGGCATGAAGCTGATGGGCGTTCCCGGCATCGGGCTTGCGGTTTCGCTGGCCGCCATGTTTCAGGTGTCCCTGCTGTATGTCCTGTGGAACCGGAAAACCCATAATCCGAAAAGCGCGGATGTCTACCATTTTATATTCAAAATCAGCATATTCAGCGCAATCATGGGGATTTTTCTGGAAGGATTTCGAAACATCGTCCTCACCGCTTTCCGATTTATCGGCATGGGTGTGGCGACATTTTCCGGCAGCCTGATGGTCTGCGTTGTTACCGGCCTTTTGTTCGCCGCCCTGTTCCTCCTCGCGGGCCGGATGCTCGGTATCCGGGAGATTTCAGACACATTGGGCCGGGTGGCCGGTAAACTCCTGCCGAAAAAACATCCCGCAAGATAAGGCAACACACCGTCTTTAATCCCAATGGTTAATTCTTGACAAAACCGCAGGCCTCATGAAAAAAATAGGCGTAAACGATGGCATTGATCACCCTTTCGGCCATTTCCTTTGTAGGGTGCGGGGTTTATCCCCGCCCAAGACGGGAGGGCATAAAGCCCTCCCCTACAGTGGCCGGCAAAATGATCAAGGCCTAAACGATTTATAGAGACCGACCTGTGGCCTAATAATCGCCTTTGACCTAAATAACCCGAGTTACCAGACAGGAGATCAATATGCTGAGTTTTCTGCCGGGCGCGGTTCGCGGAATCATCGCCCTCATTCTGGCCATCACCAACCTCTTTTTCTGGCTTGTGTTTCTGGTGCCGTTCGCCATGGTCAAAATACTGATTCCGGGGGCATCCGTTCGAAAATTTACCAATGCGGCCTTAAATTTCATCTGCACCCGATGGGCGTCCTGCAATAAGCTCATTCTGAAGCTCGTTAACAAAATCCACTGGGACATCCAGGGCGACGAGGGCCTTTCCATGGACAAATGGTATCTGGTGCTGTCCAATCACCAGAGCTGGGCGGATATCGTGGTGCTTCAGTTTATCCTCAATAACCGCATCCCTTACTTCCGGTTTTTCCTGAAACAGGAGCTGGTGTGGCTTCCGGTTTTTAATTTTGTCTGGTACGCCCTGGACTATCCTTATATGAAGCGCTATTCCAAGGAATTTATCGATAAAAACCCTAATCTTAAGGGGAAAGACATCGAGACCACCCGAAAGTCCTGCGAACGATTCAAGGATGTGCCGGTGGCAGTGATGAATTTTGTGGAAGGAACCCGGTTCCGGCCAGAAAAGCGCCAGCGGCAGCAGTCGCCTTATAAGCACCTGCTGCGGCCCAAGGCCGGGGGAATCGCCTATGTGCTTTCCGCCATGGGCAGCCATCTGTCGGCCATACTGGATGTGACCATCTCCTATGAGCCTGCGGCGGCTGGTCTCTGGCATTTCATGTGCGGCCGGGTATCGACGGTACGGGTGCGCATCCGGCAAATGGCCATCACGGATGAAATTCTGGGTGACTATTTCGATGATCCAAATTTCCAGAAGCGGTTTCAGGACTGGGTGAACCGGCTCTGGGAACACAAGAACCAGACCTTGGAAACATTGCGGTCAGAATTGTAGCCACTGTACAGTCACAACATATTCCGGTAAATCGAAAGCTGTTTGCTGCTGATAATGAAAAAAAAACCCTCGGAGAAATTAAAAACACCGGCCCCAAAAAAGAAACTGCGGCGGGTCTTTCAATTCGTCCTGGCCATCAGCTTTGTTGCATTGGCATGTGTTGCGATTTACGCCTTTTATCTGTTCACCGGCATTGAAGACCGTTTCACTTCAAGACGATGGAGCATTCCTTCCACGGTTTATTCAAACACCACGCTGCTGTATCCGGGAATGCGCATCAACAAACCCCTTTTTCTGGACAAACTCAGCCGCCTTGACTATCGAATCAACGACCGAGCGCCAAAGGCCAAAGGGGAAATGCAGACAGGGGAAAACAACGTCTCGCTTTTTTTAAATGACCTGAAAGCCCCCCAGCAGCAGCGGGAAGGGTTTCCGGTGCGTATTTTTTATGACAATAACCACATTCAGCGCATCACCCGGACAGATACCCAGGAAAACCTGCCGCTGCTTGAGCTGGAACCGGAAAATATCATGCTCTTTTTCGGGCGGGAACGGGAAAAGCGCCAGCTCGTTTCCATTCATGATATTCCCCGGCATCTGGTGCATGCGGTTTTAGCCGCGGAAGACCAGCGTTTTTTTACGCATCACGGGGTCGATCCCAAGGGACTTGCGCGGGCGTTCTGGGTCAATATCCGTCAGGGCGGCATCCGTCAGGGAGGCTCAACCCTGACCCAGCAGCTTGCCAAAAATTATTTTTTGACCCCGGAAAGAACCCTGACCCGGAAATTCAAGGAACTCCTCATTGCCCTGCTGCTGGAAGCCCGGTTTGAGAAAGACGAAATTCTGGAGATTTATCTCAATGAAATTTATTTCGGCCAGAAAGGGTCCGTGTCCATCAATGGCGTGGGAGAGGCTGCGGCATTTTATTTCGGCAAACAGGTCGTTAGCCTTACGCCCGAAGAATCCGCGACCCTTGCGGGGCTTATCAAGGGTCCAAACTATTATTCCCCGTATGTGAACAGAGAGCGGTGCCGCGATCGGAGAAACTGGGTGCTGGCGGCCATGCGCGGCAATCAATGGATTTCCGAGAAAGAACTGAAAAAATACCAGTCTCGCCCCATGGAAACCTCCGGATACCGGGTATCGGGCAAAAAAGCCCCGTATTTCGTGGATTATCTTTCCGAACAGCTCACCACGCTCTATTCATCTTCTGATCTTTCGAGCCTGGGCCTTTCCATTTACACCACACTGGACACCCAGGTTCAGATGGCGGCCGAGGAGGCTTTGGAAAACGGGCTCTCCTCGCTTGAAAAATCAAATCCCAGGCTATATCGCGATGATCCCGCCCGCAAACTGCAAGGGGCTGTGGTGGTTATACAGCCGAAAACCGGGCATATTCTGGCCATGGTGGGCGGCCGGAATTATACGGAAAGCCAGTTCAACCGGGCGGCAAAAGCCAGACGCCAGCCGGGCAGTCTGTTCAAGCCCTTTGTGGCGCTGGCTGCGCTGGATAGATTTACGCCCATGACAAGGCTGTCAAACGGGCCAAAAACCTATACGGTGAACCATAAAAACTGGCAGCCGCAAAATTTTGAGCCGGTCACCCAGCTTGACGTGAGCCTGCGCGCCGCCATGAAGCATTCCTACAACCGGGCCATGGTGGACCTGGCCATGCGGACCGGGCTGGAACATATTATAGATATCACCAAACCGTTTGGATTTTCGACGCCGCTGCATCCGTACCCCTCTCTGGCCCTCGGCCCTTTTGAGATGGTCCCCCTTGAACTGGCCCGGGCATACTGCGCGTTTGCCGCGGACGGCATGCTGCCCTATCCTCTTTCCCTCAAGGAAATCATGGATGAAAACGGAAACCTTCTCACGCAGCACCACATGAATATTGAACGGGCCACTTCGTCGGAAAAGGCGTTTCTGGTGACGGACCTGCTCCGAAGCGTGGTTGCGGGCGGCACCGCGAAATCCTTGCGAAGCAGGGGGATATGGTTTCCGGCGGCCGGAAAAACCGGGACCACCAATGATTTCCGGGATGCGTGGTTTGTGGGATACACCCCGGATATTCTGGCGCTCATCTGGGTGGGGTTTGACAATAATGATCCGGTGTACGCGTCCGGCGGCAGCGCCGCGCTCCCTGTCTGGGCGGACCTGATTCGCGCCATCCCGCAGTATGTTTCGGATACCTGGTTTATCGCCCCGCCGGGAGTCGTGCAAAAAGACATCTGCCGGGAGAGCGGCATGGTGGCCCAGGACGCATGCCCGGATCCCATCAAGGAATATTTTCTAACCGCCAACGCGCCCCGGAAAACATGCACGATGCATGAATCGCAACCGCTCTTTGAAGACTCGTTTTTTGAAAAATGGTATAAAAGGATTGAAGAGTTTGTTGAATAAACCCAAAACACCAGCAATTCTAGTGATATGGATCTGCATCGGCCTGTTTGCCGCCGGATGCGGCACAAAAAGACCGGCCCCGGAAACTTTTCCTGAAAAGCCGCCGCTGACCCAGAAAAAAAAGGAGTATGTTCAACCGGTTTTACCAAAACGCGAGCCGCCAAAAATAGTCAGCGAGCCTCTGGTGGCGCCGCCGCCCAGGGAAACCCCGCCGCCCGAGCTGAAACCGGATGCGCGCATGATGGCGACCGCCAGTCTGATGGAGCAGGGAAAAACTTATTTGGACGCGGGAAAACCCGATCAGGCCCTGGGCGTTTTCGAGCGCGCCCTGTCCGTGTATCCGGGAAATGGAAAAACCTATTATTATATGGCTGAAGCCTGGATCATGAAAAAAAACAAACCCCAGGCCCATGAATTTAACCGGCTGGCCGACATGTATCTTTCCGGAGACCCGGAGTGGCGAGACATGGTGGCGGACCAGCAAAAGCACATCAAAAATCTGCCGTAAAAATGAAGGAGGATATCCATGACTGATGCAACACTGCGGGCACTAAGCGGTCTCAGAGACCTGACCCTGATCAAATGGTATGTGATTCCGCTTTTGGCCATCGTGATTTATATTTACGTCAAGGAAATCAAGCTCGCCAAGGAATCCGGCAACTGGAACGCGGTCTTTGCCGGGCTGACCATTTTCGGGGTGGATTTTTTCAACGAAACCTGGAACGGGTGGGTGCTGCATTTTTCCCAGCACTCCGCGTTCTGGACCACGCCGGGCGACACGGCCCTTCGCACCATGGTGGGCTGGAATATAGAGATCATGTTCATGTTTTCCATTGTGGGCATCATTTTTTATCACACCCTGACCGAGAACAAAAAAGTGACCATTCTGGGGCTTCCGGAGATGTGGTTCTGGGCCATCGGCTATTCGGTCTTCTGCGTGTTTGTGGAATGTCTGCTGAACATGGGCGGGCATCTGGTCTGGGAATACCCTTTCTGGTTCCGGTCCCTCAAAGGCATTCCCCTGATTTTTCTCATCGGCTATTTCCATTTTTTCTGCGCTGCCATCTGGGTGATCACAAGAAAAACCATAAAGGCAAAAATCGCGCTTCTCGCCTTCTTTTATTCGGTGCCCATTGTCATGAACGTGCTGGCGTTTGGTTTTTTCGGATGGAATTATTGAGATTCAAACAGTTTTACCGGCAATAACAATTTGATCGTCATCGGCCTGTTCTCAGCAGTGCGTTTTTCCCGGCGAAAATCCAACTGCTTTTCAGCCTGAACATATTCGGCCGCAACCCCATTGGGGTTGAAATGTAATTTGCCATCGTTCCCAGGGTAGCGGCATGCGCCGCGACCCTGGGCTATATGCCGCAATCCCTTCGGGATAATTATGGAGTGCGGCAGCTTGCTGCCGCGATTAAGCGCAAGCGAGCTTGCGCACTCCACATTGCCGCATATCGTGAGGGCAAAGCCGACGCACGCCAAGCTGGGGAAAGCCCATTGCGGTGCGCCCCTGAGGCTGACGGTTTCCGTGGATCACACGGGGAAACTGTTTGAGCGGATCGAAACCGCCGCAACCGGGAAATGCGACAAATCAACCCAAAGCAGCAGGCCCCGGCCTTCCACCGCAGCCAGCGAGTTTTTGCCCGCGCCACGGAAACCGTCAGCCTCAGGGGGATTTCCGCAGCGCTGGGCGGATTTTTTTTGTTACTTTTCTTTGATGGCCCCGTAAAAAGTCAAAATTTGAGAATTTATCGTTTTTAACATATTGATATCATTGATCCTAAATTTTTAAAAATCCTGTTTTTCCGACTTTTTACGAGCCCATCTTCTTTGTCCGCCAAAGAAAAGTAAGAGGAAAAGGTCGATTAATTCAGCATGATGTCCCTGGAATTTTCGTATAAAATTGTTTGTATTTTTATAAAAATTTTTATACCTTTCTATGCATGAAATCCATTCTCATTTGCTGGATCGGCCTGACGGATATAAGAGCATCCTCCGGCGATGCCAAAAACGATGCGGGCCTTGGCCCCATCGGCCAGGCCGCCGCATCCCTTTCCTTTGATGAAATCCACCTCATCAGTGACCGCCCCGAAGCCGAAGGCAATGCTTATGTGGTTTGGCTCAAGCACCAAACCCCGTCCGCCGTCATCCTTCATCCCAAACCGCTTTCCAGCCCCACCCATTTTGGCGAGATTTACGAAGCCGCCAGTTCCGTGGCAATCGATGTGCTCAAGCGCCACGGCGATGATGCGGCCCTGACCTTTCATCTCAGCCCCGGCACCCCGGCCATGGCCGCCGTCTGGATCATTCTCTCCAAAACCCGGTTTCCGGCCACCCTGATTGAATCCTCCATTCAGCAAGGCGTCAAAACGGTTTCCATTCCGTTTGATATTTCCGCTGAATTTATTCCCGATCTGCTCCGAAAGCCGGATGCCCGTCTTGTGCAGTTAAGTTTATGCCTGCCTCCGGACGCTCCGGAATTTAGCCACATCGTTCATCGCAGTCAACCCATGAAACGGCTGGTGGCAAAAGCCCGGTATATTGCCCCGCGATCTGTTTCGGTGTTGATTGAAGGCGAATCAGGCACCGGCAAGGAATTGCTGGCCCGCGCCATTCATGAATCCAGCCCGCGCTGTGGAAAACCCTTTGTGGCGGTGAACTGCGGCGCAATCCCGTCCGAACTGATTGAATCCGAGCTTTTCGGCCATGAAAAAGGCGCGTTCACCGGCGCGGACCGCCTCAAAAAAGGCTATTTCGAAAGCGCGGATTTAGGCACCCTCTTTCTGGATGAAATCGGCGAATTGCCATTGCCGGCCCAGGTCAAGCTGCTCCGTGCGCTCCAGGAAAAAGAAATCGTGCGGGTGGGCGCGTCTTCCCCCAGAAAGATTGATGTCCGCATCATCGCGGCCACAAACAAAAACTTAATCGCCGAAGTGACCGCCAACCGGTTCCGCAGCGACTTGTTTTACCGGATCGCAGTCGCCACGTTCAACCTGCCGCCGCTCAGGGAAAGATCCGGCGATATCAGTTTGTTGATCGATTTTTTCATTGATCATATCAACCAGGAAAGCGCAAGTGATCCCTATTTCAAACATAAGGAAATTTCTCCAGCCGCAAAAAATTTTATGATTCAGCATTCCTGGCCGGGAAATATCCGGGAGCTTCAAAATACATTGATGCGGGCCGCCATCTGGTCCTCGGAATCGGTGATCGGACTGGAAGACATGCAGGACGCCGTCATTCCATCATCGGGCAATATCAGTGATAACCTGCTGAATCAAACCATCGGCAATGGGTTTCACCTGCCTGCGCTTATGCAGAGAATGGCAAGCCATTATTTAAAACGCGCATTGGCTGAAACAAATGGCAACAAGACAAAAGCCGCTGAAATGTTGGGAATATCAAACTATCAAACCTTATCGAACTGGATAAAAAAATATGGCTCGGAATAGTTTGGCACGCATTCTGCAATAAAGAGTTTTCAATAAACGATTCCAACATAACAATTAAACCGTCGCTTCACAGGAAATAAATATGTCAATCACCTCCATTACCATCGAGCATTTCAAGGGCATCCGGGACAAGGTTAAAATCGATTTGAAACCCATCACCCTGTTATTCGGACCGAACAGCGCGGGTAAAAGTACCATTATTCAAGCCCTGCATTATGCATGGGAGGTTATCGGACGGCATAACCTTGACCCGAATTTCACGGAATTCGGGGGCCGGGAAATGGATCTGGGCGGGTTTGAAAATCTGGTGTATGGGCATGATTTGAGCCGGCCGATTTCGATTCGGTTGGATATGGATATGAAGGGTAAGGGCTTACCGATATATGGGAACGATGAAAAAAGAGCTTTTGACGAAACTGTATTTTATGGCTGTGGCGAAGATTCCAATTATGATTCGAATCTTATAATAACCTATTGGGAGTGCAAACAAGAAATTATAAATGCGTGGGTTGAAATTCAAGTTTCATGGTGTGAATTATTAAAAAAGTTTCAGGTCGCTTCCTATGAAGTTGGCTTGAACAATGAACGGATTGCAAAAGTCGAGACAGGCATTGATAGTGCAACAGTCAATATTGTCTACATTAATTTTTTTCATCCGCTTTTAGTTTCAGACAATAAGTTCAATTTACCTGGTTTTCTGGATATAATTTGTAAAACGGGAGTAGACCCCGACATTTGGATGGATAAAAATGTCTTTTCTCCGGCTCAATATGAAATGTTTTCTGAAACAGGTAAAAAAATTAAAAACTTTTTGAAAGAAGACGTGGATGTTGATGAGTTAAAAAAAATTTACGAAAATCAAGACCAAGAAAGAAGAGATAAAGCAATCAAGGAAATAGAACAAATTAATCAAGAAGACCAAGAGAAAAGAGATAAAACCGAGAGAATCGTAAAAGAATATCTCCAAAGTACTAAAGAGGATAGAGAAAAAATAGATAAGAAAATTGAGGAATTTGTTAAAATATATGAAAAAGGACTTATTGGTCCTTGTAAACCTTTTTTGCCTTATGAATTCCTTTTCTTTTGTTTTGAAGCGTTCGGTATAAAATCAATTAATGAGGAGCTAAAAATTGAATGCTCTGGTTTGATTGATGCTTTACCTAATTGGGATAGTCCCTTTCATTTGAATTTTAAATCCAAATCATCGGATTATTATGCTGAAGCGCTTAGTTCATCGATAATGCAGTTTATCGCCGGCCCTGGTCAAATCTTAAAGGACGAACTCCAAAAATTAAGTTATTTAGGCCCCATCCGCAGCCGAATCCCCCGCAATTATGTTCCCAATAGGTATGTTGAAAAACGGAACTGGCCGGACGGCCTTGCGGCTTGGGACGTGCTGCATAAAGAAGATGCGGAAATCGTCAGGCAAACGGATTTCTGGATGGCGGACCGCCTGAAAAGCGGATACCATATCACCCGGAAAACGTTTAAGGAAATTGATCTTTCCCGAATTTCGCCGGAACAAGAAAACATTCTTGAACTTTACAATGCGTCGCCCGCCAAAACCCGGCTCTATTTGTTGGATCAAAAAAGCGGAGTCGAAGTTCAGCCGCCGGATGTGGGTGTGGGCATTTCCCAGGTCATCCCGGTCATCGTGTCTGCCCTGTATTTTAAAGAAGGCATTGTGTCCATCGAACAGCCGGAACTGCATATCCACCCGGCCCTTCAGGTGACCCTGGGCGACCTGTTCATTTCTCAAATTCAGGAAAAGGGACCCTGTTTCCTTCTGGAAACCCACAGTGAACACCTCATGCTGCGGTTTCTGCGCCGCATCCGGGAAACCAACGAGGGGAGTCTGCCGGAAGACCATTCTCCTTTAACGCCAGACCAGCTTGCCATTTATTATATCGAACCCGGCGAAAACGGCATGACCGTTTCCCGTATACAAGTGGATGCGGGGGGTGAATTCATGGACCGCTGGCCCCGTGGATTCTTTAATGAGCGGGTGAAGGAACTCTATTAACCCATGATATACGAATTCGCTCTTGACCCGGAAGTCGTCGCCGGCTGGCATGACCGGAGGGAATATTTTCCCTTTAAGGAAGCCTTTGGCATGAAAACCGGCCGGTTTATAGCCGCCTATCCCAAGAAATGGAAAAAAATGGTTTACGACGCCTTCATGAGCAGCCCGGATGCAGAGAATCAAAACGCCCTCATGAGACTCACCGCACTGCTGGATGATTTATGGGAAAAAGCCATCAAACGAAAAAGCTCGTTCCCGGAAATAAACAACTGGCTGGAAAGGGCTGAGGCGGAGCACCGGGAAAGGCCGTTCCGGGGGATACTTTCCGCCGTGAATCCACGGAACCGGGATTTTGTGATCCAGGCCGAAGATCTGATGGACAATGGCCACCCCCTCTGGGGCATTCCGGATGATCCGGTGGTGCCGAGGAAGGCCGAGGACTTGGCGAATGCGGTTTCGCCGCTTCTGCGAAAATGCCAGTGGGCCGTTATCGTGGACCCCAATTTTGATCCCGGAAAGTCAAGATTTCAGGACACTCTTGAACGTTTTCTTTTTGAATGTGCAAGCAATGGCGGGGACTGTGAAATGCCGCAAATAGAGCTTCACACGGGCATTGACCGTTGTTTTAAAAGCTATGAAACCGGGGAAAACCGGAATTTGGATGACGAGCAGTGCGAAAAACAAAAATTGATGGATAATTGCCGGAAATACCTTCCGCCGTTGATTCCACAAAACATGACCCTTAAAATCAAAATCTGGAAGCGCAAACCCAACGGCCAGCGGCTCCACAACCGATATATTTTGACCGATCTGGCAGGCGTTTCATTCGGAACCGGCATTGATCATGCCGGAAACGCGGACGCCGAAGAAACCGATGATGTTCGTCTATTGTCCGCAACCCAGCATATCCAGCGAACTCATGAATACAGGCATTCACCCCCGGCTTTTGATTTAGTGGGGGATTTTGATCTCAAAGGGGAAATGAGGAGTATAAATTAATGTCATCAAGAGGTAAGCGCTCTGAATTACCATCCGAGAAAAGAATAAAAATATTTTTGGAATGCATTGATGAGTTTAAACAAAGAAAATTTATCAATAATGGTCTGCACAATTTCAAGTTTCAAATCATGCTTGATCAAAAGACAGCGAAATTAAAATCAACAATCAAGGAATCAGATTTGGAACTTCTTCGATCTTTTCTTACAGATTTTCGAAAATTTATTTCAAATGATGAACCGGCAAATATTGATAGAGTTTTAAATACTTGCATCGAACGGGCTGATAAAAAAAATATTAAATTAATTGAAGAACTTAAAGAACTGAAATGTAATTGGGGGTATCAATACAGAGAAGGAGTTATACATATAGAGACACCCAGATTGGATTTAACCCCTGAATGTGTTCTTGATTTATGGATAAATGGTTTATTTTTCCATAGCAATCCAGAAAAGAAGAACCAGCTTGATACGTTTTAAATTCATAATCGATATGATCGGGCTGGGCATGCTGTTGCTTATCCTGTCGGCGTTGTCTAATTGTTAAAGTAAAAGAAGGCACGAAAAAATGAATCCCCAGGAAAACAAAATTATCTGCCCCAAATGCGGCACGGAAATCGATGTCAACGCCATTGTCTACAACCAACTTGAGGAAGATTTCAAAAAGCAGTTCCGGCTTCAGCTTGAGGAGGAAAAAAAGAAACTTGAAAAACAATTGAAGGAAAGCCTCCAGAAAGAGCAATCAGAACAGATCAAGGCCCTGGAAGCGGAATTAAACGAAAAGTCCGGGAAGCTTAAGGATTTCAATAAGGCCAAGGCCGACATCGCTCGTCTGACCCGGGAAAAAGAGGAGGTCAAGACCCGTCTGGAAGCGGAAAATGAAAAAAAGCTGGAGGATCTGAAGACTCGCCTGAATGCCCAGGTGGCGGAGGAACGAAAAAAATTTGCCAAAGATTCTGCTGCACTGGCGCAGGCCAGGGACGCCATTGAGAAAGAAAAACAGGCCATTGCTCAGCAGATTAAGGAAGGAATTCAAAAAAGCCTGCAAACCGAAACAAAAAAGATTGAAAAGCAACTCACGGAAAAAATCCGGGAAGAGCAAAACGCCCAGGTTGCGGCCCTTGAGAATGAACTCAAGGAAAAATCCGGCCAGCTCAAGGAATTCAACAAGGCCAAGGCCGATATCGCAAGGCTTCAACGGGAAAAGGATGAATTAAAGGAAGCCCTGGAAGCAGAAGCCGAAAAAAAATTCAATGAAAAATTAAAGGAAGAAAAAGACCGCATCCGGAAAGTCGAAGAGGAGCGAATGGGCCTCAAGGTTTCCGAGAAAGAGCAAATCATCGAGCAGCTCAAGCGTCAGCTTCAGGAAGCCCAGCGCAAGGCCGACCAGGGTTCCATGCAGCTTCAGGGCGAGGTTCAGGAACTGGCCATCGAGGAATGGCTGGCCGCCAGTTTTCCGCTGGACACCATTGCTGAAATCAAGAAAGGCGCCAGGGGCGGGGACTGTCTGCAATTGGTCAATACCCGGTCCCGGCGCAACTGCGGCGCAATCTACTATGAAAGCAAGCGCACCAAGGATTTCCAGCCCGCCTGGATTGAGAAATTCAAGGCCGATATGCGGGACAAAGGCGCGAATATCGGAGTGCTGGTCACCGAAGCCATGCCAAGGGACATGGAACGCATGGGACTCAAGGACGGCGTCTGGGTCTGCACGTTTGAGGAATTCAAGGGCCTGTGCTGCGTGTTGCGGGAATCCGTCATCCAGATCAGCAATGCCGTCGCCACCCAGGAAAACAAGGGCGACAAAATGACCATGCTCTACGATTACCTGACGAGCAACGAGTTCAAGCTCCAGATTGAGGCCATTGTGGAAGGGTTTTCCCAGATGAGCATGGATCTGGAGGCCGAAAAGCGGGCCATGCAGGGCATCTGGAAAAAGCGGGAAAAGCAGATTCAGAAAGTGATTTTAAACACAAGCTTTATGTACAGCTCCATTAAAGGGATCGCGGGAAACGCGGTGCAGTCCATTCATTTGCTGGAGCTGCCGGAAGGTTAGGCGTCGGATTTCTTTTTTTTGGAATATTGGGGACGCCCCCAAATACCCACCTGGAATTAAAAAAATGAGTAAGATGCCCCCAGAGCTTTCGGCCACAAGCAACCACTCTGGCTGGGGCTGTCCGCAATCGCTGGGCGCGTGAGGGTCTGGGGTCAAACCTTTAGAGTCAAAGTCGGGTAAGAAACCCGACCTACGAAAAAATCAAATGAAACCAAATTATTAGAGCAGGTTTCAGTCCCGGCAAATAAATGAGGAGAATTTTTACTGAAGATTTTTGTCCGGCAAGGTCAAAAAAAGCGGGCTGAGCGAACGAAACAGGGCTATGCATAAAAGCTCAGAAAAAAAGTTACCCGCCAAAAAGATCCGCATGGGTGCCGGTGCGAATAAGCCAAAGGTTTTCATCATCGGCTTTGTAAATCAACAACCAATCAGGCTCGATGTGTATATCCCGGTAATTTTTCCAGCCCCCTTTGAGAGGCTGATCCTTGAACTCACGCGGTAGCGGTTGATGCGTAATCAACAATTCAATAATGGCGCGAAGTTTTGTCGTATCCTTGCCCCGCCTGACCGCTAACACAGCATCTTTCTCAAATTTGCCGGATGTGTGAATTTTACGGTTAGCCATCAGATGCCAAGTTTACGGTAAAGATCGGCGGTACCGGCATGGGTCATATACTCGCCGCGCTCGACAGCTTGAATAGCTGCAATCGTATCCGCATTCGGCATCTCCTGACAGACGATAAACGAACGCATTAAATCGCGCATAATCTGCGCTGCCGGCCGGTGCAGATTGGCCGCTGCCGTCATGAATTGATCTCGCAATTCCGGCTCCATCTTGATTGACATTTGAACTTCTTTATTCATTTTAAGTGGTTTTTCCATTGTTTTTTCCTCTTTCCCGAAATTATAAAAAAACTGTAATGCATACCTTATGCATATTCAATAGGTATTGAACAGGTATCCATCAATTCGCGATGAGACATAAAATCCGGGAATTCCGGGGGCATAATCAACCCCGGCTTTTCACCACCGGCAAATAGCGCCCGCGATTCTTTGCAGCCCTGCCCTAAACACAACTGTTCAGCTTTTCCACCGCCTCCAGATAATCTTCCGATTCATTCAGATAAAACGCCAGGGGTTTTGAAAAATTGCGGCCCGCGATGCTGTCGATAAACATCTGGCTGATTTCCCGCTCCATTTTCAGGACCGACTGGGCCTTCACAAGAATGCGGCGCTCATCCGGCTCCATGCGGCAGAGCAGAGAGTTGAACGCGGTTCTCGCCCTGGGCTGATACATCCAAAAATACAATAAATCCAAGGCATTAATGATTAAAATCATGATCTGGTCCCTGGTTTCGGGGTCTGCCTCGGCCAGGTATTTTTTGGGATTCTCAAGAACATCATAAGCGTCGGCTTCCGGAAACAGAATTTCAAGCCGGGCGTAACAATCCAAAAACTGATTCATCTTCTGGCGATAATCGGATAAGCGGTTCCGGACGTTTTTGGCCCGGTCGGCGAACCCTTCTATAAAACCCGCCACCGTGTCCGACGACGCCTTGGAAATCACGGCGGCCCAGCTTTGAAGAACACCGTTGACATCCGCTGCCCCGCAGAGGCTTAATATGCCGCCGATAAAAACATTTAATATAAACGCCACCGGAATGGAGATAACACTCCGGAAAAAATTGCCGTAGGCCGCCTCTTTCGGCAATCCCCGGAAAAGGTTGTGGCTGGTCAGATAGGTGCCGTTGACCAGCGCCATAATGGCATACAACAAGACAGGATGGGTGGCGACCGTGATGCCAAAGCCTCGATTAAGTATCAGGGTTTTCACCAGATAATCCAGCAGGGGCACGGAAAAGCCGGTATAAAACAAGGAATCCGACAACCGGTCCCAGCTCACAAAATCATTCCAGTTCAAGAGGGAAGACCGCCGGATGCCGCCGCCGCCCACCACCGACTGAACGATATTGCGCATGCCGGTGATGCCAAACCAGATGAACGCCCCGAAATACATCAGCACCCACCAGTCGTTTGAGAGCAGAAAGGTCAGAAACGCGGGCACGAAACCAATGCCCACCTTGATGATATTTTGCAGCGCCGGATGCACATAGCGCCACGAATAGAGGATTCTCGTGGTTTCCGGCATGGGATCAGCCAGGGTCAGGCGATTGGTATTATCCCCCTGATGCCCGCCCATGGTGACGATATTGCCGGTTTCCACCATGCGCGTGGAATTTTCATGAGCCACCCATTCCTCCCGTGGCTTTCGGCCGACATATCGGAACCACGAGATTTTTCGAATACTGTTTAGAAAAAACCCCAGCCATCCCCTGATTTCATGGCCGGACGCATAAATCCGGCGCAGCGACGTATCGATATGAAAGGGAATAACAAGGCGGGAGGAACCGGCTTCATTGTCAATTTTCTTCTGAACATGCCTGGGAAGCGAATCCATTACCACCAGTCCCATGCCGAAAAGCCGGTCGATATGTCCGGTGGAATCACTTCCCACCCTTGGTTTCAGGGGCTTGCTGCGGTACATATTCGTTAAGGTTTCAATATCAGCCAGCATTTTTTTAAAAACCGGAACCCGCGACACTGCCACCGGATCATCCTGGGCCCTCAGCCGCTCAATGGTTTCCAGAATTATCTGCTTGATCTGAATCACATTGCCTTCATTTAAGCTCTGCTGAAGCCGGTGAATGGCGGGAATATGCGCCACCTTGCAATCGGAATAGTCCTTGAGATTGAAAATTTCCAGACGGCTGACCCGCCCCCGGCAGGCATACAAAATTTCCAGCACATCTTCCACCTTCAGATTGCTCAGGTTCAACGTGATGCGAAACCCGGAGTGAAGGGTCACGAGCCGGTCAATAATTTCGCATGGCGAAAGCTGCATCAAGAGCGGGATGGGGTTCAGGGTGCAGCTTTTATTGATATCCGGCACCCAGGGGTTTTGCTCGGGTTTTAAAAAGCGTTCATGAATTTTGTCCACTGTCAGCAGATTCATTTTTACAATCAACGTCTCAATGGCTTCCCGTCCGGGCCCATCCGCATGGGTATGCCGGCCCCGCAAGGATTTGACTTTTTTCTCCAGCAGGGGAAAAAGCTGGACATGAATAAACTTGGCCAGATGTAACAAGGAGGCCTGACCCAAACCGACAGACCGCAAAAAATCTTCCCTGGAAAGCAGCGGAATATCAATGTCGAGTTCCTGATTAATGGCCGGTCGATGATGGGTGTTAAAGGCGTCAAAAATCGCCATGACATAATCCTGCTGATAGGCGGACACGGCCCGGCCCTCATTCATAAACGCCTGGACCGCGTCTTCCGCCAGAAACCGCAAAAAATCCCTTGAATCGGTAAACCCTCTCGGCACCCAGATGATCTGGGCGAAACCGGCGTAAAACGTGGCGGAGAATTCAATGCCGATGCGCACCATGATTCCCATGGTGGCGGCGGCTTCCATGAGTTCCGCCGCTGTTTCCGGGCGGATAAAATTATAATAAATGACCCGGATCCGCCGGATGCCCTTGATCCATGCGTCCATAATCAGGTGGGTGGCGGATTTGCGGCCCTTGGTATTGGCGTCATGCACATGATCGTCAAAAGCGAGCTGGTTCCATTCCTCGGGCATTTCCAAAAGGTGGTGGCGCTCCAGATAATCCCGCACAATACGGGGTTTTCCGGATGCGACAATGCTGAAATCCCGTGCCAGTTTGAGCTGCTTTGCATAGTTTCCATGGGACCGGATCAGCTCTTTCATGATTTCCAAAAGCACCCGGGCGGTATTTTTCTGAAGGCCCTGGTCCGCGCTGCACAGGACTTCATCCCGAAGGGCCCGGAGCGCATTCAGCCGGTTCTCAATCTGGCCGCGCTCCAGGGAAGCCAGGAGATGAATCACCGCATAAGCGATGCGCAGGCCCTTGGATTCCGCCATTTCCTTAATGCCCCGTGGATGAAAATAGTGGAAAAACCGCCGCTGATCATTTTGCTGGGAAAAATCACCGGTAATCATGTCATTGACCATGGCAAGCAGGCGATGATCGCTTTTGTCGAAAAACAGCCTGGATGTTCGAAAAGACGGGTTCGGGTTCAAAAAAAAGGGTCTCCTTTTGATCCTGTATAAATATGGCCCGGCTGCAACCGCCGGTTGATTCTCCCGTGATATCTGATGGTTCAAGGCAGAACAGACCTTTTATCTTGATATTATACTGAAATTTTTAATATATTAACAAGCCGAAAAGTGATTTCCATTAAATTTGAACCATATATCAGCAAGGTGTGATGTGAAGCTATCTGATAAAATTCCTCTATCCAAATGGTGGAGCGAGGCCAAGGAAACGGTCCATCCGGATGAAATCATAAAAATTCTCATCCATAACAAAGACAAGCTGGAGGAAACCCTCTCCAGGCTGGACGGCAGAAAACGCCTGTACAACGCCACCAACCGGATATTTTCTCTGTTTTCAAAGCTGGCTGAGGCCGCGGACCGGGTTTCGGAGCGCATTCAGCGGTTTCTGATGCGATCATCATGGTTCCGGGGGGTTATCGAAAAAGGCAGGGGATGGAAAAATCATTTAAATTTCAAAGAGTTGATTGAGTTTACAAGAACAAAATTATATTCTCTGAGACATGCCCCCCACAATGAAAAAGCCATCCGGGCCCTGGAGGAAATCCTGGATTTTGCCGCAAAGCATGGACTGGATATCAGCGCCCATTTTCCCGATATCCGGCAAAAGCTGGTGGAAAAGAAAAATCAATTGCTCCAGCACAAATTTTTTCAGGAATTTTCCAAAACCCGGATCGAACAGCTTCTGGCCATTCCCTTTTCCTTTGACCGGTGTATTTTCCCGGTATTGCCGGACTCCGCATTCTGGCACAAATTCTTTGAAAACGCGGAACGCAGAAAAATAATTGATATTTTTCTGGTGGACAGGGCAGGAAACCGGGTGTCATTTAAACACAGCGATTCCAAAACCCTTGCCGCAACGGAAGTCGTCCGCATTCTGAAACAGCTTTCAGATATCAAAAACAATGGCCGCCGCATTTTTTTCGTGGGCCATCATGAAGGTTATCTGGGGCCATATTTTGTGCGCAGCGTGATCCGCAAACTGGGGTTTCACGATTTGGCCAAAAACTGCAATACCGTGGTGGGCCCCCGCATGTTTTCCAATGTGGTGATCCGGAACGGGGCCGCCAACGTCGGCAACCTGTTTTTTACGGTCCCCTCCCAGAAAACCACCTCCATCCGCACCGAAGGGCTGGCCGAGGAACTCCGGAAAACCGCCCGGCGCACCCAGTGCCTCATTAAAATGCCGGACGCAGGCCTCTATCTTATCAAAAAACTGGATTATGACGAGTTTATGAAGGTGTTTGTTCACAGCGACACTGATGTCTTTAAATCATACACCTCGTTTTTGGATGCCGAAAACATTGCAGAACTGTCTGATTTTCTGGAAACCGAAAATTTTTCCGAGGCCATGAAAAATTTTCACCAGGAGGATTACGCGCTTTTTAAAACCATTATGCGGGAATGTTTTCTCATTTTTCCGGAAGGATCCCGGTCCTATTCCGACACGGACGGCGCGGTGGTCATGAAATATATCAATCCCAAATACATGCAGGCCTATATGCGCCCCGGCGATGTTATCGCGCCCATAAACCTGGTGGGCGGATCGGATGTCACCCGCGGCTGGCACCTGCGCTCCGCGAATTTAGGGATTTCCATGGCCGAACCTGTTGAAGTGACGAAAAAAATGCTGGAAAATTATGAAGAAGAGGCGTTGAACGTGATGCGGACCATTGCCGGACTTCCCAATATTAAAAAGGTCCGGTTTAAGGACGAAATCCAATTCAAACGTCAGGCAACTGATTAATTTTTTTTCAAACGCGCCCTAAAGGACAAATGCCCATGAAACCCGCAAAAACACCGGCAAACCTCCGTATGATTGCCCTTGCAAAAACGCCCATTGAACTTTGCCAGCTATTGAAATTCGAGGCTCTTGTGCAAAGCGGCGGCGAGGCGAAAGCCGTGATTGCCCAAGGACTGGTGCGAGTCAACGGAGAGATTGAAACCCGGAAACGGAAAAAACTGATAGCAGGCGATATCATTGAATTTGCCGGAGAAAAATTTCAGATTGGGCAGCACGCCTAAAACCAAAATATTCTATGCAGCAACCACTCAAGGAAAAGCATTCATGACAGACAAAACAAGATCAGGAGAACATGCCTCTGAATTTTCCAGAGGCATGCACTATCTCCATGAGCCCGCACTCAACAAAGGGACCGCATTCACGGAAGCTGAACGAGACGCCCTGGGGCTCCGGGGGCTTCTGCCGCCCACCGTTCAGACCCTTGAAGAGCAGGTCTTGCGGGTGATGGGAAATTTCAAACGGAAAACCTCGGACCTTGAAAAATATATTTTTCTGGAAGCCCTCCAGGATCGGAACCAGACCCTGTTTTACCGGGTGGTCATGGACCACCTTGAAGAAATGATGCCCATCATCTACACGCCCACCGTCGGTCTGGCATGCCAGGAATATACCCATATTTTCCGGCGGCCCAGGGGCGTTTTTATCGCCGCCAAAAACAAGGGCCGGTTCTCGGAAATTCTTAAGAACTGGCCGGATCGGGATGTCCGCATCATTGTGGTCACGGACGGGGAACGAATATTGGGCCTCGGGGATCTGGGCGTGGCCGGCATGGGCATACCCGTCGGAAAGCTCGCCCTGTACACCGCCTGCGCCGGGCTCCATCCGGACGAGTGTCTGCCGGTTACCCTTGATGTGGGCACCAATAATGTGGAGCTGCTACATGATCCCCTGTATTTCGGCATGCGGCATCCGAGGATCCGGGGGGAGGCCTATGATGAATTGGTCGAGGAATTTATCCTGGCGGTGCAGGAAAATTTTCCGGATGCGCTCGTTCAGTTCGAGGATTTCGGCAATACCAACGCGTTCCGGCTCCTGAATAAATACCGGGACCGTATCCGAACCTTTAACGACGATATCCAGGGCACGGCTTCCGTTGCCTTGGCCGGTTTATACAGCGCCTTGCGCATCACCGGCAAAAAGCTGGTGGACCAGAAAATTCTTTTTCAGGGCGCGGGGGAAGCGGGCACCGGCATCGCCGACCTCATCGTCACCGCCATGACAGGTGAAGGCTTGTCGGAAACGGAAGCCCGGCAGCGCTGCTGGTTTGTGGATTCAAAAGGCCTGGTGGTAAAAAGCCGGGACAAGCTCGCCCAGCACAAACGCCCTTATGCCCATGAACACGAATACCACCCGTATTTTTTAGACGCGGTAATGGCGTTAAAACCCACTGCCATCATCGGCGTTTCCGGCCAGCCCGGAATATTTACGGGAACGGTGCTCAGCGCCATGGCGGAATATAATGAGCGGCCCATTGTGTTCGCCCTGTCCAATCCCACATCAAAGGCCGAATGCACGGCAAAAGAAGCCTATGCCTGGACAAAGGGCCGCGCCATTTTCGCCAGCGGCAGCCCGTTTGATCCGGTGAGCCTGGAAGGAAAAATATTTGAACCCGGACAGGGAAACAATGCCTATATTTTTCCGGGACTGGGGCTGGGGGTGACCAGTTGCAAAGCCCGGCGCGTCACGGATGAAATGTTCCTTGCCGCCGCAAAAACCCTTGCCGGGGCTGTTTCAACCACCGATATCCATCGGGGAAGCATTTATCCGCCGCTTAAACAAATCAGGGATGTGTCCGCAAAAATCGCCGTGGCGGTAGCGGAAATCGCTTTTGCACAGGGCCTCGCGGCGATTCCAATGCCAAATAAACTTACTGAATTTATTAATAAAAAAATGTATGCGCCGGTTTATCCAATGTATGCGTAAGGATTGCACTACAAAAAATTCAGTCAAACACTGATTTACATCATGTGTTTAAAATGATAAATAAGAGACGATCATATTAATAATGCCAATTAAGGGTTAAAAATCATGATAAACATTGCTGCTGCGAGTCTGCCAAAAATATGAACCATTAAACCATGATAGGATCGTACTTTGGAGGCAACTTGAATATTTGTTCTGACCTGAATCCA
>Ga0209467_1000418_pt1 | contig 61612 bp, 37 predicted proteins | sample Higcelwee11metaG_FD_187175 | JGI IMG/M metagenome (GOLD analysis project Ga0209467, IMG submission 187175) | Freshwater pond sediment microbial communities from the University of Edinburgh, under environmental carbon perturbations - High... | ecosystem: Environmental > Aquatic > Freshwater >... | reverse complement strand
CGGCTTGCCCAAACGCCTTGCCTCAATGCACATCATCGCCTCCATCGCCCCGCCCATCCCAGGCGGCTGGAGACGACTATACCCCTGGTGCTAGCCAACGGCAATATGGGCTATGGTTGACGCTTACGGACGGAAGGTTTTCAGCCAGGCGGCTTCGCCGCTTCGCCTCCGGTGGCCAGGCTGCCGCGCCTGGAGACGGTCAGCCTAGCGCTGGGCGCTATAGATGCTTCGCATCCTCTTCGGCTTCGCCGCTTCGCCTCCGGCGGCCAGGCTGCCGCGCCTGGAGACGGTCAGCCTAACGCTGGGCTCTCCAGATGCTTCGCATCCTCTTCGGCTTCGCCGCTTCGCCTCCGGCGGCCAGGCTGCCGCGCCTGGAGACGGCCAGCCTAACGCTGGGCTCTACCAGATGCTTCGCATCCTCTCCGGCTTCGCCGGGTTTCGGTGAGGTCTATGAGGCGGGGAAACGGACGACTATTGGTTGAACAGCGGCTCGTACGAATCGTCAGGAGCGAATTTGAATTCGACATGCAGCGTCGCCGCCGTCCCTTCCGTGATCTTTTTGGGCACGGTGAACGTCAGTTCCGAGTAGCCCGTGTTCACATCCATGTACGATTTTAGTTTGCCAGCGGCGTCCACTTGCGTGGGCTTGGCGACGTTGCAGTTAACCTTCTTCTGGGCGTCGCCGTAGGTCATGTAGACTTTGGGGCGCGTCGAGCCAAAGAACTGGCCCTTGACGGTGACGGTGGTCGGCGGCTTCAGCGCGCCGGAACCGGAGGTGGGCGACATCGACGGCATGGTCGGCGGTTCGATACTGAAATACTTCGTCACCGCCACGTCCTCCTTGTCAAGGTACAGCGAGCCGCCGCGCTGCGGGCGATCCTTGACGCTCGTCCACTGACACCTCAAAGCGGTCACGCCCGCCTCGGACTTGAACTCCTTGGCGCTGTTCAACACCTTGGCCTTGCTGCCATTGACGCTGTTGAGCGACACCTTGGGTTTCTTGTTCAAGGGCGCCGCGAGGTTGAGCGTGAAGACGGAGCCGGGGGCCACATGGATAGCTTGCTGGTCCACGAAGTTGGCGGTGATGGTCATGTTTTTGGTCACGTTCTTGACCTGCAACGCGGTGTCCAGGCTGTCGACATCCCCGGTCCACCGGTCGAAGTAACAGGTGTCGTTCGGCTCGGCGACGACGGTGTCGCAATCCGTCCCTTCCGGCACGGTCTGGACCTTGAGCCCGGAGATGCCGCCGTTGTCCCCGGCGACGAAGGTGACGGTGTAGTTGGCGATGACGGCGAAGTTGGCGCTGATGGCCATGTCGGCGGTGACGTTGTCGACGGTCAGCGGGTTGGCCGAGCTGGCGAGGTCGCCGGACCAGTTAGTGAACTTGTAGCCGGCGTCGGGCTCGGCGGTGACGGCGGAGCAAGAGCCGCCATTGGCGATGGCCTGGAGCTTCGAACCGGAGACGGAACCGTTGGCCCCCGCCGCGAAGGTGACGATATGATTGCCCACGGCGGTGAAGTTGGCGGTGATGTTCATGGTGCCGGTGACATTGGTGACGGTCAGCGGGTTGGCCGCGCCGACATAGTCGCCAGTCCAGTTGACGAAGCGAAAGCCGGTGTTGGGGACGGCGGTGACCGCGGCGGCGTCATGGCCGCGGACGACGGTCTGGTTGATGGCGGTGTCCGGGGCGATGGAGCCGCCAGCCCCCGCGGCGAAGACCACGGAGTAGGAGGTGGTGAAGTTCGCCTGGATGGTCCAGTCGCGCCGGACGTTGGCCACGGTCAGGGGGTTGTCGGTGGCATACTCGGCGCCGTCGAGGGTCCAATTGAGGAAGGTCCAGCCGGCGTTGGGGACGGCGGTGACGGGGGTGGTGGTGAAACCGATGTCCCCGGTCTGGACGCTGTCGCCGCTGACGCCGCCGCCGATGGCGGCGACGAAGGTGACGGTGGTGGTGGCGCGGGGGATGGTCAGGCTGGCGCTGAACTTGGTGTCGTCGCCCCAGACGCAGGAGACGGAGATGTTGGCGGAGCCGGTGAAACCAGCGGGGACGGAGACGGTGAACGGGATGGTGACGGTGGCGCCGGGGTCGGAGGAGCCGAGGATCGTGGCCCAGCCGACCGAGACGCGGTGGGTGGCGGGCTGGAAGAGGTTGATCATGGGGCTGTCGGGGATCAGGGAGCCGTCGTAGTTGGCGTCGCCCCAGCCGTCGGGGAGCGTGGCCTCGAAGCCGGCCTTGACGAAAGCGGAGTCGGTGGCGGTCCCGGTGTAGTTGAAGACGAAATTGAGGGTGATGTCCTCCCCTGGGGTGTAGGCCGCCGGGCTGGCGGTGAGGCTGGGGGCTAGCTGCGCCTGAACGGTGACCGTGGCGAAAGCCAAGATGGAACAGAGGAGGCTCCTGAGGTATACGTTCATTTTGCGACGTCTTTCTGTTTGTGTGCCCATGGACTTCCAGTTATTGATTATAGCAAGGCCTGGCCGAAATGTCAATTGCAGTTGTCGTTTCACTCTAATGTATTTTTAAAATACATCGATGTATGTTTTTTGTGTTTTATTTGTTTTATCTCTTGACCTGCCGGGGGATTTGCCCTATTATGATGAGCAACATAGGGAGTTGCGCATGACACCGACATTGTCGAAACCGGAGCAGGTGGAGCGGGCGTTGCTGGAGCTGGTCGCCGACCAACGGCGGCAAAACGAGCCATTGCCGACGGAGATGGCGTTGGCGGAGCGGCTGTCGGTGAGCCGGGTGACGGTGCGCAAGGCGTTGCGGCAGTTGGTGGACGACGGGGTCGTCCACCGGACGCGGGGCCGCGGGACGTTCGTCACGGCCGAAGGGGTGGCGAAATCCAAGCTCAAGCAGGAGCTCGCCGCCGCCGGGGGCTCCCGGACGTTTTCCGTGGGCGTGGCCTTCCCGACGTTCGTGGACGAATATTTCCAACGCATCGCCGATACTTGCGAGGGGGAACTGGAGGCGAACGGCGTCGCGGCGGTCTTCCTGAGGGCGCGGCAAGGCGAGAACTTCCTGGAGCGGGTGCTGGAGCTTTATCGGCAAGGCGTCGACGGCGTCGTCCTCAACGCCGAGGACACCGGGTTTCCAGCCCGGTTGCGGGAAGCCGCCCCAGGTTTGCGAGCGGTGTTCGTCAATGAGCTGGTGGAGGGGGAGGACAGCGTGGTCAGCGACGACCGCGCTGGCGCCGCGCAAGTTGTTCGCTACCTGGTTTCGATGGGGCATCGGCGGATCGCGCATCTGCGCATGCCGTCGAACACCATCACTGGTCAGACGCGGCTGGAAGGCTACCGGCAGGCGATGCGCGAATACGGGCTGGAGAACGAGATACGCGTCGCTGAGGGCGCATGCAGCCAGCAGGGTATGCGGGAGTTGTTGGCCAGCGCCCCGTTCCCGGAAGCCGTGTTTTGCGCCAACGACTATTTCGCCTGTGGCGCCTTCGAGACGCTGCGCGAGGCCGGGCTTAAGGTGCCTGACGACATCTCGCTGGTCGGGTACGGGAATTTGCGCGAGGGCATGGAGCTGTCCCCGCCGTTGACCAGCGTCGACCAGCATCCGGAGTTCATCGGCGCCATCGCCGCGGACATCCTGCTCAAGCGCTTGCGTGGCCTTCCCCTAGAGCGGCGGCGGGCGCTGGTGCCGACATCAATCGTTTTCCGCGGCTCCTGCGCGCCGCGGGCAACTGTCAGTAACGGAGGCAGACCATGAAACGAACGGGAAAAAGAGTTAATGTTTTCACGCTTGTGGAGCTGTTGGTGGTGATTTCGGTGATCGCCATGTTGACGGCCTTGTTGCTGCCGGCCTTGGGCAAGGCGCGGGCGGAGGCGCTGCGCATCTCCTGTTCCTCCAACTTGAAGCAGATCGGCGTGGCTCTGTACGGCTATGTCGGCGACTACAACGGCTTCCTGCCCCCGTCCACGTGCACCACCCCTGTCGGGTTCTCCTCCTCGGGCGACTGGATACTCAAGACGGCGCCTTATCTGGGGAAGTCCATCGAGCCCAGCGACCGCTCCACGGCGAACTTCGACCGGGTGGTTCCGGCGGTGAAGTCGCCGGCGGGGGTGTTTCTCTGCCCCGCGACGACGCCCAATGCGGTTTCGGGCGTCATGCGTTGGTCCTATGGGACCACGGTCGCGGCCTACTCGGAGGCGACTTACCTCGCCGACTACAAGGGAGGCTTCCAGAAATGGGAGGACGGCGCTGGTGGCGGCATGGGGGCGAAGCCCATTGCCGTGATCCCCTCCGGCAGCATCCTGCTCATTGAAAAGACCGTGTGGTGGGAAGATGGAACCCCTTACGACTTCAATTTCCGCAACTATTACCTCAGCGCCACCTTCTACAAGTCCTGGGGGGTCAGCGCCCGGCATAACCGCAGGGCGAACTTCCTGGCGGTGGACGGCTCCGTGAGGCCCTACGTGTCGTATCCCTACCCTGGTTGCGAGCCTTTCAATGACAAGACATGGTGTCCGAAGTGAATGAATACAGGAGAGAATGAGATGAAAATGACGAGGATCTGCGTTGCGTTGCTTTGCTGTTGCTTCACGGCCTGCTTGTCGCGGGCGGCCACGACGGAGGAGGCCCTCTGTATGCGCGAGCCGGAGCCGGTGCCCGGCGTCAAGGGACAGGCGCTCAACTTCATCACCTCCGACCCGGGCATGTTCAACAACGCGTCGACGGCCTATTTCCAGAACGCCCCGCGCCCCTTCATCGGTGGCCCGTCCGGCACCGTGGCCCTTTGGTTCAAGGCGGAGTGGCCGACGGGGACGCACAGCGTGCTCATGGCGCTTGGCTCGCACCGGGATGGGGTGCGGGACGACTGCGAGGGCGTCATCCCCCGGAAAGCCGGTGGTACCGGGGAGGGCTTCGAAGTGGTGGTGAAGCCGGAGAAAGCGTCCGCCTCCGGACGGGTCGCTGCCTGGACGACGTTGGGAGGGCGCGGTTTCGCCTTGGACGCCCCCGCGTTGGTTGACCTCAAGAACTGGCACCATGTGGCGATGGTCTGGCGGCCAGGGGACGCATGGCTTTTCCTGGACGGGAAGCTGGCCGCCAACGCCAAAACCGGACTGGACAACGATTTCGAGCTGCTCCGGCACTTCCAGCTGTCCAGCGACATGTACAATGGGCATGGGTTCAACGGCGCGCTCGACGAGGTGCTGGCCTTCTCCCGTGCGTTGTCCGCGGCGGAGATCGCCGAGCTGGCGAAAGGCAAAGATCTCACCGGGGACGCTGCCTTGGCGTTCTATCTGCCGTGCGACGGCGACGCCACGGCGAAGGTCGAGCGGCGGGAGCTGTCCGCGCTGCTCGCGGACAAGATGTGTTTCCGCGCCGCCTTGGGCAAGAGCCGCTTCGCCGCCTCCGGCGAGCCGATACCAATGGCGTTGAGCATCCCGCCCGGCGCGCCGGAGGATTTCGGCTTCAACTTGTCCATAAGCGCCGACAACGGCGCCGCCGCGCCGGTTTTCCACGCCGCTGGGAGCCTCCGCCGCGACGCCAATCGGCCAATGGAGAAAGACTTCTCCACCACGCTGGCCCGTTGCGGCGTCTACCGCATGGCTCTTGAGGTGAAGGACGCCAAAGGGAAAAAAGTGTTCGGCAGGGAAGTGACTTTCTGCGTCATCGCGAAACTGCCGCCGCTGGCCGAGGTCCCGGACTCCTCCCCCTGCGGGGCCAGCGACGTCGAGCGCATGGATTTGGGCGCGAAGTGGATCAGGCTCTTCGACGCGGCCGCCTGGGGCTGGAGCTCCTTGGAGCCCCGCAAGGGGCGTTTCCACTGGGACTACCTCGACGCCACCGTGGCCGAGGTGAGGGGGAAAGGCGGCCAAGTCCTGCTCTGCGTGGTCGGCACGCCGAAATGGGCCTCCTCCATGCCGCCGGCAAAGGCCGCCCAGGACAAGCACGGTTTCCCCTCGCCGCCCGGAGCGGGCTGGCTGGGGGCCGCCAGCTATCCCCCCGCCAACATGGCGGACTTCGAGAACTTCCTCCGCGAGCTGTTCCGGCGCTACAAGGGCAAGATCGCGGCCTACGAATGCTGGAACGAGCCGGACACGTCGCACTTCAACGGCAGCGCGGCGCAGTATGTGGACATGTTGAGGACGATGCGCCGGGCGCTCAGCGAGGAGGATCCCGGAGCCCTCCTGGTCGGCGGCGTCGGCTCGGGCTACCTCGGCTGGACAAATCGGATCATGCCCTTGGACGCCGCCCCGCTCATGGACGTCCTCGCCATCCATCCCTATTGCTATGCGGCCGTCCCTGTGGCCGAGTACCGGCAAGGCCAGCTAGGCCAGCTCATCGCCGCGCTCAGGACGACGGAGGCGAAACTTGGTCATGCGCTGCCGGTGTGGAGCGACGAGTTCGGCACCGTCTTCTCGCCGCTGAACAAAGAGGCCTTCGTCAAAAAATATGGCGCAGAGACGACCTCCTCCGCTGGCGTGCTCATGACTTACAAGGAGCAGAGCGTCCGCTGGGACATCCAGACGGCCTTGGCGTCGCTGTCGATCGGGGACGGCGGCAAATACTTCTGGCACGGAACCAACAATCTCCATTATGACGACAAGAGCGTCGCCTGTGCTGCCCTGGCGAAAGCGGTCAGTTTCCGCAAGACGACCCGCCCCATCGCCGTGAACGATCACTCGTTGGGGGTGCTCTTCGAGACGGTGGAGCCGTCAAGCTGGCTCCTCCCGTTTTTCGGGGGGGCGAAACACACCGCGGCCCTCTTCGGCTCCGGCGCAGCGGTTTTCCCCCTGGCCGCCGCCGAGGTCGAGGGCATGGACATGTACGGCAACCCGTTGCGCTTCGCCACGGAGGACGGCCTGCTGAAACTCAACTTGACTGACGACGTGGTGTATCTCCTCGACGTTCCGGCCGATTTCGAGGGTATGCAGGTGGTATCGGCCAAGTTGCCGGAGAAGTCCGACGCCAACGCGCGGATCGTCGGCGAGTTGACGCTCTTCAACCCCTACAAGCACCAGGAGAGCTTCCGCCTGACGGCCAAGGCTCCGGCGGGGTGGGAGGTCGAACTGCCCGGCGCCGCGCTGACGCTCGGCCCGAACGCCAAGGCCTCGGCGCCGCTGAAGCTGCGGAGCGGCCCGACGACCGGCGACGTCGATATAGAGCTAGCCGCCGTCGACAGCAAGGGGAACGCCTTCCCGATCCAGCGCAGGCTGTACAACCTCGCCATCCTACCCATGCCAAGGTTCGCTCAGGGCTCCGACATCCCCGGGCCGCTCGCGAAGGTGGACGCCCTGAATCATGTCTGTTTCGGGCAGCTCAATCCGCAATTCCCCGAGATGCCGCATTGGAACGGCCCGGACGACCTCTCCTATGAAGTCCGCGGCGGCTGGCGCGAGGACGGCCTCCACCTATGGATAGAGGTCGTCGACGACAAACTCCACCCGGGCTCGGCGGACGCGCCTTGGAACAAGGACGCGGTGGAGCTCTTCGTCGACTTCGATTCCGGAACGAAGATCACCGGGACGAGGCTGAGGACGGAACAGATCGCCATCGTACCCTCACTGGGCAAGGAATTCGCCCCCTGCGAGGTTAAACATGTCAACGGCGGAAACTATGGGAAAGCCAAGTTCCAGGGCCGAAGGACGGAGCGCGGCTACGTCGTGGCCGGGACGCTCTCCTTTTACAACTTACGCCCCGGCTTGTACGTAGGACTCGACGTGAAGGTCGACGACTGCGACGCCCCTGCCGCCAACGACGCAAGGAAAAGCTCCATGGCCTGGAATGGCGATGAGCTGGATTGCGCCAGCTCCGCCAAATGGGGCCGATTTGTCCTGGCCCCATAGTCAGCGCCAGCCGACGACGGCGCCGAAGCCAAGTCCTTGGGCCCGCCTCGCGGCGGGCTATTTCGCAGCGGGAGGCGCGGGGAGGTTCTTCTTGGCGTCGCGGTAGAGGGCCTCGTACTCCAAGGCGGTGTGGCGCCAGGAGAAGTCCTGAGCCATGCCGTTGCGCACCATGGCGTTGAAGTCGACGGGCTGGTTCTTGTAGACGCTCTCGGACCAGCGCAAGGTGTTGAGCAACGCCTCGGGGTAGAGGTCGTGGAACTTGAAGCCGGTGCAGCAGTCGGCGTTGAGCGGGGTGTAGCTCACGACGGTGTCGTCGAGGCCCCCCGTGGCGCGGACCACCGGCACGGTGCCGTAACGCATGGAGTACATCTGGTTGAGACCGCAGGGCTCGTAGCGCGACGGCATCACGAACATGTCGGCGCCCGCCTCGACCAGGTGCGAGAGGTAGTCGTTGAAGCCGATGTAGGTGGCGAACTTGCCGGGATACCAGGAGGCCAGCTCGGAGAGGCGCCGCTCCATCCAGGGGTCGCCGGTCGCCAGGACCACGAACTGGACGTGGTCGTGGCGGAGCATCTCCCAGATGGCGTTGGCGAAGACGTCGACGCCCTTCTGGTAGGCGAGGCGGGTGACCAACCCGAAAACCGGGGTCTCGGGCTCGAGGGGCAAATTGAACTCGCGCTGCAACGCCTCCTTGCAGAGGCGTTTGCCGGAGAGGTCGCCGATGTGGTAGTTGGAGGGCAGCAGCCGGTCATTGGCGGGATCCCAGAGGTCGATGTCGATGCCGTTGAGGATGCCGCGGAGATGGCCGCGGTCGTTGACGTGGCGCAAACAGGGGTCGAGGCCGAAGGCGAACTCTGGGGAGAGGATCTCGTGGGCGTAGGTGGGGCTTACGGTGTTGACCATGTCGGCGCACATGACGCCGCCCTTGAGGAAGTTGACCTGGTCGTTGGCCTCCAGGCAGGTGTAGTTGAAGAAGTCCCAGTCGAGGCCGGTGTAGTAGAAGTTGTTCTTGGGGAAGACGCCCTGATAGCCGATGTTGTGGATGGTCAGGACGGAGGCGCAGCGCGCGAACTGGGGGTGCTGGGCGTAGAGGCGGCTCTTGAGGAGGCAGCAGCAGAGGGCGCTCTGCCAGTCGTTGCAATGGAGGATGTCGGGCTGGAGGTCCAACGCCAGGACGGTCTGCATGGCGGCCCGGGAGAGGAAACAGAAGCGGGCGGCGTTGTCGCTGTACTCCTTGCCGTAGTAGTCGTAGAGGAAGGGGCGGTCGAAGTAGCCGTTGTGCTCCACAAAGTAGAAGCTGAGGCTGTCGCTGACCTTGTGCTCGAGCACTTGGCACCAGGCCTGGTCCCAGCCCATGGGCACGCCCAGCGGGGCTAGCCGCGTCGTCAGGGGAAGCTTGAGCTTCGCGGTGAGCTGGGGGTAGTACGGCATGATCACGGAGACGTTGTGCCCCATTTCCGAGAGCTCTTCCGGCAACGCCTGGCACACGTCCGCCAGCCCGCCGGTCTTGGCGTAGGGCCGGGCCTCGCTGGTAACCCACACGATATTCATAGCTGTTGTCACGCTCCGTGTCTTGTTTGAGTGCTAGTGGCCAAAGATACTTACGGTACGGGGCTTAGTCAAACGGTTTTCCGCAGTTTTCGGGGGCATTTGTGAAAGTGGCGCTAAAAACGCGGCTCCGGGGTTGAAAGCGGTTTCAAGGCCGGGTAGATTGAAATATCGCGTCCATGCGGTTAGAATATCGTATCGACGCTTCCCGGGTCCGGAAGCCAGACCAGTCCGGACGAGGGGGGAAGTTTCACGAAAGGTTGTCGGATCACAATAACTTAGTTCACAATGGGGAGGATTGCTTCCAAATGCGTACTGCAGTGTTGGCGATGATTTTGGCGGGCGGCGAGGGGACGAGGCTGTATCCATTGACCGAGCAACGGGCCAAGCCCGCGGTCCCCTTCGGAGGCAAGTATCGGATTATCGACTTCGTGCTCAGCAACTTCGTGAACAGCGGCATCGAGAGCATCTTCGTGCTCACCCAGTTCCGCTCCCAGAGCTTGGCCGAGCACATCATCAACGGCTGGAACATCGGCAACACCCATTCCAAGGGGCGCTTCATCATCCCGGTCCCGGCCCAGATGCAGACCCAGGACAAGCGCTGGTACTCCGGCACCGCCGACGCCATCTATCAGAACATCCATCTCGTCGAGGACTTCTCCCCCGACCTCGTGGCCGTGTTCGGCGGGGACCACATCTACCGCATGGACATCGCCCAGATGGTCGAGAGCCATGAGCGCAACCAGGCCCTCGCCACCATCGCCGCCCTGCCCGTCCCCATCGCGGAGGCCAGCAGCTTCGGCGTCATCCAGGTCGACGAGAAATGGCGCATCGTCGGTTTCCAGGAGAAGCCCGAGCACCCCATCCCCATGCCTGGCGACCCCACCATGGCGTTGGTCTCCATGGGCAACTACCTCTTCAACGCCAAGGAGCTCCAGCGCCTCGTCTGCCAGGACGCCGAGAACCCCGACAGCAGCCACGACTTCGGCAAGGACCTGCTCCCCTCCCTGGTGGAGTCCGGCAAGCTCTTCGCCTACAACTTCTTCCTCGACAAAGTCGCCAGCTCCGGCGGCAAGAAGGAGCCTTACTGGCGCGACGTCGGGACCTTGAAGGCCTACTACGACGCCAACATGGACTTGCGCGCCGTGGCGCCCGAGCTCGACCTCTACAACGAGTCCTGGCCGATCTACAACTACCACTTGAGCCTGCCCCCCGCCAAGTTCATCCACAACGAGGAAGTCGGCATGGACGGCCTCCAACGCATCGGCAAGGCCATCAACTCCCTGGTCTGCGACGGCTGCATCGTGTCCGGCAGCACCGTCCAGTCCTCGGTCCTCTTCAACTCCGTCCACATCCACAGCTATTCCACCGTCAAGGACTGCATCATCCTCAACGACGTGGACATCGAGACGCATTGCCGCATCCGCAACGCCATCATCGACAAGCACGTCCACTTGCCGTCGAACACCGTCATCGGTTACGACCGCGAGGCGGACGAGAAGCGTTACACCGTCGTGGACCTCGACCCCGAGGAGGGCACCTGGCTGACCGTCATCGCCAAGGAACGCGGGGGCGAGAGCCGCGCCCTACACCGGCTGGTCCGTCCGGATTACGAGCAGTCGTATTGAAAGGTCGCGGCTATCCGCCGCGATTTTTAACGCGGGGCTTGAATTTCGCGCCGCCGCGATGTATTGGTTGTTAGCGCGCCGATTTTGAAGTGTGTGTGTCGTGCCAGGGGCCGACGAGGCCGCCTGGCGCAAGAGTAATAACGAACGGAGGAAGAAGATGAGCACAAAAGAAGCGAATCTGAAAAGGCTCGCCAAGAGTTGCATCCCCATGAACTTCGTGAAGAAGCAGAACGGGGTCTGGAACCATGATGAGTGGCTGGGGTTCTGCGAGATGCTCAAGGAAAAGGGGTACACTCCTGTCGACACCGACGAGGTCGGGTTGTTGCTTGAGGAGAAGAAGGCTGCGTTTCTGGAAAAATGTGGGGGCGACTGCTGCTGCGGCAACTGATTGCGCCTTTCGATTCCAGCGGGCGGGGGGGACACCTCCCGCCCGTTTTCATTTGGGAGGTCATAGCCGGAGCGTCCCACGCTTGGCGGTTGTCCGCTTAATTTTTTTGGCATGCTTCAAAAAGTAGTTGACACTTTGGCGGGAGAAAACGAGAGGTGGTCATACTGCCTTTCCGACGCGGAGCGTCTTTGGAGTGCGGCGATTCTTTGCCGCTTTGGAACGGCCGCCAGAACACTCCGAAGATGTTTCCGGGCTGGAGTTTAACGCGGAAATTGCTACGGTTCCATGCGGTGGGCGCGGTGTAAAGCGGCGAAGAATCGCCGCAGTCCAAAGCGGCTCCGCCGCAGAAAAACTCCACGTCGAAACTGTAAACTACTTTCGGACGTTTTGACGCATGCCTTTTTTTTAGTCACTTTTTTGCGTTGTCTGTTTCTCTGTTTTTCGGTTTTCCAGTTCTCAGGGCGGGGTGAAAGTCCCCACCGGCGGTATCCCGGACGTTGTTCCGGGGAGCCCGCGAGCCCCCTTCCGGGGGCAGACCTGGTGAGATGCCAGGGCCGACGGTATAGTCCGGATGGAAGAGGACATGTTGTGCCGTCGGCGTTTTCCCGCGCCGTGGCCACGCCCCCCGCCCTGCCATGGTTCAACACAACTTTTGGAGGTTCGTATGGGCGGGTCGGCATTGTCAATTTCCGGTGACGCGTTTGAACGGGTGGAGCGGGCGCTCGCCGCTTTCCGCGGAGGGCGAGGGGCGTTGGTGGTCGACGACAACGAGCGCGAGAACGAGGGCGACCTGGTTTTCGCCGCCGAATCGCTCACTTGCGCGCAGATGGCCATGTTGATCCGCGAGTGCAGCGGCATCGTATGTCTATGCCTCACCGCCGACAAAGTGAAATCCCTCGATCTGCCCCTGATGGTCGAGCGCAACACCAGCTCCTATGGCACGGCCTTCACCGTCAGCGTCGAGGCCGCCCGCGGCGTGACCACCGGGGTCTCCGCCGCCGACCGCGTCGCCACCGTCAAGGCCGCCGTCGCCGACGACGCCGTCCCCTCCGACCTCAACCGCCCCGGACACGTCTTCCCGTTGGTCGCCCGTCCCGGGGGGGTGCTGGAGCGGCCCGAGGAAGAGGAAGCGGGTGAGGGCTCCGGTCGGGCTCAAGGGCGCCGAGGCCTCGACAGGCGAGGACGGGGGCTCCGCCTTGACGCGCGCCTGGCGCTCGCTCAGGTCGTGGCGGCGGATCAGCTCCTGGTCGAGCTGCTCGCGGATCTCCGCCAATTCAACCGTGGGGTCGCCCAGGAAGAAGAACCGGGTCTCCTGCGCCTGCATGGGCACCTCGTATTCCCGCTGGCCGCGCCCGATGAAACGCTCCTCGTAGAGGTCGGAGAGGTCGGAGGAAGACAAGCCCGCTTGGTTGAAGGACTGGGGGCGGCGATGTTCACTTTGTAGTGGGTGGCGGTGTCGGCGTAGGTTTTACGGAGGAAGAATTGGCTTGTACCATAGTCGGACATGCCATTGCTGTTGGAGTCGACCGGGTCGTTCAGCCGTTCCGCCGGACAGTGCCAGAAGCTCTGCCGTCCCGCCGTCTTGCTCCAGGCGAGCTTGCCGTTGATCTCGGCGGGGTAGGTCAGATAGAGCCTCCGGGTGAGGCAGGCCGCGTCCGAGAGAGTCGCCAGGCCGAAGCAAGGCAGGTAGTCGTCGTAGTCGTTGATGTAGTTTTGTATCCAAATGCCGTACTGCTTCAAATTGTTGACGCAGCAGATACTCTTGGCGGTGTTCCTGGCCTTGCCCAACGCCGGCAGCAGCAGCGCCGACAGGATGCCAATTATAGCCACCACCACCAGCAGCTCGATGAGTGTGAAAATTCTCTTCATCACTTCCACTCCTATTGGTTGCGGAGCGCCAGCTCCGGCTTGACGTATACTGTTTTCGCCATTCCGTCGAAACTGGCGACGGCGTTTTCCCAGACCGCGGCGAAATTGGGGGCGAAACTGGAGAACTCCTGCCCTTTCACCTGGGAATGTTGGTTGTTGAAGAAGCCGATCTTGTCCAGCTTGACTGTCTCGGGGCGGAGCTCCAACAGTTGACGCAACGCGTAGTCGCTTTGCGCCCAGACCGCCGTCGCCCCGGCCAGCGCCGCGTCGGCCGCGGACGGGTTTTGTTTCAGTTCCTCCAGGGAGACGCGGGGCAGGTCGGCGGCTTGTGCCTGGCGCAGCAAGCCCAGCAGGTAGGGCTGGGGTTGGGCGTGGTGCGTCAAGAGGACGATGCGCTCGTGGCCGCGGGAGCGCAGGTGCCGGAGCCCTTCGCCGTAGGCCCAGCCGTAGTCCAACAGGACGGCGCGCTCGGGAGTTTCAGGACGCCATTCCCAACGGTTGCAAAAGCAGACCGGGACGGAGGCGGTCAGGGCGTTCACCTCCTGCAGCGGAAAACGCCGGGCCTCGACGTCCACCAGCAAGCCGTCGGGCTGGCGGTCGAGCAGGTCGCCGAAGGTTTGTTGCCAGCCCTCGTCCGAGAGCACCGCCACCATCGGCACGACCCGTTTCCGGGCGGCGATGGCGAAGAGCGGCTCATAATAATCCTCGACGTCGTCGCGCCCGTAGCTGGTCACCAGCCCCAGCAGCTTGGTCTTGACGGATTTGAGCTTGGGGTTGACCACCGCCCCGCTGCGCGGCAGCCGCAAGACCAAGCCTTTCGCCTCCAGGATGTCGTAGGCGGAGTTGATCACCGCGAAGCTCACCTCGAACTTCCCGGCCAGGCCGCGCATCCCCAGCATCCTCGCGCCCGGCGGGAGCAGCCCGGCGCGGATGTCGCGCTCGATCCGCTCGGCCACCCGCCGCGATTTCGTCGGCTCCACTGTCAATGTCTCGTCCATCGGGAAGGCTCCTCACCAACACATATCAGTTCATATCAGATATAATATATCACAACCGATCAGTTATCAAGCGGCGATAGAGTTTTCCATGCCGCTGGACTTCCCGTGTTGCTTTTTGGCCTTGGGGATGTATACTTAGGCGTCCCATGCGCGGCTGGCGAGGAGCCGGAGTGTTCCCCCCGCCCAACAGGCCACAAAACGACGAAGGGCCATGGTTGCCGATGTATTTAAGCGCGACACGGAGCATAACTGGGCGCGGGCGAAACCCGAAGGCCCTGGCGCGTTGGACGGCGGTGTCTCTGCTGGTCCTGGCGGCGGCGGCTTGGCTGGCCTGGATGGAGCTGTCCGCGGCGCGGGAGCGGCGCTACGACCCGCAAATCCTGGAATCGGCGCGGCGGAACGGGGTTGACCCGTGCCTGTTGAAGGCCTTGATTTGGCGGGAGAGCCGTTTCAACCCGAACGCCCGCGGCCGGAAAGGCGAGTTCGGGCTGACGCAATTGCTAGAGCGCGGCGCGGTGGCGGACTGGACGCGGCGGACGCGGCGGCAGATACTGAGCAAGGGGGCCTGTTTCAACCCGGCGTTGAACATCGAGATCGGCGCCTGGTACCTGGGGCAGGCCGTGCGGCGCTGGGGCGACTACGCTTTCCGGGACGCTTTGGCGCTGGCCCAGTACAACGCCGGGCCGACGGCCGCCAAGCGTTGGGCTCCGTCGGATCTCGCGGCCGACCCGGTGGGGCGGATAGATTTCCCCGAGACCAGGCGTTACGTCCAGGCGATCCTGGATCGGCGCGGACGTTACCAGCGGCAAGGCTTCGGCTCCAGCGCCGTGAAAAAGGGGTTTTTTTCTTTGTGAGGCGACTGTAATAACGCGGCTGGCGGAGCTATATTGCTCAGACAAACGATGTATTCCGGGATGTCCGCGTAAAAATTAACTTGGGATAGCCACGCGAGAAGATGTTCAAAGCGAATTTCGACCATTTCCCTGCGAAAGTCATCGAGCCGCCATTGTTGGCGGAGTCGACGCAGTTCGTGATCAAGCTGGCCGAGGACGAGGCCGAGATCAAGAAGGCGTTGCGGTTGCGCTACGAGGTGTTCAACCTGGAGCAAGGGAAGGGTCTGGACGCCGCCCGCGAGAACGGTATCGACGTGGACGAGTACGACCCCTACTGCCTGCATCTGCTAGTTGTCAGCAAAGACTCGCTACGTCCAGTGGGCACTTACCGCATCCACCTGGGGCTGGTGGCCAGCAACGCCATCGGGTTCTACTCCTCGCGGGAGTTCGACTTGGTGGGCATCGACCAGGTGGCGGCGCGGGTGATGGAGCTGGGGCGTTCCTGCACGGCGCCGGACTTCCGCAGCGGTTCGGCGGTGGCGCTGCTCTGGGGCGGCATCGGCGAGCTGATGATGCGCGCCAGTTTGCGCTACATGGCCGGCTGCGTCAGCCTGGACGCCACCGACCCGGCGATCGCCTGGGCGATCCATGAGCAATTGCGCCAGGGGGGCAAGCTCTGCGACTTCATCAACGCCATCCCCAACCCGGAGTTCAAGCTGGAACGCCCGCCGCAAGCGGAGATCCAGCGTTACCTCGACGACCCGCGCGAACTGCGTTCCCACATGCCACCGTTACTCAAAGGCTACCTGCGCCTGGGCGGCGAGATCTGCGGCGAGCCGGCCATCGACCGGGAGTTCGGCACGATCGACTTCTTCATCATCGTGGATTCCGAGAAGGTGCCCGAGCGTTACTCGCGTCATTACAACTACCAATACGAGGGCTGAGCCCGATGGCTTGCTTGCGGCGTCTGTGGCGTTTGTCCCTGCTGGCGCTGTGGTTTTTCGTCATGACCTTCTACGCGCTCCTCACCTGCGTCGGCGGCTGGCGCGCCACCCAAGCCCAGACGAGAAAAGCCAAAGTCTGGGCCCGCGGCATCGCCCGGATCATCGGGTTGCGCGTCCGCGTCCATGGCGACCCGGAGGCCGTCTCCGGGCTGGTGGTCTCCAACCACCTCAGTTACATGGACATCCTGACGTTGGGCTCGGTTTTCCCGTTGCGCTTCACCCCCAAGTCCGACATCCGCGCCTGGCCTTTCCTCGGCTGGTTCATCATCCTGTCCCGCCCGATCTGGGTGGACCGCAACTCGCGGCAGTCGGCGGCCCGCACTGGCGAGGAGGTCGAGGCGACGCTGCGGCACGGGATGAACCTGGCGGTGTTCCCCGAGGGCACCAGCGGCGACGGCGAAGGGGAGCTCCTGCCCTTCAAATCGGCGGTGTTCGAGGCGGCGGTGCGCGGCGGCTTCGACATCCAGCCGGCGCTGATCCGTTACCATGAGGATTTCACGGGGCAGGTGGCCTGGTTCGGCGACGCCACGTTGCTGCCCCATGTCTGGCGTCTGCTCGGGCTGCCGCGGGTCGAGGCGGATTTGTATGTCCTGCCGCCGTTGCGTCCGGAGGGCCGCGACCGGAAGGCGCTCTCCGAGCATGTCCGCGGCATCATGAACGCGCGATACTTGGAACTCGGGGCCAGTAACGGAGGTTGATTTTCCGTCCTGGCCAGTGTAGGTTAGTCATAGGGTGAAATCTGCCATTGCCGCCGGGGTTGTGCTTATGGATATGGAAGACAGCGAACTGATCCAATCTTTCGTGAGCGAAAGCCAGGAGATGATTGACGAGGTGGAGCCTGTCCTGCTGGGTTTGCAGGAGACCGAGGACGACGGCTCGACATCGCAACACGATTCCATCAACGCCATCTTCCGGCTCTTCCATTCGATCAAAGGGTCGGCTGGTTTCCTCAAGATGGAGAACATCGCCGCGGTCACGCACGAGGCGGAGACCTTGTTGGACCATTTCCGCCGCCACGAGCTGCGGCTGTCGCCTTATTATGTGGAAGTGCAGCTCAAGGCGGTGGACACCATCCGGGAAATGCTGGCGCAAGTTGTCGGGACCAACTCCGATGTCGGGCGCGAGCAGTTGCGCGACAGCACGGTGCGGGAGCTCAAGCGCGCCATCGAGCTGGCGGGCGACTTGCCGAGTCTGGAGGCGGGAGCGAAGGCCAAAGCCGCCCCCAATGCCGCGCCTGTCGCGGCGCCGGAGGAAGAACCCAAGGACGACGGCGATTTCGAGATCACCCCGGAGATGGCGGAGCGTTTCGGGCAGGAGACCGCCGAGATCCTCGACAGCGCCGAACAGTGTCTCCTGGACATCGAGGGCAAGCCGCCGGAGCAGCGGGACGCCTTGGTGGCCGAGGCCTTCCGCCACATCCACAGCTTCAAGGGCAACTGCGGCTTCATGCAGATACCCGACCTGGAGCGGCTAAGCCACCGGATCGAGAACGCCCTGGACGGCATGAGGGACAAGCGTCTGGACATCTCCGAGCAGAACGTCGACATCGTCCTGCAAATCGTCGACACCTTGCGGGGCGGCCTGAACTCCTTCATCTCCACCCATGTTTGCGCCATCGACAAATGCGAGCTCATCCTGGATTTCCTGGATGAAATGTTGCTGCCCACCGCCGCCGTCCCCGCGTCGGCGTCAGCGCCCGTGCCGGAGCCTAGGCCGGAGCCTAAGCCCGCCGCCGCGCCGAAAGCTCCCGCCGCCGCCGAGGCCGAGGAGGGCGAATCCGTGGCCAAGGTCGACATAACCGCCGCCGGAGCCGCCGCCGCCGCGTCCGCCGCTAAAAAGAACATCCGCGTCGAGGTGCAAAAGCTCGACGCCCTAATCAACTTGGTGGGCGAACTGGTCATCGCCGAGGCGATGGTGCTGCGCAACCCGGCGTTGCTAACCCTCGACGACGAGTCGCTCGACCGCGCCATCCACCATCTCCGCCGCATCTCGGCCGACCTCCAGGACGTCGCCATGTCCGTGCGCATGGTTCCGCTAGGCCCGACCTTCCGGAAGATGATCCGCCTCGTCCACGACATCTCCCGCCGCGCCGGCAAAAAGGCCGACATCTGCCTTCTGGGCGAGGACACCGAGGTGGACAAGAACGTCATCGAGCAGATCAACGACCCCCTCGTCCACACCATCCGCAACGCCGTCGACCATGGCATCGAGCCTCCCGAGGAGCGTCTCGCCAAAGGCAAGCCCGAAAAGGGCACCGTCACCGTCGAGGCCAAGCACGAGGGCGGCGAGGTTTGGATCATCATCCGCGACGACGGCAAGGGCCTCGACCGCGCCCGGATACTCCGCAAAGCCGTCGAGCGCGGCATGGTCGAGGGCAACGGCTCCGACCTGTCCGACGGCGATGTCTTCAACCTGATTTTCGAGCCCGGCTTCTCCACCGCCGACCAGATCACCGACATCTCCGGCCGCGGCGTCGGCATGGACGTGGTCAAGAAGAACATCGAGAAGCTCAAAGGCCGCGTCAACATCAAAAGCGTCAAGGACAAGGGTACCGACATCATCTTCCACATCCCCCTCACCTTGGCGATCATCGACGGCATGCTCGTGCGGGTCGGCGACACCCAGTACACCATCCCGTTGCTCTCCATCCGCGAGTCGATCCGCCCCGCCCAGGAGAAGATCACCACCACCCCCGACGGCCAGGAAAGCATCCTGCTGCGCAAGGAGCTCATCCCCATCCTGCGCCTCCATCAGTTCTACGCCAAGAAAAACGCCGTCACCACCATCCAGGACGGCATCCTGGTCATCGTCGAGTCCGACCGCCGTTGCGTCGCGTTGCTGGTCGACGAGATCCTCGGGCAGCACCAGGCGGTCATCAAAGGGCTGTCCTCGTATCTGGGCAGCCCCAACGGTGTCTCCGGCTGCACCGTCCTCGGCGACGGCGAGGTCAGCTTGATCGTGGACGTCCCGGCCCTGGCCGGGACCGCCGACCGCAACTCCGACATCATCAGCTGACGGCGATGAACAGCAAAACGCCAGCTCCGGACGGCTTCGCGTTCCCGGACATGCCCGGAAACGAATCCTTGCGGATCAGCGACCAGGAGTTCAAGGAGATCCGCGAGCTGGTCTACAACGCCTTTGGCATCAACCTCACCGACCAGAAGCGCGGGCTGGTGGTCGGGCGCCTGCAAAAGGTCATCCGCGACAACGGCTTCCGCGGCTTCACCGACTACCTCGCCCACCTTAAGCGCGACGGCGGGCAGAAAGCCCTCGCCGAGCTGGTCAACCGCATCTCCACCAACCACACCTTCTTCTACCGCGAGAAGGAGCATTTCGACTATCTCGCCAACACCGTCTTGCCCGAGCTCGTCGCCAAGCTCAAGGCTTCCCGCGACCACGACCTGCGGGTCTGGTGCGCTGGCTGCTCCAGCGGCGAGGAGGCCTACACTCTCGCCATGCTCCTGCTCGAATTCTTCGGCCCGGACTACCATGGCTGGAAGGCCGGGCTCCTGGCCACCGACATCTCCACCCATGTGCTCGACCTCGCCCACAAAGGCGTCTACCCCCCGGAACGGCTCGAAGGCCTCCCCCCCGCCCTCCGCGACAAATACCTGCGCAAGACCCCCGACCACCAATGGGCTGTCAACGACCAGCTCCGTCATGAGGTCACCTTCCGGCGCTTCAACCTCATGGAAAGCCGTTTCCCCTTCAAGAAACCCTTCCACATCATCTTTTGCCGCAACGTCATGATCTATTTCGACACCCCCACCCGCCAAGCCCTCTCCGAGCGCTTCTTCGACGTCACCGCCCCCGGCGGCCACCTTTTCATCGGCCATTCCGAGACCCTCGGCCGCGACAACTGCAAATACCAATACGTGCTGCCCGCCGTCTATCGGCGCGCGCCCTGAAAACCAGCCTCGGCGCTTCGCCGTGTTGCTTTCCGGTTCTTTTCTGGTATTATATGACACCAAGAGGGAGCCATGATCGACCCGACCAGAGGACAGCCGAAATACCGCCAGCTCCGCGACATCCTCGCCCAGAGGATCCGCGGCGGCGTCTACCCGGCGGGAACCATGCTGCCGCCGGAGCGCAAGCTGGAGGAGCTGTTCTCCGTGTCCCGGGTGATCGTGCGCAAGGCGTTGGCGGAACTTTATCGAAAAGGCTACCTGGAGCGCAGTCCGGGCAACCGGGCCGTCGTCAAGCAAGCGGGAACGGCCGCGGAAGCGTGTTTGGAGATGGCGTTCGTGTCCCGCGGGGACTATGGCGTGCTCGACATGCACCGGCTCCTCTACGAGGCGCTCACGCTGGAATGCCACCAACGCGAAATCCGCCTCTCCTACGTCGACATGCGCCATCCAACCCCGGAGTTCCTGCTGAAATCCGAGTTCGCCGCCGTCTTCATCACCTACGAGCCCGGAGACGGGCGGAGGCTCGCCCCGCTGCTGCGCCCCATGACCAGGCTCATCGCCGTCGACGACGTCCTGCTCGACGAGGGCGGCTCCACCGTGGCCACCGACAACCTCCAATGCGGCGCCCTGGCCGCGGAGCTCCTCTTGGAACACGGCTGCAAAAAACCGCTGTTCGTCGGCGCCAGACACAGCTACAGCTACCATCCTTTCGCCGAGCGCAAGAACGGCTTCGTCAACGCCCTGGCCAAGGCCGGGGTGGTCTGCGGGCTCCTCGACGTGGGTTTGACCGCGGGGCGCTTCCATCTCGACGAACTTTGCGAGCGGCTCCGCGCCAACGATTGCGACGGCGTCTTCGCCTATCACGACAGCCTCGCTCTGGCCACCATGGACGTACTGCTGGGGTTGGGCCGAAAAATCCCCGGCGAGGTGGCGCTCGTCGGCATGGACGGCCTGGCCAGCGGAGCCTGCGCCCATCCGCCGCTCACCTCGGTGGCGCAGCCCGTCGAGGCCATCGCCAAAACGGCGCTGGACGAGGCGCTCGCCCCGGAGTTCCACCCCCGCCGCCTTTTGCTCCCCGGCCACCTGGTCAAACGCGAATCCGCCTAAGCGCGGCGGCGGGATGATACCAAAACCCACAAGTCCTTTGGTATTACCGCCCCCCCTTGAATCTGCCCCGCGGCCGTTGACATCTTGGCGCCATCACGGTATTATCAACGGTAGACCGACATGAATTGAAAGGCTTGACCATGTGGCATATCCTAGCTCCACCCCGAGGACAGGCGGGAAAGCTCCAGCGGCGGACGGGCGTCTTCACCCTTCTAGAACTCCTCGTCGTGATCGCAATCATCGCGCTCCTCGCGTCCCTTCTCCTGCCAGCCCTAAACGCCGCAAAGGAAAGAGGCAAGTTGATCTCCTGTCTCGGGAACATGCGGAACATCGGGATTGTGTTCAACTTGTACACTTATGACTACAATGGGGGCCTCTTCGACCTCACCTGGCCCAACGGCAACCATTGGGTCAATTGGGGCGGGTTCAACCCTGGCGGCACGGCTTCGGGAGACACCGCGATCATCCCGGCGGAGAACCGGCCGCTTTCATCATATCTCAGCGCGCGTGGCGTCTATGTCTGCCCCAACGACGGCCCCGTCCCCGCCATCCAGTCAACGCCGATTTGGCGTAGCTGGGGCACCAGCCATGTCGCCAACAACTGGGTCTTCAACAGCAGCAGCACCTATAGACTCCGCAACATGTCGCAAATCATCACCCCCTCCTCGTTGTTTTGCGTCGGCGAGATCCCCTTCGCCACTTGTTTCACCTCCGGCTGGACAGGCTACAAGGGCCTTTTCACCTGGCATGATAAACATGGATGGCGGAGCCCGGTCGTCTATTTCGACGGGCATACGGCCAACCCGAACATCACCGGAGCCTCAATGCCGGACTTCAAATGCTACAACCAGTAGGGAAAGGTGGTGGAAACACGACAGAAAGGCATCCTCTTCCGATGATGGCGTCTCAGCCAAGCTTCGCGGCAAACCCGGAAAACTTCAGTGGCAAAAATCAAATAGGAGTCACCATGGCAGGATTTAAAGATGGAAGCGGCGGGCCTTGGCCCGGAATTGGTCGCGGCGTCAACTGGATAAAAGCGTCGCTATGCGCCTTGTCCATGATTGTCGGCGGCATTCCCTTGCCTAGTTTCGCGGGCCAGGCTCAGCAACCGGCCATGCGCGCCAGTTGGATCTGGTATCCGGAAGCGGCCGGTCTGGACGCGGTCAATCAGACGCGCCAATTCAGGAAAACCTTCAACCTTGACGGGGCGGTGGCCAAAGCTAAGCTCTGGATCACGGCTGACGACGCGTACACGTTTGCCGTCAATGGCGGCGCCTGCGACAAAGGCGCGCCGGAACCCCAGGACGCGCAATGGCGAAACATCGTCTCCTATGACATCGCGAAACATCTCAAGGCGGGGCGCAATGTCATCACCGTGGAGGTGAGGAACACTGGCGGTCCGGCGGGTTTGCTGTGCCGGGCGGAAATCGTCATGGCGGATGGAGCGACGCTGGACTTGTTCACCGACCAGTCTTGGCGCGCCAGCAAAAAGGCGGAGGAGGGCTGGCTCGACGACGCGTGCGACGACCAGTCATGGGCGGCCGTGAAAGTCATTGGGGACGCCGCCTCGTTGCCCTGGGGGGCGTTCATCGAGTACAAAGCGTTCATGACGCCCAGGGAGTTGGCGGCATACGGCGAAAGCCAGAGGGAGCTTGACGGCAAGCTGGAAGCCATCGAGAAAGACCTGCTGAAAGAGGACAAGCCCACCGCCCGCGTCTCCTACGTGAAAGGCAAGCCGTTCATTGACGTGGGTGGCAAGCGGTTCTCCCCCTTGATCTATAAGAGCGACGACGAGGCCGTGAGCCTTGACGACTACAGATGCAGAAAGGAATTCGAGGGCTTCAAGAACGCCGATGTCCACCTTTTCGGGATGGACATCAATCTGGGGTCGAGCAAAGTCAGGCCCGCCGCGGGAAAACTCAACATTGACGATTTCGAGAAGCAGCTGCTGAGGATTCTGGCGATTGACCCCGAGGCGTATTTTCTGGTCGGCATCAGGATGAACGCTCCGGAATGGTGGCTGAAGGCGAACCCCGACCAGCTGATCCGGTATGCCAGCGGCCGGACCTCCGCCACCGATGGGATATGCGCCGTCGCGGCGTCCTACGCCTCGCGGCCATGGCGCGACGAGAGCGGGGAGCTGATCAAGCAAATCATCAAGCGCTTCGAGTCGAAGGCGGTGGGCCGGAGGATTTTCGCTTATCGCATGGATTATGGCGTTTACCGGGAATGGCATTATTTCGGGATGACAAGGGACATGCCCGACACCGGCGAGGCGATGACCGCCGCCTTCCGCGCCTGGCTAAAAAACAAATACGCCGGGGATCTCAAGGCGTTCCGCAAGGCGTGGAACGACCAGCACGTGAGCTTTGACGACGCCTCCGTCCCCGGCAAGGAGGAACGCGGCCACATGGGGATGCTCGCCTTGCGCGACCCCGTGGCGGACCGGAAGGTTCTCGACTATCTGCAATGCCACCAGGAGGTCGTCCGGGATTGCCTGCTTTATTTCAACGGGATCGCCAAGGCGGAGACCAACGGGCGGACGCTCGTCGGCAACTACTTCGGCTATTTCTTCGGCATGTACTTCCCCGCCGAGGGCGGGCACCTCGCGACGGAGGATGTCCTCAACTCGCCCCTGACCGACTTCACCGCCGCCCCGCATTGTTACACCCAACCGACTTACCAGATGCGCGCCATCGGCGAGTCCGGACCGCCGCGGGTGGTGACCGAGGCGTACCGTCTGCGCGGCAAGCTGCATATCATCGAGGCGGACACCCGAACCCACCTAGTGGAACAGCCAGGAAAACCCGCCAGTTTGGAGGAGTCCATCACCCTGTTGACCCGGGATTTCTGCAACGCCTTGACCCGCGCCTGTGGGATTTGGTATTACGACTTTGGCGGCAACTGGTATGACGATCCCGTGATCTACAAGACCATGAAGCAAATGCAGGCGGTCAACAAGCTAGACGCGGACTGCTCCTCGGTGAGCGAAGTGGCGATTATCTGCGATTTCGAAAGCGTCAAGTACCATACGTACTCCGTCATGTATTGCACCCTCAATGACAGCTTGCTGTACAGCGTGATCTCCGAAGTCCCCCATTGCGGCGCGCCTTATGACACCGTGCTGGTGTCGGACCTTGGCCGCAAAAACATCAAGGACTATAAGGTGTATATATTCCCGAACATGCTCTATGTCACCCCGGAGAAGAGAGCGCTGATCGACGACTTGAAAAAAAGGGGGAAGACGTTGGTCTGGCTCTACGCCCCGGGGTTCATCACGCCTGAGGGCATGTCATGCCAGAGCGCGTCGGAATTGACGGGCATCAAGATCAAATGCCTGCCGGAGCGCGCCAGCTTGGTCACAAGCCTCATCCCCGGGCAGGGTGGGCTGACCGCCGGTCTCGCCTGTGACTCCATGCCCTCGAACAAGATGCTTCAGATCTCGGAGGGCCCGGTCTTCTATGTCGACGACAAGGACGCGTTGCTGTGCGGGGAACTCAAACACGGGAAGGAGTCGCTGCCCTCGCTGGCCATGAAACAGGTGGACGGCTTCACCAGCGTATATTGCTCGACGCCTTTCCTTGGTCGGGATGTCCTGCGGAACATCTACAAAATGGCGGGAGTACATGTCTACAGCCAGGACAGCGGCGATGTCATCTATGCGAACAAGTCTTTTGTCGCCCTTCACTCCAAGTCGGGCGGGCGCAAGACGATATCGCTCCCTGGCCGCGCCGCCTCCGTCCAGGAAGTCATGCCGGAGGAAAAGGACGCGGGCAACAACACGTCCGAGATTGAACTTGATGTGCGTCCCGCCTCCACGACGCTGCTCTATTTGAAAGCTCGGTAGACTATCATTCCCCTCGCCCCCGGAGGGGTTCCGTGGAAAAGCGGCAATCGGCCCACAGGTCAACTATCGCCAAAACATGGTCAAGTTTAGCCATTGACCACAAGCTTAAATCCCGCTATTATAACGTCAAGAATTGATAACTTGACAAAGGAGACTGCCATGTTGAGGATCGGGATCGTCGGTTGCGGGTTACAGGCGGCGACCATCGCCGGGCATTTGGGTATCTATGGGGACGCCTACGAGGTCGCGTCGGTCATGGACACCGATTTCGAGCACGCCAAGGCCATGATCGCCAAGAAGGAGGTCGTGTTGTCCAAAGACTGCCGCTTCCACGGCGACTTGGACGCGTTCGTCGCCGACGCGGCGGGACTGGACGGCTTCATCGTCGGCACCCCCTGCGCCTTCCACACCGAAGTCGCCTGCAAACTGGAGCCCTTCCGCAAGCCGATCCACCTGGAGAAGCCAGTGGCCATCACGATGGAGCAATACCGGCAACTCCACGCCGCCTTCAAGGACTCGCCGACGCCCGTGCAGGTGTCCTTGCCGATGCGCGTCTGCCCGCTGGCCATGGAGGCGAAGCGTATCATCGCGTCCGGCGAGATCGGGACGGTGGAGCAGGTGGTAGGACGCGAGGCCGTCGGCGGGGACGTCTACTATTCCACCTGGTACCGCGACTTCGCCAAGACCGGCGGCATGTTCCTGCAGAAGGCCGTGCACGACCTCGACTACATGTTCCACCTCGCCGGAAGCCGTCCGAGACAAATCTGCGCCATGAGCGCCCAGCGCGTCTTCGGCGGCGACAAGCCCTTCGACCTGCGCTGCGCGGAGTGCGCCGACCAGCAGGACTGTCCCGAAAGCCCCGCCAACCGCTTCCAGGAACGCGGCTGGGGCAAGAGCGTCAACGAGGGCGACTCGGGATTGTGCCGCTTCTCCTCGGGCATCAAGATCGACGACATCGGCGAATGCGTCGTCGAGCTGGAGAACGGAGCCCAGCTCTCCCACACCCAAAATTTCATCGTCAACCATGACGCCATGTTCCGCGGCGCCTTCTTCCACGGCTACAAAGGCACCTTGGCCATCGACTTCCATGCCCATTCGCTCAAGGTAATGTCCCACTGGCGGCGCAAGACGGCGGCAGTGGACATGCCCTACGGCCCCTTCAACCACTACGACGGCGACAAGGAGCTGGTCCGCTCGTTCCTCATCACCATGAAGACCGGCGAACGCGCCCCCACCGACCTGATCCACGCGAACGGCGCCGACAGCACCTTGGCCTGCCTCCTCGCCCGCGAGTCGGCCAGGCAGCGCAAGTTCATGGACGCCGCGCTCTGAGCCGCCCGGGCGGCTCCCCCACGCTTTTTCTGAACACCCGGGAGAAGGAGTAGACGTCGGCGAAGCCCAGCAGGGAGGCGATCTCCTTGATGGGCTTGGCGCCAGTCAGCAACAGCGACGAGGCGCAGGCGATCTTCCGCTCGGTGAGGTATTGGTACGGCGTCCGCCCGTGGTATTTCTTGAAAAGACGGCAGATGTAATGCTCCGACAAGCCGAGCCGGGCGGCCAGCTGCGTCAAGGTGTTGAGCTCCAGGAAATTGTCGTCGATCTCCAGCTTGACCTTCAGGAAGGTGTTTTCCATCTCCGGGACGCGCCGGGCGTCGCCGGGCCCGACCAGGTTCCGCTTGACGAACAAGAGCAAGTTCCGCAGATAGTTCAAGGCGAGCTCCTCGGCGAACTCGCCATTGGCGCGCGCCACCTTGAGGACGGCCTCGAAAGACGCCAGAACATCCGATGTCGCCACCAAGCCTATCGCCCCCGAAGCGGTCCCGGCGCAGTCGAGGAGCAGCTCCTTGGCCCGGCGGCCACCTAGGCCGATGTAATAGCGCTCGAAAGGGGCGCCACCACGATTGTAGTAGCAGTGGGGAATGTCGCCGCCGTAGATGAAAACCCTGCCTGGCGACAACTCGTGTCGTTTGCCCAGCGACTCGAAAACGCCCTCGCCCGAGAGCACATATTCCATGACATGGACGGGAAAGCCCGCGCGCGCGGTCCGGAACGGTTCCACGGACTTCTGCCTCGCGACGGAGGCGACACATAGCTCGCGCTCGTCATCCTGCCGATAGGTGGCCGAACCGTAATGCTCGTTGAGCGCGGTGTTGCCGCCGCGCACAAAGCCATTAATCCGCTTGTGGCCGTCCCTCTCCATCGCCCCTCCCAACTATGGCTGACCGTCCGGGGCGAAACAAGTCTTCATGGCGAGCCAGGCGGCGGCGCGCTGGAAGGCGAGATTGATGGGCAAACGCTCCTCCGACAACGTCGGATGGAGGCTGTCGAGCGTGCGGGAATGGTCCTCGAAAAGCGGGAAGCCGGCGAAGGGGCCGGGTCCCGCGGACATCCGTCGGCAAGGACTGAACCGCGGCTGGCCATGTTTGTCCCGCGAGCCGGCGAAAGCGAAGAGACGGCAGATCAGCGGCCGGGCCGGGTAGACGGCGCAGGGCCTGGGCGCGCCGGGCTCGAAAAAGACGCAGGGCCCCTCCGGCTCCGCCGCGGCGATCTTGTCGTAAAGGCCGGAGCGCAACGCCCACCAAGCGGCGGGCAAGGCGGCCAACGCGGTGTCCTCGGGCTTGTCATGGGCGCAACAGTCGCAACAGCCGGCCGGACAGCCCAAGCCGCTGGAGCTGGCGAAGCTCAGCCCCGCCAGTTCGGCGTCGACCAACGCCGTCAAAACCGCGCCGCAAAGCCCTTCAGCCTCCATGCTTCCCCTTCCCCGCCCAGAAACCGCGGTTCCAATCGCGGACGTTCTGGATGCTGACGTAGAAGCTGGGGATGATGACCGTGGCCAGCAAGCCGGCGCAGATCATCCCGGCGAAGACGGTGGTGCCCATGGCGCGGCGTCCGGCGGCCCCGGCGCCGGTGGCCACGACCAGCGGCAAGACGCCCAGGATGAAGGCCAGCGAGGTCATGCAGATGGCGCGGAACCGTAGCCGCGAGGCATGGATGGCGGCGTCGACGGCGCTCTTGCCCTCCTCGCGCTCCATCATGGCGAACTCCACGATCAGAATGGCGGTCTTGGCCGCCAGACCGATCAGCAACACGAAGCCGATCTGAGTGTAGATGTTGTTGTCGAGCTTGGCGATCCACAAACCACCGAGGGCTCCCAGGAAGGCCAGCGGCACCGCGAGCATCACCGCGAACGGCAGCATCCAGCTCTCGTACAGCGCCACGAGGAAAAGGTAGGCGAAAACCACGCAGAGGGCGAAAATCAAGGATGATTTGCCCCCGGCGAGCAGCTCCTGATAGGACATGCCGGTCCACTCGAAGGACATGCCCTCGGGGAGGTCGTTGGCCAGTTTCTCCATCACCTTCATGCCCTCGCCGGAACTGCGCCCGGGGGCGACGGAGCCGTTGATGGTGGCGGCGGGGAACATGTTGTAGCGTTGGATGACTTGCGGGCCGAAGACGCTGCTGACAGTCAGCAACGTGTCCAAGGGGACCATCTTGCCCTTGGCGTTCATCACGTGGAGGGCGCCGATGTCCTGGAGGAAGCGGCGGTGGTCGGCGTCGGCCTGGACGCGCACCTGGTAGACGCGGCCGAACTTGTTGAAGTCGTTGACGTAGGTGGTTCCCAGGGTGGACTGGAGCAGGCTGAAGACGTCGCCGAGGTTGACTCCCAGGGTCTTGACCTTCTCCCGGTCGACGTCGAGGAAGAGCTGCGGGACGTTGGCGCGGTAGGTGCTGAACACCATCTGGAGCTCCGGGCTCTGGTTGGCCTGGCCCAGCAACGTCCCCAACGCGGCGGCCAAGTCCCTGGGCTTGTCGCTCATGGTGCTCTGCAACACGAACTCGAAGCCGCCGGCGTTACCCACGCCAGGGATCGCCGGGAGAGCGAACGGGATGATCTGCGCCGAGGGCACCACCTGCGTCCGCATGTAGATCTGCCCCAAAATGGCGTCCTGCGACATCCCCGGGCCCTTGCGCGCCTTCCAGTCCTTGAGGATGGCGATGACGAAGGCGGAGTTGGACACCGAGGCGGAGTTCATCATGCTGTAGCCGTTGACGGCGATGGTGTTGGCGACGCCGGGGATGGCGCGGACGATGTCGGCGACCTTCTCGGAGAGGATGGCGGTGCGGGGCAAGCTGGCGTCGTCGGGCAATTGCACGTCGATCAGGACGAAGCCGTTGTCCTCGGCGGGGATGAAGCCGGTGGGCAAGCGCAGGTAAATGACGTAAGCCCCGCCCACCAGCGCCAGGAACAGCGCGGCCGCCACCAGCAGCTTGCGGGCGAAGAAACCGGAGACGCCGCAATATCGCCCCGTCAGCCAGCCGAAGAAGCGGTTGAAAATCCCGAAGAGGCCATGATGCTGTTTCTCGGACATGGGCAGGAAGACACCGCAGAGGGCCGGGCTCAAGGTCAGGGCGTTGAGGGTGGAGATCGCCACGGAGAAGGCGATGGTCAAGGCGAACTGGCGGTAGAGCTCGCCGCTGATCCCTGGCAGGAAGGAGACGGGGATGAACACGGAGAGCAACACCATGGTGGTGGACACCACCGGCCCGGACACCTGGTCCATGGTCTTGATGGCGGCGGCCTTGGGGTCGAGCCCCTCGTCGTGCATCAAACGGAAGACGTTCTCGACCACGATGATGGCGTCGTCCACCACGATGCCGATCGCCAGGATCAAACCGAAGAGCGTCGTGGTGTTGATGGTGAACCCGACTAGTTTCATGGCGGCGAACGTGCCGATCAGCGACACCGGGACGGTGATGGCCGGGATCATCGTGGCGCGCCAGTCTTGCAGGAACAAATAGACCACGCCAATCACCAGCAGCACCGCTATCAGCAACGTCTCCACCAGCTCCTTGATCGACAGCTTGATGAAACTGGTGGTGTCGTAGCTCATGTCATAGTTGAGATCCTTGGGGAAGCGCGCCGAAAGCTCCACGAGGGCCTCCTTGACCTTGTCCATGGTGCTCACGGCGTTGGCCCCCGGCAACTGGTAGATGGCGATGGCGGCGCAACGCCGACCGTTGAAGGTGGCGTAGGTGTCGTAGCTGCGCATCCCCATCTCGACCCGCGCCACGTCCTTGAGCCGCACGTCCGAACCGTTGTCGGAACGGACGATGATCTCCTTGAAATCGGCGACGTCGTCCAGGCGGCCCTTGAGCTGCACGGTGTACTGGAACTGCTGCGCGTCCGCCGTGGGGGCGCCGCCCACCTGGCCGGCGGCCACCTGGACGTTCTGCTCCTCGATGGCGGCGACGACCTCCTTGGGGGACATCTTCAAACTGGCCAGACGCTCCGGGTCGAGCCAGACACGTAACGAGTAAGGCTCGCCGAAAGTCATCACCTCGCCGACGCCCTGCACGCGGGCCAGGCGGTCGTTGATGTGGATCATGGCGTAGTTGACCAGGAACTTGTCGTCGTAGGTGCCATCCGGCGAATACAACGTGACCACCGCCAGCATGTTGGTGGAGTTCTCCTTCACCGACAGGCCGTTCTGGCGGACGACGGCCGGCAAACCGGGCTCCGCCAAGGCCACGCGGTTCTTGACGTTGACGGTGTTGAGGTCGTTGTTCGACCCCGGCTCGAAGGTGACCGTGATCTGGGCGCTACCGTCGTTGGCCGCCGAGGAGGACATGTAGAGCATGTGCTTGACGCCATTCACCTGCGCCTCGATCGGCGCGATGATCGTCTTCTGGACGACGTCGGCGCTGGCGCCGGGGTAGCTGGCGGAGATGCCCACCTGCGGCGGGGCGATCTCCGGATAGAGGGCGATGGGCAAAGTGAAGATGGCGATCCCGCCGCACAACGTGATCAGCACGGAGATGACCATCGCGAAGCGAGGCCGCTCGATGAAAAACTTGCTGACGTTCATGGCTTGGCCGTCCCCGCGGGCTTGGACTGCGGCGTCACCGCCGCGCCGTCGTGAGCCTTCTGCAGCCCGTCGACGACGATCCGCTCGCCCGCCGCCAGACCGCCCTTGACGACGACCGTGAGCCCGACTTGGCCGTTGTCGATCTCGACATGCCGCCGGTGGACAAGGTTCTTGGCGTCGACCACCATCACGAAAGCCCCCTCCTGGTCCTCCTGGACCGCCACCGCCGGGACCAGCAACGTCTTCTCGGGGGTTCTGCTCTCCAGCAGGACCTTGACGTACATCCCCGGCACCAGCAGGTTGTCGGGGTTGGCGAAAACGGCCCGCAACAGCAGCGCCCCGGTGTTGTCGTTGATGCTGTTGTCCATGGCCGCCAGCTCGCCGCGGCGACCATAGGGCCGGCCGTTGGGAAGGATCAGCGAGGGCACCACGCTGTCGTTGCGGTGGTTGACAATGATTTTGTCCTGGACATGGCTGGCGAAAAGCGCCTCGCTGACGTAGAAGTCCACCTTGATGAGGTCGTTGCGGACGATGGTCGCCAGCTTGGCGCTGGACGGGCCGACCATGTTCCCGACGCTGTAGGTGGCCATGCCCATGCGTCCGTCGAAGGGGGCGCGGATCTCGGTGTAGCCGAGATTGATCCGCGCCGTCTCCAAATTGGCTTGGGCGGCGAGCTCCTTGGCCTCGGTCACCAGCTTGGTGGTCTCGGCCTGTTCCAGATCGCGCTTGCTGGAGGCGTTCTTGGCGTAGAGCGCCGCCTGCCGGTCGTACTCGCGCTTGGCGTCGCTCACCGAGGCCTTGGCCTCCTGCAACGCCGCCGCCGCCGCGTCGACCTTGGCCTTGTAGTCCGCCTGCTCGATCAAGAAGAGCAACTGCCCCTTCTTGACGTCGGCCCCCTCGGAGAAGTTCCGCTGTTCCAGGAAACCCTCGACCCGGGCGACCAATTCCACCTCGTCATAGGCGACGGCGCGCCCGACATAGGTCCGCCGCGAGGTCTGCTGCTCGCAAACCACCGGAGCCACGACCACACCGGGAGGCGGCATCGGCGGCATCCCGCCCTGCGGCGGCTTCCCGCAACCTGCCAGAACGGCCACCACCACCACGACGCAAAAACGAAAAAACGCCCGACGCGTCCAAACATTCGTCCCATTCGCCCACAACATCATCAGTATCCCTATCGTCAACATTGTTTCACGGCCAACCCTTGGCCGCGCTAATATATCCCCGCCAAACCAAAGCTCCAAATGGAAAACCGCCGCAATTTCCCGGACGCCTCTTGACTTTCCCGCCGCCCGCCATATAATCACACAAGGAGACATAAGGATACATACAATGGATGTGAGCATCGAACGCGGCGGGGTCACCCCCCTTTACTACCAGTTGGGCGAGCAGCTCAAGCGGCGGATCGAGTCCGGCGCGCTGAGGCCGGAGGCGCAGCTGCCGCCGGAGGACGTCTTCGCCGCGGAGCTGGGGGTCAGCCGCAAGACGCTCCGCCTGAGCTTGGACAAGCTGTCCAAAGAAGGCTATGTGAACCGGCGCAAGGGGCGCGGGACGTTCGTCAGCGCCGCCTACAGCCGCCACCGGGTCTTGGTGGTGGTGGTGGAGAACAACATGCTGGGAGGGGGACATTGGTCGATAGACGCGCTTTTGGGCGGCATCCTCAACAAAGCCTGCGCCTCCGGCGTTGAGCTGCGGGCGATCCCCGTAAACCAGACGCCGCGGTTAGTCGAAAGCTACGGAGCCGGGCAGTCCGACCTCCTGGGCATGCTTTTCCTGCGTTATGTCGACGCCATGGCCCCGGCGCTGGAGCTGGCGAACAAAGCGGGCATATCAACCATGCTCGAAGGCGCCACCGTCCCCGGCGAGAACTATGTCGATATCGACAACGAGGAGCCGATGCGGCAAGCCGTGGCATATCTGGCGGACTTGGGCCATCGGCGAATCGGGTTGCTCACCCCCTTGGCCGCCAGCCTCCACCACCAGCGCCGCATGGCCGCCGCGCGGCGGGCCATCGCCGACTTGGGGCTGGAGTTCCAGGAACGGTGGCTGCTCCAGTTGACCAAACCCTATGTCCGCGAGGTGGAACGGGCCGAATGCGGGGAGTTCCTCAAACAGCAGGACTTGCCCACCGCGCTCGTCGCCGGCTCCGACCACTCCGCGGTGGCGTTCATCCAAGAGGCGAAGTCGCTGGGCTTCCAGCTTCCCAAGGACTTCTCCATCACGGGTTTCGACGACATCCCCAACATTGACGTGCTCGAACCGCCCCTGACCACCTTCAAACAAGACTATACCCGGCAAGGAGCCATCGCCGCCACCGCCCTGATCGAGCTGTCCACCGATTTCAACAACAAAAAACGGCAGATTGTAATCACACCGGAACTGATCGTCCGAGGCTCCTGCGCCCAACCAAGGGGATGGGCTCCATCGCCTTGAGGAGATGAACGCAACCGCACAATGAGGGAAGGGATTTCCATGAGAATCGCAGGATGTGTCGCATTATTTTGCCTCGCGCTATCAGCCCGGGCGGAAACGTTGTCGTGGTTGGGCGGTGACGCCAACTGGAGCGTCTCCCAGGCGGAAGTCGTCAAGCCCCAGCTGGGCGCGAGTTACGTCCAACTGCGCTTGGCGGACAACCAGGGGCTCGCCAGCCTCGGCCGTCAGGTCGAGCTGGAGCCCCTCCGCGACTATGAGCTGACGGTGGATTACAAGTCCAGCAACGAGCGTTCGGGCAGGAACCAAGGCTCCTGGCTCTGGATCACCTTCTCGAACGCCGCCAACCAACCGTTCGAGCCGCAATGGCAAGTTTTCGAGCAAGCCCCGGTTTGGAAAACCAAGACCGTCCGGATCACCCCGCCCGCTGGCGCGGCGAGGATGAGCTTGGCTTTCCGTCAGCAGCAAGCACCAGGGATTTTCGACATCAAGACGGTGGGCTTGTGTCCCGCCGCGGCCGTCAAGACAGCGGCCGCTCCCGACCCGCTGGACAATCTGCTGCGGATTGAGCGCTTCTCGTTGGGGCGGGACGCCGCCGGGAAACGGATTCTGATCCCAAGCTCCGGCCCACCCCTGGCTTCCGTCAACGCGGACGGCAAGTTCCCGCTCTCGTTCGTCCTGCCCGACCAATATTGCGAGGACCCGACGCTGGTCTATGTCCTGGACGTCAAGTTCGCCACCGGCTTCGACGCCCGCGAGGCCACCGGGAACCACGCCCTTTTCACGCTGGGGCGGAACATGACCTGCGGCCGCGTCGCCAACTCCATCTCCATGACCCTCTGGGGTGGGATCGGCTATTTCACCCGGGTCACCACCGCCAACCCTGGCGCCCAGTTCCAGGTGGCCGCCGACGCCAAGACCCGTAAAGCCGAGCCGCGTGGCGTCCGGGCCATCGTCGCGGCGTCCGGCGTGGCCTCCTACCTTGACGGTAAACTGCTTGGCAAAGAGAAGTCGCCGTCCGACCAGTTCGTCTGGCCGAAAGGCCGGCCGTTCTTCCTCGGCGCCGAGGACGCCACCTGGTCGCTATTCAAGGGAGATATCCAGGAGTTCAGCCTGACGGTCATGCGGCCGCGGTTCACGTTGTCTCTCGACCCCGGCGCCGCCTACCTCGTCGACGACGGGCCACATGAGCTCGCGCTCAGGCTCACCGGGGATGTCCCGGAGCTTGCGCTCAAGCTCCTGGACGGCGACGACAAGGAGCTCGCCATCGTACCCCTAAATAATTCGGTCGCGCGGCTCCCGGCTCTGCCCTTCGGCTGCTACACCTTGTCGGCGGTGGGGAAGGACGGCAAACCGTTGGGTTTCGATTTCCAGCTCGCCATACACCCCGAGCTCCGCGAGCGCCCCCCGGCGGCGGAGTCGCCCTTTGGCGTCACGCAGGGCTTGCCGTTGCAGGGGACGCCAGGGGACCGGGCTTTCATCGAGAGGTGGCTCGAACTGGCGGCCAAGGCCGGAATCCGCTGGCTGCGCGTCGATATCAAGTGGGACGAGCTGTCCAAGGTAGCGGGGCAATACCATTGGGACGGGCTCGACCACATCGTCGCGACCGCGGCGAAGCATGGGATAACGCCCTATTTCCTCCTCATGGGGGGCTACCAGCCCTGGCAGACCGCCGTCAAGCCGCCCTATCACGTCAACAACGGGCACTGTCCGCCCATCGCCAAGTGGAAGGAGCATGTCAAGGCCGTCGCCGAGCGCTACAAAGGCAAAGTGCGGCACTACCAGATATGGGGGGAGGAGGACACCCGCTGCGTGTTCTACCCCTTCACCCCCGAGGCCTACCTGGAGGTGCTGAAAGCCTCTCACGAGGTGTTGAAGGCGGTCGATCCCGCCACGAAGGTTTTGCTTGGTGGATTCTGCGCCGCGTTCGGAAACTTGAAAGACACCACCCACGACCAAAACGATAACTGCTGGCCCGCCCCGGAGTTCTACCGGCTCAAGCCGCAGGGCTATTTCGACATCACCTGCGTGCACCTCTACAGCCAAGGCACGCCCGGACAAACCTGGGACCCCCTGTTCCAAGCGACCAAGAAGACTGTCGAATACCTCAAGACCCAAGGCGAGGGCGGCAAACCGCTATGGAACACCGAGACCGACTTCTTCTCCTCCAAGCTCAACCCGGGAGGTGTCGGCGGCTTCAGCGGCAGGGACAAGCTACTAACCGAGCGGGCGCAGGCGGAACGGCTGGCGCAATGGTACGTCCAAAGCCTGGCGCTGGGTATCAAGGTTAACACTTGGTATATCTTCAACGCCGAGGGGCCGGGCATCGTCAACTCCGACTTCAGCCCGAAACCGGCCTTCGTCGCCCATGTCAACCTGGCCAACAAACTTAACGGTGTGGTGTTCACGGAGGAACTCCAACTGGGCGGCAATCTCCGGGCCTACCGTTTCCGCACCGCGACGGGAGGCGAACGGCTTGTCGCCTGGACGGTCGGCGGTTCCGAACTGCTCGCGGTGAACGCTCCAGAGATATCGGATCTCTGGGGCAACGTCACCACCCGGAACGCCGCTGGCGCCCTCGTCCCCTTCGAGCTGGGCGAGTCGCCCGTGTATTTCGACAACCCGTCCGGAAAGTTGGAACTCCTGCCCTTGATCGAGGCGACGGCCCCGAATTTCTGCGTCAAAGGACGGCCGATGGAGCTCGCCTTGACACTGCGCAACCCCGGCGCCAAGCCGAGCCATGCGCTGGTCAGGGTGGCCTGCGGCGACGGCGCTCCGAAAGAGGAGTCCGTGCCACTCGCCCCCGGCGCGGTGGAGAAAAGGACGCTCGCCGTCCCCGCCCCCAAGAACGGCGCCGTCGAATATTCGGTACAATTCTCTGGCGGTCTGTCCAAGGATTTCTCCGGCGCCCTCGCTTGCCGGATGCGGCAAGCCCTCGACCTCGCCCCTGGCCCGGCGTCGCTGGCCATCGACAGCGACACCCAAGTGGTAATCGGCAAGGCCGAGTACGACAGCCAGAACCGCCTGATGCGCCAGGGCGCTTGGCGCGGCCCCTCCGACTTGGGCGTCAAAGCCACCCTCAAGCGCGACGGCGGCGGCATCGCCTTCAAGATCGACGTCACCGACGACAAAGTCGTCCCTTGCCCCAAAGGCGGGGAACGGCAGCGCTACAATTTCGACTGCGTGGAGCTCTTCTTCGACTTCCAGCCCTCGCGGTCCGGCAACCGCCCCCTCCAGTTCTGCGTCTCGCCGGACGGCCAATTCGCCACCTATGGCGGCGAACCTCTTCCGGGCTTCGTTGTGGTTGGTTCCAAGACCGCCGCGGGCTACGCCCTCGAAGGCCGTTTCGACCTGCCCCCGAAATGCGGCGACGCCTTCGGCTTCGACATCACCGTCGACGACACCGACGACGCGTCCCCACCCAAGACAGTGATGGCCTGGACGGGCGGCGCTGGCAACGCCTTCGGCACTAACGGATACGGTGTCGTGACTCTCACCCCCATCCCCAAATAACCGCGCGCCGACGTCCTCGACGCCCCTTGACTTTTCACTAGGTTTAGTATATGGTACCTAATGGAACAAGACAAGGGCTGGGCCATGGTGATCGACCGCGACAACTTCGTGCCTATCTACTATCAGATTGGGGAGAAGATCCGCTCCGAGATCGATGGTGGGCGCCTCCTGCCCGGCTCGAAACTGCCCACCGAACAGGAGTTGGCCAAGCACTACACCGTCAGCCGCAACACCATCCGCGGCTGTCTGGACAAGCTCGCGAAGGAGGGCTACATCAAGAGCGTCAAGGGCAAGGGCACCTTCGTGACCGCCACTCCCGGACGCCACAAAGTCATCTGCGCGCTCATCCGCAACTTCAATATCAAGGCCCACATGTTCGCCCAGGCGCTGCTCAGCTCCGTCCTGGAGACGGCGCACGAGGCGGACGCCTTCGCCCAGGTCTGCGACCTCGACCACCTCCCGGCGCTGCTTGACGCCGTCAAGGCCGGGCGCCAAACGGTGGACGGCTTCGTGGCGCTCCGCTGCCTTTACGACCGCCCGGAGCTGCTCAAGCGCGTCGACCAGGCGGGCATCCCCGTGGTTTTCGAAGGCGACAGCTCCGACAAGGACCACAGCCTCGTGGAGATCGACAACGTCAAGGGCATGGAGAAAATCGTGTCCCATCTGCTCGGCCTGGGGCACCGGAGTTTCCGCGTCTGCGCCAGCCCCATGCGCGACTCCTCGCACTTCGACATCCGGAGGGAATTCACGCTGCGGCGCTTGCGCCAGGAGGGCGCCGACGTCTCGGAGTTCGAGTTCTCCAGCTCCTGGATAAGCCAAGTCCACGACGAGGCCGCCGCGCTGTTGCGCCAACCCAAGCTCCCGACCGCCTTCATCTGCCTGGGCGACTCCATCGCCCTCGGCCTGGAGCGCCGCGCCTTGACCATGGGCTTCAAAATCCCGGACGACTTCTCCCTCACCGGCTTCGACGACTGGCACGCCTGCGAGATCGTCCTGCCCGCCCTCACCACCGTGCGCCAGGACTACTACGCCCTGGGACGGCTCGCCACCGAGAAACTCATCGGCATGATGGGCGACTACAAGAACCGGACGCTACGGGTCATGGTCGACCCGGAGCTGGTTATCCGCGAATCCACCGCGGCGCCGAGAAGCGACAGCAAAAAACGCATGGAGGAACAATATGCCAAAGCTTGAACGGAATTCCACCGCTGGAATTTTCACACTCATCGAACTCCTGGTCGTCGTGGCCATCATCGCCATTTTAATGGCGATCTTGATGCCGGCGCTGGGCAAGGCGAAAGAGAGCGCCCGGACCATCGCCTGCGCCAACAACCTCAAGCAGATCGGCACGGGCCTGAGCATGTACGTGGGCGACTGGAACGGTTTCTACCCCAAGGCCTCCATCGGCGGCACCTATACCACGTCCGACCTCACCTGGCAAAAGGCCATCTTCGACCAAGTCACCGGCAAACCCACACCCTACGACGACCCGGTCTTCAACTGTCCGGCCGAGACGATCCGCGGCTCCTACGCCATCAATCTGCACCGAGGAGGCTTGAGCGGCAATGTCGACGGCATCGGCGGCGCCCCCGACGCCACCGGCTGGTTCAACTTGCACGTCAACACCCGCGCCGTGGTCGACCCGTCCGGCACCTTCGCCATCGTCTGTCTCTGCGCCAACACCGAATTCCGCTACGGCATCACCCACCCCAACTGTTGCGGCATAAACGCCCCCTACCCCAACGCCGCCACCTCCGGGCCAACCTCCTTCGGGTTGAAGCACCACGGCAAGACCAACTGGTCGTTTTGCGACGGCCACAGCCAAACCCTCGGCCTCCTGGAGACCGTCGGCACCGGCAGCCTCCCCGAGCCCAGGGGCATCTGGACCAAGAAATCAGGCGATTAGCACATACCACAAACGGAGAGCGAAAACATGCGGAGACACTCGTCGCTGGCGCTGACGGCGCTGGCCCTCATGGCCATCGGAGCCCAAGCCGGCCTGTTGCAAGACCGGACGCGGCAAAGCGTCAATCTCAACGGCGAATGGCAAATCCACGAAGGCGGCGGGGTTACCCCGGCATCGCCGCCGGCCAGCGGCTGGGAGACAGCCAAAGTCCCGGGCCAAGGCAAGTTCTTCACCGAGGTCTGCGGCCCCTACGCCCCGCCCGTCAAGGACTTGCTCAACAAGGACAAGTCGGCGTTGGCGGCCACCACTAAAATCTCCCAGTGGTACAAACGCTCCTTCGAGCTGCCCGCCCTCGACGGGCGCCGGGCGTTGCTGCGTTTCGACGGCGCCGCCTTCAAAAGCGTGGTCTGGCTCAACGGCCATAAGGTCTCAGAATCGGCGCTAGGCATGGTCCCGCAAGTCAACGATATCACCGCGGTGGTCAAGCCCGGAGCCAATGAGCTGCTCGTGTGGTGCGGCGGCCGCCAGACGCTCATCGACCTCAAGAGCCAGTCCTTCGCCGCCCCCTGCTCCGGCTGCATGCCCGGCATCTGGGGAGACGTGGAACTACAACTCGTCCCCGCCCTCCACATCGACGACGTCTTCGTCAAGACCAGCGTCAAAAACAAGGACATCGACTTCGAGCTGACTGCCGCCAACCAGTCCGGCGCGGCGAAAACCTTCGCCCCCGCCGTGTCCATCAAGGACGACAAAGGCAAGACCATCGCCCAGTTCGCCGGGGAACCAGCCACCCTCGCCGCCGGGGAGACCAGGGTGGTGAACCTCAAGGCGCCCTGGCTCGCCCCCGTCCTTTGGACCCCCGAGACGCCCGTCCTCTACTTCGCCGAGCTGTCCCTGACGGACAACGGCGCCCTGCTCGACCAAGTCACGCAGCGCTTCGGCTTCCGCGAGTTCGAGGTGCAGGGCAAGGACTTCCTGCTCAACGGCGCGCGGACGGTCCTGTTGCGCGGCACCTGCCTCACCGACCTAAGCGCCCCAAAGGCGAACTGCGCCCAGCAGCTCCGCGGCGGCATGGGCAACCCGCCCGCCCCCCGCCTGGGGCGCCCCTTCAACTCCATCCGCACCCACCTGGGCTTCAGCCCCGAGCCGCTCGTGGACATGGCCGACCAGCTCGGCTTGATGGTCGTCGTCGAGTCCGGCTGGCAGAACATCTCCGGCAAGTACGAGCTCCCCGCCAGCGAGCTCTGGCTCCCCAATCTGCTGGAGTACACCGGCAAGTACATCAAGAAATACCGCAACCACCCCTCCGTGGTGATGTGGAGCCTAACCAACGAGAGCTTCTGGCAAAACACCGACTCCGAACGCATGGAGATCGGCCGTCAAATCCTCGCCGCGGCGAAGGCCGCCGACTCCACCCGCCCCCAGCAAGGCGACGGCGAGAACGACTGGAACAAACAGCTCCCGGTCACCAACATCCACTACCCCGAGGGCGGCGGCGGCCCGGTCGGCTGGAAGTACCCCAACGCCAACTACGTCATCCCCAACGACTGCTACTGGCCCACCGCCAGCAACGGCAAGGAGGTCGGCAGGACGAAGTTCACCTGGGACCGCCCCCTCGTCCTGGGCGAGTACTTCAACGGCGGCGCCCCCAACATCGTCGGCGAGCAGTTCTACGACTGGGAGCTCTGGCGCGACCACGACTGGCGCGGCCGCGACGGCTGGAAGGGCAACTGGATCGTCAAGACCGCCCGCGTCCAAACCGACGCCTACCGTCTCCTCGGCGCCGCCGGTTTCACCCCCTGGCTCGGCAACGGCGAGGACATCATGCCGGAAGTCGCCCTCAGCCCCCTCGACTTCCACCCCAACTGTTTTGGCGGCTCCACCGGGGAGCGGACCATGGCCGTCTTCAACGACTCCCGCAAAAACTTCCCCGACCCGCGGCTTTTCTGCCGCCTCAGCGTCGACGGCAAAACCGTCTGGACCGACACCGTCCATGTCAACATCCCCCCCGGCGGCAAGGCCGTCACCACCTTGAAGTTCCCCCTCCCCCAGGTCGCCGTCCCCACCGAGGCCAAGCTGGAAGTCAGCCTCCGCTGCTGGCAGAACTTCGACTTCCAGATCGCCCGCCACGAGGAGCCCATTTTCATCTTCCCGTCCGGCGAGCTCGCCAAGACCAACCCCGCCAACATCGCCCTCTTCGACCCCAGCGGAGCCACCGCCAAAGCCCTCAAGGCCCAGGGGCTTGACTTGAAGGTTGTCACGTCCATTGACAAGGACATCCAAACCTTGGTCCTCGGCCAGTTCTGCGATTTCTCCAAGCTCCGCCGCGATTTGGCGAAGTTCGTCAAGGACGGCGGCCGCCTCGTAGTCCTGCGCCAAGACGAGTTCCTCAACATCATCCCCGGCAGCCCCGAGATCGATGACAAGCACGCCGCCTCCCGCATGTGGCTACGCAACCATTCCCACCCCGTCCTCGACGGCGTCAAGGACGCCCAGCTCTCCTTCTGGCAACCCGACAACCTGGTGTCCGAACGCAGCCTTTTCAAGCCCTCCACCGGCGACTTCAAGGCGCTGCTGGACTGCGGCGGCATCTCCGGCATGTCCTGGTCGCCCCTGGTCGAGACCCCCTACGGCAAAGGAACCATCCTCTTCTCGCAACTCAACCTGGCCGACCGCTTCGACAAAGAACCCATGGCCGCCCATCTCCTAGCCAAGATTCTCGCCTATTGCCAAACGTTCCAGCCCGTCGACAAGCGCCCGCTCCGCCTCCTGAATAACGGCAACAAGGAACTCGTGGACACCCTGAAAGCCTGCTCCATCGTCACAACCGACGCCCCCGCCGACGGCCCCATCCTGATCGACGGCTCGGCCAAAATCGACCTCGCCGAGCTCAAGGCTCATCTGGACAAGGGCGGCAAACTCTGGCTGCACGGCTTCACCCCCGCGACCTTCGCCAAGGTGGTCCCCCTCCTCCCCCCCGGAGCCAAACTCGTCCCCGCCGACAAGGCCATCTTCACCGCGGCCCGCCGCTCCGACGGCCCGCTCCTGGACAACCTCTCCACCTTCGATTTCTTCTGGACCAACGCCGACCACGGCGAAGGCATGGAATTCTTCGGCAACCGCCTGCCCACCGCCAAGCTCGGCGACTTCACGCTCGACCTCAACGGCGATCCGAAAACCAAACTCGTCGAGCCCGGCTTCCTCCACGCCATCCCGTCCGGCAAGGGGACCATCCTCTTCGACACCCTCCAATGGGAGAAGTCCCTGCCCTTCGAGGCCGAGAAGACCGCGCGGCTAGTCACCTCCCTCGCCCTCAACCTCGGCGCCGCCGTCCGCCTGGAGCCGGAGAAAAACTACAAGCACTTCCCCGTCGACATCTCCAAACAGGCCAACATGCACTACTACGACAAGCAGGCTGGCGACAAGCAGGGCGGCTGGACCGACCAGGGCGAAAGCGACCTGCGCTTCTTCCTGATCAACCACACCGGAGTGATCGGGGCGGTCGACGCCCAGTACCAGGAGTTCCCCAAGGAAGTCCGCTTCGCCAAAGTCCCCTTCCACCCCATCGACCCGAAACGCAACGACGGCAAAGCGGTCATCACCCTCAAGGGCGGCGAGAACTGCGCCTTCCTCCCCGGCAAAGCCGAGGGCATCGCAGTCAACCGCAAGGCCGACCGCCTCTGGTTCCTGCACACCGCCGCCTGGGCCCAACCCGGCTGGCACATCAAGGCCCGCCAGATCCTCGCCAAATACGTCGTCCACTATGACGACGGAACCAGCGCCGAGTTCCCCGTCCGCGAGGGCGTCGAGATCAAGGACTGGTTCTCCCCCGCCCCCATCCCCGGAGCGAGCATCGGCTGGACCAGCCCCAACAACAAAGGCGTCTACGTCGCGGCCTGGGACAACCCCCACCCCGCCAAGACCATCAAGTCCATCGACTTCGTGGGCGACCTCTCCGAAGCGGTGGTGATCCTCCTGGGCATCACCGGCGGCGTCGAGGCCGAGGCCGCCGACAACACCCTCAGCCAATGGGACCTCCCCAAACTCCGCGACGGCGCCGTCCCCAACCAAGTCCCCGGCGCCCCGGCACTGAAGCTCCGGAAAGGCACCCCGGCCGTGGCGGGCGACGCCCTCCGCGTCAGCCCCGGCACCTGTTTCGAGTCGGCGCCGCTGGGCTGTTTCGACGGCCGCCAGCCCTTCGCCGTGAAAGCGCAGCTTTCGGTCTCCGCCCCGCCGCCGGGCTATTACGGCGGCATTTTCCAGGCGATGGGCTACGGGGTTTGCGGCTTTCGCCTGATGGTCGACCAGCGCCTTCGGGTGGTCGTCGAGACCTGGCGCCCGGAAGGAGCCACGTATCTGACCTCGTCAGCCCCCTTGAAGCTCGACCGGTTCTACGACCTGGAGCTACGCTTCACCGACGGCAACGCCTCCTTGCTGCTCGACGGCAAGCTCAACGCCGCCGCCGCCATGCCCCTGCCCGCCGCCTATCAGGGCGGCGTCATGGTCGGCGAAGCCAGCGGCAAAGACTACTATTTCGACGGCCGCCTCCAAAGCCTGGCGGTATGCCGTCTATAACCACGAATGAAAGCGTCGAAATGAACCACATGGACTTCGTCACAGCGCCGGGGATCTCGTCCGTCGAGGCCGCCGAGCATGGCTTCTTCCTCTCCTTCCCCAAAGACACGCTCCGCAAGGGCAAAGTCGAGGGGATCGAATTGCCCGGCATGGCGCGGCACCTGGCGCTGGAGCGCGATTGCCCCTGGTTCCTGCGACCAATTTTCGGCGAGGACAAGTTCCGCGCCTCCAACGATTCGCAGTACCTCCTCTGGCAGACCCACGCGGGCAGTTACGGCCTCATGCTGCCATTGATCTCCGGCGACTTGCGGGCCTGCCTGCGCCTGGGCGACGGGACGCTCAACCTCGAATGCGAAGGCGCCTTGCCCGGCGAGGAGCCGGACGAGGCGGCGCTCCTCTACGTGGCCACCGGGGACGACCCGTTCGCCTTGAGCGAGAACGGCGTCGCCGACCTCGCCGCAAAACTCAAGACCTTCCGCCTCCGCCGCGACAAGCGCGTCCCGGACTGGGTCGACCACCTCGGCTGGTGCACCTGGGACTCCTTCTACCACGACGTGGACGAGGCGAAAGTCCTCGCCGGCATGGAGGCCTTCAAACAGGCGGGTTTCGTCCCGAAGCTGTTCATCCTCGACGACGGCTGGCAGGACACCGTCAAGCCGCCCGAAACGCTCAAGTCCTTCGGCTCCAACCCGGAGAAGTTCCCCCAAGGCCTGGGCGGCGTCGTCGAACGTCTGAAGCGCGATTATGGAGTGAAAACCTTCGGCGTCTGGCACGCCTTCGAGGGCTACTGGTGGGGCACGAACCCCGAGGCGTTCGGCGACCAGTACCGGATCGTCACCACCGAGAACAGCAACCCCTACTTCGCCGCCAGCGGCGCGGCCAAACGCCACATCGTCCACCCCGACGACGCCTACCGTTTCTACCAGGACTACTACCGGCGCCTCGCCTCCGAGGGCGTGGACATGGTCAAGACGGACAACCAGTCGTCGTTCGACGACTTCACCCGCGGCGTCTTCGGCCGCGTCTCCGCCATGCGCCGCTTCCAACACGCCTTGCAGGGCGCGGCGCAAACCCACCTGGAGGGCAACCTGCTCAACTGCATGTCCATGGGTAGCGACGCCGTGTACAACCTCAAGTCCTCGGTGGTGACCCGGAACTCCGCCGACTACCTGCCCAAAAAGCCGGAAACCCAGCAAGCCCACGTCCAGGCCAACGCCATGAACAACCTCTGGACCGCCTGGATCTGCGTCCCCGACTGGGACATGTTCCAGAGCGGCAACGCCAGCGGCGAGTTCCACGCCGCCGCCCGCGCCCTCAGCGGCGGCCCCGTCTACGTCAGCGACAAGCCCGCCGACGCCAACATCGACATCCTCAAACGCCTCTGCTGCTCCGACGGCTCGGCGCTGCGCTGCGACGCCCCCGCCCTCCCCACCCGCGACCGCCTCTTCGTCGACTGCTACACCCAGCCGCAACTCCTCAAGATCGTCAACCAAAACGGCCCCATCGGCGTCGAGGGGCTATTCCACTGTTATTACAACGACGGCAAGGACATTGAGATCGAGGACAGCTTCAGCCCCGCCGACAACGAGTCGCTCCCGGGCGAGCTCTTCGCCGTCCACCTCTTCAAGAGCGGAGAGACCTTCCTGACGGACCGGAGCCGCCCGCATACAGTCCGTCTACCGCGGCTCGGCTACGAGATCGCCACCATCAGCCCGGTCACCAACGGTCTGGCGGCCTTCGGGCTGCTCGACAAGTTCAACGGCTCCAAGGCGGTCGAACGCTTCGAGGAAATCGACGACAAGCTGTTCCTCGTCCGTCTCCGCGACGGCGGCCCCGCCGGTTTCCACGCCCCCAGACGCCCCCGGAAAATCACCGTCAACGGCAAGGCCGCCGACTTCGAGTTCAACCGGGATAGCGGGCTGCTGACCGTCGCCTTGAACGGCTCCGGCCGTTTCGACCTGCTCCTACACCTGTAACCTGAGGATTGACAATGAAGCTTGAGACATCCCTCGTTTCCCTGGCGTTGCTGTTGACCGTGACGCTCCATGCCGCCCCCCTCCGCGACGAACTCAACCTCGCCGGCAAGGACTGGCAGGAAGCCATCGCCGACACCCTCGACCTGGCCAAAGTCCCCGGCGGCCTCGACTGGCAACCCGCCGCCGTGCCCGTCGGTTCCCTGTGGAACAAGCTGAAATCCGCCGACAACCAATGGTCGTACTGCACCGTCCCGCCCGAGAAATACTTCAACCCCGACGGGACGTTCAAGGTCAAGGAAAAACTCAGCGCCTGGTACAAAAAGAGCGTCGACATCCCAGCGGCGCTCCTGGAGAACCGCGGCGTCCATCTCACCATCGCCGGAGCGTCCTTCAAATCCGCGGTCTTCGTCGACGGCCAGCAAGCCGGAGAGTCGATCCAGTCCGCGGTGCCGCTCGACTTCGACCTCACGAAATTCGTCAAGCCGGGCCAGAACGAGCTGGTCATCGCCATCACCACCCGCGAGGGCCTCATCGACCCGAAGGCGCAAGTCTACCTCGCCCCGAGCATGGGGGCCACGGCCGGCGTCCGCGGGCCGATCCGCCTGGAGTTCCGGCCGCTGGTCGCCGTCGAGGACGTCTTCGTCAAAACCAGCGTGGCGAAGAAGAACATCGACTTCCAGACCACCGTCAAGAACAGCTCGACCACCGGGGTGGAGGTCACGCCGACGATAAAAGTACGTTCCCTCCGCGACCCCGAACAGGTGGTAGGCGAGTTCACGGGGCGGCCCCTCAAGCTCGCCCCCGGCGCCGAGACCGTCACCGATATCAAGGCGGACTGGGTCGCCCCCATCCTCTGGTCGCCCAGCGCCCCGGAGATGTACACCGCCAACGTCACGTTGCTCCAGGACGGCAAGGCCATCGACAGCTACCAGCAGACTTTCGGCTTCCGCGAGTTCACCACCAAAGGCAAGGATTTCCTCCTCAACGGCAAGCGCTTCGTGATGCTGCGCGACTCCTCGCTCAACGCCCTCAAGACCCTTGAGGACAACCCCGACGAGATCTCCATCACCCAAAAGGCCTTCCCTGTCAATAGCATCCGCCAGCACCTCGGCTGCTACAACATGGACTTAATCCACCGCGCCAACCAGCAGGGCATCCTGGTAGTCCCCGAGTCCGCCTACTCCTGGACCCACATCTATCCCCACGCCCCCGACAAGGCCAAGGTCTGGCTCCCCGGCGTCCTGGACTACTACCAACGCTGGGCGCGGCACCTGCGCAACGAGCCTTCCGTCGTGCTCTACTCCCTGGTGAACGAGACCTACTGGACCCGCGACCTCCCCGAGGAGATGGCCGTCTGCAAGCAAATCGTCGACCTCATGCGCCGCGAGGACCCCACCCGCCCCCTCCAGGGCGACGGCGAGAACTCCTGGAACGGCCTGCTCGACGTCATCAACATCCACTACCCCGAGGGCGCCGCCGGGACGCTCCGCCTCCAATACCCCAACGCCGGGCTCACCGTCCCCAACGACCTCGAATGGCTCACCCCGGAAGGCGGCAAAGGTTGGCAATCAAACTTCAAATGGGACCGCCCCCTGGTCCTCGGCGAGTTCGGCGGCGGCGGCGACGCCGAGAGCTACTCCAGCCACGGCGGCGACGACGTCTACAACTGGGTCAAGTGGGAGAAAAATCCCAGCAACGGCCCCTCCTTCGGAGCCTCGGACAAAGGCCGCGCCAGCTGCTTCGTCGAAGTCCTGCGCAAAATGATCAACCACTACCGCCATGTCGGCGTCGCCGGGCTCAACCCCTGGGACGGCGACAAGAACGAGCTGCTCAAGGCCATGGTCATCGCCCCCCTCGACTTCCACCCCAACGTCGAGGCCGGGGGCGTCTTCAAGCGCCAGCTCGCCGCCTTCAACGACGAGAAACGCACCCTCAACAAAATCAAGTTCACCCTGACCGTCGACGGCGCGCTGGTCTGCGACTCGGAGCGCCCCTGCTACCTTGAACCCGGCCAGAAATGGAGCGGTGAAATCGCCATCCCCGTCCCCTTGGTCGACCACGGAGCCAAGGCCGAGTTCATGGCCCGCCTCATCTGGACCCGCGGCAAGCAGGACGTCGAGGTCGACCGTCACGTCGAGACAGTCTATATCATCCCCAAAGCCGACCTCTCCCGCCTCTCCCGAGACGTCGCGTCGATCGACCCCAAACACAGCCTGGACACCGCGTTCCAGGAGCTAAACCTCGCAACTAATCCCGAAGGTAAGAAACTCCTCGTCGTCGGCGTCGACGGCTACAACGAAGGCATGGGGGGAAAACTGGACAAGTTCGTGGAGGACGGGGGCGTCGTCCTGATGCTGCCGCAAAAAAACTGGAAGCCCTACCGCGTCGAGCTGCCGGAACGCGACAGTCTCCACGCCGCCACCCAGGCCTGGGTCCGCCAGCCCCACCACCCCGCCCTCCAGGGCATGGACGAGGCGCAGTTCAGCTTCTGGGGCGCCGACAACGTCGTCAGCCGCGAGACCTTCAAGAAGCCCCAGCAGGGACCGCTCAACGTCTTGCTCGACTGCGGCGGCAGGTACGGCATGAGTTGGAGCCCGCTGCTGGAGATCCCCCTCGGCAAAGGAGCCTACCTTATGACCACCCTGGAGCTCACCAAGGCCGAACCAGGCGCGAGGCGACTGCTCGCCAACCTCGTCGAATACGGCTGCGCCCGCCAGCCCGTCAGCCATGAGCGGCTAAACCTGCTGGCCGGGAATAACGCCGCCCTCGCCGAGGCGCTCAAACTCACTGGCGTCCAGACCGCCAAGGGCGTCGGCGACGCTGGCCCGGTCCTCGTCGACGCCTCCGCCGACTTCGCCCTCGACGACCTCAAAGCCGCCCTCGCCCAAGGGCGGACCGTCTGGCTGCACGGTTTCACCCCCGAGACCTTACCCAAAGTCGCCGCCTTGCTGCCGCCGGACGCCAAACTCTCGCCCGTCCCCAAAGACCGGGTGGAAGCCATGCCGCTGGCCAACGACCCGCTCGTGGCGGGAGTCGCCAACTACGACCTGCTCTGGCACATCCCGGAGTCTTGGCAGGGGCCGCGCAGCGTCATCGCCAAAATCGGCGACTGGACGCTCGACACCAACCTCTTCGTCCAGGGCGCCAAACCGCTCACCACCCCCGCCTTCCTGGTCAAAGTCCCGTATGGCAAAGGGACGATCCTCTTCGACACCCTCCAGTGGGAGCGCGGCCTCGGCAAAGTCACCGACAAGTCCCTGCGCCTCGCCTCCACGTTGCTGACCAACCTCGATTGCGGCTTCAAGTTCGGCAAAAAAGCCACGTTCCTTTATTCCTTCGTCGACCTCGCCAAGTTCGCCAACATGGGCTACCTCGACAGCAAGGCGGACGACGGCGTCGGGGGCTGGACCGACCAGGGCCGCAACGACATGCGCTTCTTCCTCATCAACCACGCCGGCACCGGCGACGGTGAGGAGGGCGGCATGGCCGTGCCCGTCCCGCCCTTCCCGACCAAGGCCGACTTCGACGGCGTCCCCTACCAGCTCGTCGACCCGAAGGCCAACGGCGGCAAGGCGGTCCTGAGCTTCGGCAGCGCGGAGCACGCCCCGAAACTCCCCCGTCAGGCTGGTCCCATCCCCGTCAACGGCAAGGCCGACAGGCTCTGGTTCCTGCACGCCCTCGCCTGGGCCACCGCCAAGCCCGGCGAGCCAGTGGCCGAATACACCGTCGAGTACGAGGACGGCACCACCACCACCATCCCCATCCGCTGCGCCGTCGACGCCGGCGACTGGCACAACGTTGGACAATTCTCCAACGCCGCCATCGCCTGGAGGGGCCGAAACCTGGTCGCCTCCACCGTCGGCCTGAACGCCATGGCCTGGAACAACCCGCATCCGGAGAAGGCCATCAAGTCCCTGACGCTCAAGGCGGGCTTGACCGAGGCGCAATACGTGCTGGTGGCCATCACCCGCGGCGTCGCCGACGTCCCGAAGCCCCCCCTCCTCTCCCTCGACTTCTCCAAGCCGCTCCCCGCCGGCCTTTGCCACCAGTCCACCCCGCCGCCCGTCCAAACCCCGGACGGCCTGGCCTTCGCCCACGGCAGCAATCTCGTCCTCGACCCCGGCAAGGCGGGCTTGCGGGATTTCCTCAAACAGCCCTTCAGCCTCTCTTTCGCCATGACGCCCACCGCCAAGCCCGACGGCTACTGCGCCGGGCTGGTCGAGACCGGCCCCTTCCGCGTCACCCTGAGCCAAGGCTCGATGAAAGTCACGGTGGAGACCTTCGGCCACGACGGCAAGCGGCTATATCTGAGCTCCCACGACCCGGTCGAGCTCAACCGCCGGGTCGAGTTCGAATATCTCTCCGACGGCAAGCGGGCCGTGCTCCGCCGCGACGGCAAGATCGACGCCATCGCCGACGCCCCCCTGCCGAACCGGGAGACCAGCCAAATCCGCTTCGGCGTCGCCGGCGGCAAGGACTACAACTTCAACGGGGTGCTCCACCGCTTCGCCGTCTGCAGCCTCTAGCCTCATTCCCCGCTTTCCGGCCAGAGCCAAAGCGAGTATATCCGCCCCTCGTGCTGGGAACAGGAAACCGCGAACTGCTTGACGTTGGCGAAGTCAATGACCGGCGAGACGAGGATGCCTTGAACCTCCTGCCAGCCTTCGCCGCGCCCCAAGACTTTCTCCGGCCACGCCAGCCAGCGGGACACGGGGTACTGTTTCCCGCCAAGCTCCAGGCGATAGTCGAAACCGCCGCAGCGCGCCGCGATCATGACACGCCCCCTCGCGGGGACTTTCCCCGTCAGGTCGAAAACGATGGGCTCCTTGGCGTGCGCGTAGAAGGTGTTGCCATGCTGCTCGTTTCCGGCGCCGAGCTTCGCCACCTTCGCCTCCAGAGGCCTCAAGTCGCCAATCAGCTCAACGGGTGACTGGGGCGCCGCCAACGCCTCGAAGGACGCAGTGATACGGCCAGTCGCAACCATGTCCGAAGGGGGCGGGACGGCGGCGGGGGTTCCCGTCTCAAGCTCCGCGGCGAGGGCTTCCGGCCGGCGCTCCAGCACCAGGTAGGTGGGCGCCTCCTCCACGGACCAAAAGCCTCCCAGCCCAAGCTCGTTGCCCCACAGGTCATACGCCTTCTCGACGGCGCCGCCCTTGAGGCGCAACGCCGTGGGGACGATTCTTTTCGGGAAGAAGTACTCGTCCCGGGGCAAGGCGTCGGCGGTCGTGACGCCAGCCTGCCCGGCGCCGCGCAACGGGGCGGAGTCTACCTTGCCCGTCTTCTTGTCCAGCTCATGGTTCATGTGGAGCGTCTCCGGCTCGACGCGCCAGAACGCGACGCAGTAGCGTCCGTCCGCGAGCTTGAAGCCATGGGCTTGAAGGTTGTCCCCCCATTGATATTCCCGGTCGTAAATCGCCTGGCCCAGCAGGCGGCTGAAGAAGCCGACCGCCGGGGCGGCCATACGCGGGCTGCCGCGCTCCTCGATGAGCCGGTGGTGGTAGAACAGCTTCTCGACGCCATAGGCCATGGACAGGACGTAGAAGCGGGCGGTGAAGGCGGCGAAACGCCGCTGGTCGCCCCAGCGGAAAGGCCAGCCCGGATAGATGTTCGGCCATTGGCCCGGGAGCGCCTCCCGCATGCACTGGTCGGGACGCATGGGGACGCCCGCCACTTTCGGCGCCTCGTTCTGGTAGCCGACCTCGGTGTTCCAGATCGGCTTGACCTCGCCGCCCGCGGCCATGATCTCCCGGGAACGCTCGACCCGGTATTTGTAGCTCTTCTCGCCGTTGAAGTGGTAGCCGATCTCCGGCGGGAGCGGGACGCAGTAGGTGTGTATCGAGAGGATGTCGAAATACTGCAGCCCGCCCAGCTTGACAAGCGCCTCCAAGAACGGGAAGAAATGCCCGGTGCCGGACGGGGCGAGGATCTTGGCGTCGGGGTCGACCGCCTTGACCGCCTCATGGGCGGCCTTCAACAACTGGAAGTAGTCCTCCACCGAGCCATAGAAGAAGAAACCTTTAGGCAATAGCTCGTTATTGTTCGGCTCGTTCCAGACCTCGTAGTGTTTGACCTTGCCCTTATAGCGCGCGGCGATCTTGCCGCAATACTCCTTCCATTCCTCGATGCGCTTGGGGGGGGAGAAGGAGCCGCGGCCCAAGTAGTTGCAGTAGGAACTGTCGGTGGAGGCCCAGTCCGGAGTCCCGGCGAGGACGACCAAAGGCTCCAGACCGGCGTCTAGGGTACGTTGCAGGCAGGCGTCGGCCGCGGCCCAGTCCCACTTGCCCTTCTCCTTCTCGACGTCAAGCCAGAAGAATTGTTTGCCATTGTCCCAGAAGCGCTCCCACTTGGCGCCGACCCGCCCGAGCGCCCCGTAATGGACGCCGACCGGCGAGCTGGCGGACATCTCCTTGGGCAGCGGGGCGGCCGTGATGCCGAAGTCGCAGGTCTTGGCCGCCTCAAGGGGCGCGCCATCCTGGTCGACAAGCTGGTAGTTGAGATGGAAGAAGCCATACGAGGCGTCGGGGACGGGGATGGGGAGGTCTTTAATCTCATGCGGAGCGAGCGGGACGGGGAGGTCGGAGCGGCCGACGACGCGGTCCTGCCAGTCGGTGATCCAAGTCTTGAGGGTGAACTTGGCGGCGCCGGCCCCGATGTTGGCGACCTGGGCGGGGATGGCCGGGGACTCGCCCTTGGCCCAAAGGTAACCGCCCAGGTAGTCGGAGCCGTCCATCCCGGGGCGCGGCGACGTCTGGGAATATCCCGCCCGCATGGGAAGCGGGCGAATCTCGAACCGCTCGATCCTGGCGGCGTCCGCGCTGGCGGTGTCAGGCTCCGCCCCGATCTCGAAATCGACGATGGCCGGGGGGACGCCCTCCCACTTCGCCACGGGGATCCTTTTCCCCGCCGCGGACACATAGGCCTCCACGGAGCGGCCGGGATGGTAGACCAGCTCCAGGAGCGCCTTGCCGTCGGACGGCGCCGCGATCTTGGCGGGCGGGCTGGACAGACGTTCCGCCCCGTTCGTCACCAGCAGTCTGGCGGAGGCCTCCGCCCCGGCGCTGAACTCGAGTGCCAGACGCCAGGAGCCGGAGCTCAAGGCGAACGAGACCGGAGCCGAAGCCGGTTCGAGACGGAGGGACAGCTCCGCCGCGAAACTCTCGAACGCCGGACGGTCATGGTCGTCGCGCAGAGGGTAGTAGCGGAAACGGAGCGAAGTGGCGGGAAAAAGCCAGAGGGAGTGGTTGTGGACGCTCACCTGTCCCGAATCGCCTTTGACCACGGCCCAGCGAGCCTCCGGCAAGAGTTTGCCGGCGAATGTCTCCGTCACCCCGTTGGGCTCCGCCTGGAGGGTTAGGGCCAAAGCACAGCAGCCGGCCACTACAAAGTATCTGCGCGTCAACATCATGGTGCCCTTTAATTGTTGTCGAATTTGAAGCCGCTGGTCTGTCCGAAGCGGGCGGTGACGGCGTGGCCGTCGCAAAACGCGAAGTTGGCCCGCTGCCCGGCATGGCCGTAATTGCTCAATGTGTCCCCGCTGTAAAGGGTGTAGTATGCCAGGCAGGACTCGCCGCGCAGGAAGTTATAGGCGCCGTAGCTCTCGCCCAGGCCCACGGTGCTGGTGGGGACTTTGATGGCGGTGGTCTTCGTCGAGGCGTAGGTGGTTCCGTTCCACACGCAGCCCACGCCGATCCCGAAACTGCGTTTCAATTGCCAGGTGCCAGGGAAATCGGTGGTGTCGGCGTCGCAGAAAAGCAGATGCCCCCGCGCCGGCAACCCCTCCGAATTTTTCGCGCCCAAATACCCGTTGTCGAACAGCGCCATGCTCCAAGGGTTGCTGGTCGGCTGGCTCCACCAGTCGTTCATGTTGGGGGCGTAGCCAACCATGGGGAAGTGATCGGCGAAGTCGGTGGTGTAGGAGAACATGCCGAGCATCACCTGTTTCTCGTTCGACAGACATTTCAACGTCTTGGCGCTTTCCCGCGCGCCCCGCAACGCCGGCAGCAGCAAACTCGCGAGGATCGCGATGATGCCCACCACAACCAGGAGCTCGATGAGCGTGAAACGCCAGCCCCCCCGCATAACGCGAATCCTCATTGCACCACCTCGTTTCCATGTTTGGAGTTCAAGCAACCCGTCTCGCCTTTGAGTAAATCGCCTTTTATACTGCAAGAAGGTGACTTCACACCCTTCAACATATCCATCATCATCGCCGCCGCCTTCTCTCCATGCGCGAAGCGCCAATGGCTGACCCTGGTAAGCTCCGGCCAGACGAAGGAATCCTCCGAAACCTCGTCGCAAGAAGCGAGGGCGTAGTCGACGCCCGGACACAGCCCCAGCTTGGCGCCTGCGACCAACGTTTGTTGGGCGGCGAGGGAATTCAGCGTCAGCACTCCAATCTTGCGTTCCCTGACGGCCGCGGAAAAAAGCTCCTCATAGCCGCCGTCGCCCAGCTCGACAAGCTCGACGTCCTTGGCCGCCTGGAGCGCGGCCCGGAGCCCGGCGTCGCGCGCCGCGGAGCTGAAATGGACATTGCCCCAGTTCTTCCACGCGATCTCGCGGCATCCGGCGGCGACAAGGCATTCCGCGGCGGCGAAGGCGGCGTGGAACTCGTCACGCCTGATACAGCCATGCTCCTTCCAGGTGTTCGAGTCGAGCCAGACGCAGTTCTCCGTGTTGTCTTCCAGCGCGCGCACGAAACCGGCGTCCTCGTGCAGCCCGACGCAGATGACGCCGTCCAGCATCTTCTCGCGGAAAAAGCGCTGGCGGCCGGGATCGTCCTTCAAGTCGCTCAGCCTGATGACCGAGAGGGTGTAGCCATCCTGGTTGAGCCGCTCGTTGATGCCGGCGACGAACTCGTACGCCGCCATGTAGTGGAGCTTGTAGTCGCCGGTGTTCAACAACACCGCGCCAATGTGCCGGAACGATTTCGACCGCATGGCGCGCGCCGCGGAGTCGGGGCGATACCCCAGCTCCGCCGCGATTTTCCGCACCTTCTCGGCCCGGAGCCTCGCCCCGGGCCATTTCTCCAGATTCTTCCCGTTCAGGATGTTGGACACGGCCATCAACGAGATGTCCGCTTTGTCCGCTATGTCCTTCAACGTCGCCATGGGGGAGCCCAGTAATTGTTTAACGTTAAATAATTATAATGGGGGGAGCCGTTTTTGTCAAGCCGGAAAACGAAAAATCAAGCGGATCCAGCTTGGCGTCGCAGGCGGGATGGTGTATTGTTACAACGCTGTAGTCCACAATGTCGTCTTCAAAAAGATAAAGGGCGAAGGATGAAAGTTTTCTTGCTGGCCGGACAATCGAACATGCAGGGCTTCGGGCATATCGCGGGGTACCCCGTCCTGCGCGACGAGCGCGTCTTCAACTTGGCGACCGGCAAGGCGGAAGTCGCCGTCGAGCCCTTGCACCATTGGGCCGAGCACCCCTACATGCCCGAGGGCATCGGGCTGGGACTGGCGATGCCGTTCGCGTTGGAAATCTTGAAGGCAAGTCCGGACCTCCAGATCGGCTTCATCCCCTCGGCTCGGGGCGGCTCCCGCCTCGACGAGTGGTTGCCCGGCAACGACAACTTCGAGCGGGCGATAACCCTCTTCGAGCGGGCGGCGCGCAACGTCCCTGGCGTGGAGCTCGCCGGCATCCTTTGGCACCAGGGCGAGGGCGACTCCGACACCCCGGAGAAAGCGCGGAGCTACGGCGAGCGTTTCCTACGGACCATGCGCGGCTTCCGGGAACGGCTGCATGCTCCCGCCGTCCCGGTGGTGGCGGGCGAGCTGGGCCGTTTCATCCCCAAGACGAGCCACCTCCCGGAGCGCGACACGGTGGTCGACCAGACGCAAGCCGCCCTAATCGAGCTGGGCGACGCGGCGTTCGCGACCAGCGAGGGCTTGGTCAGCAACCCCAACGACACCGTGCATTTCGACACCCCCTCGATCCGCGCCTTCGGCCTGCGTTACGCCAACGCGTATCTGCGCCTCCTCGCGCGTCCTTGAGCCACGCTTGAATCCTCGCCCTACGGCGATTATCTTGCTCCCCGGAAGCAACAACCACCGCAGGGGGCAAGATGAAAACCGCATGGATCGCAAGTTTGGTTCTCTTCGCCATCGCCACGCGAGCCGCCGACATCGCGTCGATCGACCTGAAGAAACTCGAGCCGGAGCTCAAGAAGAAGTCAGAGACGGCGGAGGACTTCAACCCGATGAAGGACATGAAAACGGACGGCAAAGGCAACCTCGTCTTCAGCCAGCGGCAACTCCAGCGCGCCAACAGCATGCGCTCCAAATTCGAGGTGGACAGGGCCGTCCGTGACGCCATGCGCCGGGAGCTGGTCGTGATCATCGAGGACATGAACCTGAAGTAGGCGGTGATCTTCAACGGGGACGATGAAGCGGCCCTTCTGTACAGCCGGGCGGAAATCAAGGACATCACCCACAAGGTCTAATGCGAATAGCTTCAAAAACTTGACAAAAGGTGCCATTTCGTACCATCCGCAACGTCCAAACGCCCAAGTCCCGATTATATTGGCCATAACGGTTATTTTCAAACAGGAGGCGAGGATGGCGGGGAATAGCGTCAAGTTGGACATCGGAACGGTCTACAAGAAAGAAGAAGACGGGGTTTACTTCTTTAGGTACCAGGTCAACGGGCCGCGGAAGGCCGTCAGCCTGAAGACCAAGAACCAGCAGGATGCCTTGGCCAAGGCCTGGGAATTAGTCCCGATGGTCAAGTCCACGACGGTGGACATGATCTCCGCCCACGTCAAACACGCCAGAGGGCTGCCCGTCCCCCACAAGACACTGGCGTTGGCCGACGCCTGGGAGGTCTACGCCAGGCATCCCGAGAGAGCGATGCCTGCCCGGTAAACGAACAGGAGTCCTACCGCAGTGCCTTCGCCCATTTCACGGCGTTCGCCGGCGCTGGCGTTGCGTTGGGCGACATAACGCCGGAGCTCACCGAGAGCTTCACCCAGCACATGCGCGGTCAGAGCGTCACCGTCTCCACCCACAACCGCAAAATAAAGCATCTTCGGAGGATATTCAACGTCCTGCGCGAATACCGGGAGGGCGAGAACCCGTTCGCCGCCAAGTCGCTGTTGCGGAAACCCCGCGAAGAGCAGGCTCAACAGGTCAGGCGGATGTCGTTCATCCGGGAGCAGGAAGAAGCCATCCTTCAAGTACTGTCCGACACCACCCACAAGGTCATGCACAAGCCGGAGCTGCGGGTGGTCTTCCTCGCCGGGATGTTCACCGGCCAGCGGTTCAAGGACTGTATCATGCTGCGCTGGGACAAGGTGGACCTCAACCGCCGCCGCATCTGGGTAAAGCAGTTCAAGACGGGGAAGGACGTCACTATCCCCGTTGCGCCGAAGCTGCTTGAGGCGTTGAAGGACGCACAGGAATGGACGCGGGACAACCACGTCTGTCCCAACCTCGTGGAACGCTACAATGCGGAAGACAATAACGGCAAAAACATCGGGGGTGCGCTCGTGAACATGGATCGGGCTAAAACCGTCCGTCAGCGTCAAGGAACTCAAGCGTAAGGTCACGGTCTACGGGTTCCATTCGTTGCGACACACCTTCGCCTCCACTGCGCCGAGGCCGGGGTGCCGAAGGCGGTGGTCCTCTCGATCCTCGGGACGAACTCAGAGATCGTGGACAAATGCTACACCCACATCGGAGAGGACGCCCAGGAGAAGGCGATCATGGCGATCAGCGGCGGCGGCATGTCCGACCGGGCGAAGATAGACAAGGCTCTGGAGTTGATCGCTTCCTGCCAGGACAAACCTCCGGTACGGCGCAGGGACGCATGGTGGCCTGACAGGTACGACCACTCAAGTTGTAGCCTATGGTGCGTCCGGCACGGCAGTGAGCGCAGTCCCTGCCGTGGGGTACCACTTCGCGTCCTGGAGCGACGGCTCGATAGCGAATCCTCGAATCGACTCAAACGTCAGGGCCAACCTCTCAGTTGCCGCCAGTTTCGCTTCTAGCGTCCATACGGTAATGTTTGCCGCCACCGCTGGTGGCAGGCTCGAAGGCCAGACTACGCAAACCGTCGAGCGCAGCGCAAGCCGCTCCGCAGTGACAGCGATCAGCGAAAAAGGCTACGAGTTCACAGGATGGGACAACGGCTTCGGCGTAACTAACCCGCTGACAGTGACGAAGATCACCTCCGACCTGACCATCACGGCGAGCTTCGCCAAGAAAGCCAAACCGGAATATGGGGTGGCCTACGACTCGGTGTTCATGGTCAACGCCTCCGACCTGGGTAAGGAGGCGTTCGCGAAAGCGCCCAAAGTGATGATCAACGGCGGTGGCAAGGCGAAAGTCCTGGGCTTCAAGAAGGGCTCGGACTCGGTGAGCTGTGTGTGGCAAGGCAAGGCAAGGCAAGGCAAAGACAAGCCCGGCACCTACAAGCTGTTGGTTGATGGCGCGTCGTTGACGGAGGAATTCGTAGTGGAAGACCCGAACACCTACGAAGTCGGCCTGTCGTCCGACACGGGCGTGGCGGGCGACAATATCACCGTGACGGGCAGCTACTTCGGTTCGACATGCCCAAAGGTGACAATGGAGTTCACGGACGTCAAGGGAAAGCTCAAGAAAGCGACCTGCAAGGTCTTGAAGCCCTACAAGTATGCTGACGCCAACAACAAGCCCGGCAAGTCGGTGATGTACGTCGGACAGGAGGCTTCGGAGTTGGGAGACCAGCCCGGCGACTCCACGCTGACCTTCGTCGTCCCAAAGGGTATCACGGAGTCCACCACGGCGACGCTGAAGCTCAACTGCAACGGCACCATCGTGGAGCGGCCTTTCAACCCCACGGAGTGACGGCAAGTCCAGCAAGAGCCTTCAACCAAGAGGCGGGCCATAGTGCCCGCCTCTTTTTTTGAGCTCAACTCATAGCCGCCAATGTTGGCTTGATTTCCACATGCCCGCGCTATCCCCCGCAGGACTGTTCTTAACCGCACCGGTTCATGCTCGCAAGCCCGACAGTTTCCGGGCGCAAAGGGACGCCTTGCCCCCGGGGCGGAGACAGGTGTTTACATGGGTACATATACGTAAAAAATACAGATTTAGATTTTTGCGACTTGTAAATCGCAGCGGATGCGTTAATTTGTTGGCATCGACGGGAAAAGAAGATAAATGTAGCGTTTTGGGGGATCTGGTCGGAGTCGTTCCATCGACAATGCCTGCGTATGGATTCCATGTGCATTTTTTCGCATGGCTGCGTCCATGGGGTGGGGGTGCTGTCCGCGTTTTGGCTTTTTTGGGGGCATATCAATCAAATCAACCTATATGACGCTGGAGATGGAAAGATTCTCCACGGCAACGAGGGTGAACAAGGCCATATAAGGCGGTAAATAGCAATTTTGTCATAAGCGAACGAGAGGGGTCTCATGTTGAAATCGCATATGCTTGCGGGCATTTTGACGTTGGCCGCCGCCTTCCTGGCGGGCGGGGAATGCCTGGCGCAGGGGACGGCCGCCGAGCGGGGCGCAGCCTATCTGGAGTCGCGGCAGGGCTCCGACGGGACTTGGTCCGAGAACGGCAAGCGGCTGGTCGACTCCGCCGAGGCGTTTTACTCCCTCTGGTATCTCGGGCGCGGCGGCGCGGGGCTGGAACAATGCCTCGACTGGGCCATGGACTTCCAGGCCGACGACACCTTGCGCTTGGCCCGGCGTCTGACCATCCTCGCAAAATCAGATTTCGATGTCGTCCCCGTCGCCACCAAGCTGGCCGGTCTCCAAAACCCCGACGGCGGCTTCGGCTCCACCAAAGAACGCAAAGGACAGGCCTATCTCACCGCGCTCGCCTGCCGCGCCATGGTCGAGAGCGGCTCCAAGGCCGCCGCCGAGAAGGCCCTCGGATGGCTCGCCGCCAACCAGCGCGCCGACGGCAGCTGGGCGCTGCTCGGCGACAGCTCCGTGTATGAGGAAGACTCGGAACTATTTCTCACCGCGTCCATTTTAAGCATGGCCCGGCAGTACCAAGTCGACAACGGTTACTACGCCACCGCCGTCAGCGCCATGGTCGGGAAGGCCTCGGCGTTTCTGGTGGCTTGCCAGGCTCAGGACGGGAGCTGGGGCGGCGTGACAGACACCGCCGCCGCCGTCTCCGCCTTGATCAGGACTTCCCGGCCGCAAAGCCTCGTCACGGCCGTCGGCTGGCTGGAGGGCAAGCAGTCCGCCGACGGCTCGTTCGAGGGGAACGTCTACCGGACCGCCTTGGCCATCAGGGCGTTGCGCGACTGGGAACACAGCCCCGTGCCGCTGCCGCCGGACTTGGCGCTCACCGCCGCCGACATCTCCTTTTCCCCCGCGGAGCCGTCCGCGGCCGACCAGATATTGTTCACCGTGAAAGTCAGGAACATCGGTGCGAGCGTGGCCTCGAACGTCGGGGTTTGGCTCTACGACGGCGACCCCGCCGACAGCGGGCGCAGGGTCGGACCGGACATCCGGCTGGCGGACATCGCCCCTGGCAAGTCCGGCACGGCGCGCGTCGGGCTCTACCTGCCCGCCGGGGCGCGGCGAATCCATGTGGTGGCCGACCCGGATAAGAGCGTGATCGAGAGCGACGAGTCCAACAACGCCGCGTCCGTCGGGCTGACGGTGAAGCCCACCTTGCTCTCGCCCGCCGACCTGGCGATCGCCGAGACGGACATCAGTTTCGCCACCCCGGACGCCAGCTGCCCCAACCGCGTCGTCATCAAGGCGGTCGTCCACAACCGCGGCGAGACCGTGGCGGGCAACGTCGTTTTGCGCGTCCTCGCCGGGGACGCCCAGCTGGGCGGCGACTTCACTTTGGACAAAGTCTTCGGGCTGGGGCAATACCTCTTCCAGCTGGACACCACGCTGAAGCCGGGCATCAATGTGGTCACGGTCAAGGTCGACCCGAACAACCAGGTGGCCGAGTCGGAAGAGGACAACAACGTGGCGCAAAGCTCCATCACCGTCGCCAACCTGGCGCCCGCCGCCCCGGCGGGGCTGGTCGTGGAGGCGGGCGACGCCTCGGCCGTCCTCACGTGGACTTGGAGCCAGGAGCCAGACATACTGGGATACAATCTTTACCGCGATGGCGCCAAGGTCAATGCGTCGCCGATCCTTGTCCCCGGCTACCGCGACGCCGGGCTGACGAACGGAACCACCTATGCCTACAAAGCGACGGCGGTCGATCTCTATGGTTCGGAGGGCACCTATTCCGCCGAGGTGTCGGTGACGCCCCAGGCGACGGTGGTGAACCGCCCGAACCTGTGTTCCCCCGCCTCGCCGCAAATGGTGGCTAGCCTCGACAGCGACCGGGCGACCATTGATGGCGCCGCCACCGCCGGGGACGTGGTGGAGCTTTACGTGAACGGCCAGTTGCGGGCGTCCGCCACCGCCGGAACGGGAAGCGCCATGACCAGCGTTGCGGCACAGGCCGAATGGACGGCGGGCGGCACCAACGTCAACACCGACGTGTCGTCCGTGGCGGGCGACTTGAAGCTAACCACGGGCGTTCTGTCCGGCCAATACCGGCGGGTGTTCAGCTTCGCGGCACCGCGGGTCTGGGGGCGGATGGCCTGGAACGCCGCGCTTCCGGCGGGGACCGCCGTCAAATTCCGGACGCGCTCGGCAAGCAGCTCGGCGGGGCTCGCGGTGGCCGTCTGGTCGGAGGCCGTGGCGGTCAGTCCCTTCGGGATAAGCTCCAAGTCGGCCCAGTTCTTGGAGGTCGAGATTGCTTTGGCGTCGAGCTCGCCAACTGCGACCCCGGTGGTCAACGACTACGCCTTCGGCTGCCCCGAGGGGGCGTTCTCCATCGCCAACGTCGCGTTGGACGACGGCGCCAACGTGGTGAAGGCCGTGGCGGTCAGGGGCTCCGCGCGTGGCGCCGAGTCCGACCCGGCCACCATCAACGTCTCGTTAGGCGTCGACCTGGCGGTGACTGACCTGAGCGCCAGCCCCGACTCCCCTACAGCCGACCAGCCGGTGAAGCTCATGGCCAACGTCAGGAACATCGGCTTGGGGGCGGCCAGGGACTTCAAGGTGAAATTCTATGACGGCGACCCGGCCAGCGGCGGCAAAGCGTTGGGCGAAGGCTTCGCCATCCCCATCTTAGGTCCGGGCTCGTCCGCCAACCTGACGGTCGAGACCTATCTCGACTCCGGGGCGCATGCGGTTTATGTCGTGGCCGACACCGCCAACGCCGTCCCGGAGGGCGACGAGGCCAACAACCGCCTAAACATTATAGTTAACGTCGCGGCCGCGCAGGCCACCCCGCCCGACTTCGCGTTGACCGCGCTGACCATCTCGAACGCCGCGCCGTCGAACACCGACGCCGTGACGCTCACGGCCACGGTCAAGAACCTCGGCGGCAGCCGCGCCGACCTCTTGGAGCTGGCCTTCTACAAGGGCGCCCCCGCCAACGGCGAGCGGCTGG
>Ga0209467_1000416_pt1 | contig 61716 bp, 45 predicted proteins | sample Higcelwee11metaG_FD_187175 | JGI IMG/M metagenome (GOLD analysis project Ga0209467, IMG submission 187175) | Freshwater pond sediment microbial communities from the University of Edinburgh, under environmental carbon perturbations - High... | ecosystem: Environmental > Aquatic > Freshwater >... | reverse complement strand
CATCGAAAGTCTCCTTTCTTTTGTGATCTTTGAGCGGTTCACATTAATGGAGGCTTTCGATTTTTCCCGCAAATGTCAAACTCTGAGAGTCTCCCCGGCAAAGCCGGGGGTTTACCCATGTTAATTACATAGGGGCAAATTACATAGGGGCAAATTACATAGGGATGTCAGGACATGGAAATTATCGGCATAGATGTGGGGTTTGGTTTTACAAAAGCATATAGCGGACAAAACTCGGTAATTTTCAAATCCCTGATCGGTGATGCGCCTGATATCCAGTTTATGTCATCCATGGGGGATGCCGCAGCAGCAGCAAATCTGCATATCACTCTGGACAATAAAACGTATTTTTTAGGAGCCTATGCCGAACGTCAGTCCAGCCTCACCGAATATACCCTTGACCAGGAAAAAATGGTTGAAGAATTCATCAAGATACTGGCCCTTGCGGCGGCAGGCAACGGAAAAATATGTGACAGAGACCTTGCAACATCCAAGCTCGGGGTGGTGGATATTGGATTTAAAACAACGGATTTTTCCATCTTTGACCATCTCCAGTACATTGAAAGGGGGTCGTCAACCATGGACACAGGCGTGGCCAAGTGCTTTTCCGTGATAGCTGATAAATTGCGTCAGGAAAGTGGTGTCAATTATCGTATCCGGCGGTGGGTCTATCCCTTTGGCCGAATTTCTGATATCATCGGTTGAAGGCAATGTGATCCCCATTCCCAAGAACATTGATGCACGATTCAATAATGTTCGGGGGTATTGTAAATTCGGTCATTACCAGTGGGGCAAAGACAAGACTATACCTTCCCGGCAGGCACCGGCCCCTGAACAAGAACCTTCTGCCCGGGAGGAGACTCCGTCTTCGGAAGAAACAAATAAAGCAGGGAAAGGACTTGCCTGGTTGAAAAGGCAAAACGCTTAGACGCTATATGAACATTGATACACTAACACAAATTCTTTCCATGGTGGCCGAGGGCGCACTGCCCGTTGGACAGGCCGCAGATCAATTAAAACACCTTTCGTTTGAAGATATCGGTTGCGCCCATGTGGATCATCACAGAGCTCTTCGCAAAGGATTCCCCGAGGTTATTTTCGGGCAGGGCAAAACATCGGCACAGATTATTGCCATTCTTGAAAAACTGGAACAATCGGAAAATATCGTGCTTGTAACCCGCATTGATGAGGATAAGGCAGATGCCGTTCTTTCACGGTTTCCCAATGCACAATATTTTGATGACGCCCATCTGTTAAAAATAGAAAAACAGCCCCCCGCCATTACAGGCCGGGGAACAATTCTCATCGTCAGTGCAGGCACTTCAGATATTCCGGTGGTCATGGAAGCCTTCTTAACGGCAAAAGCCATGGGAAATGAAGTCAAAACACTTTTTGATGTCGGGGTCGCAGGCATCCACCGCCTTTTCGCATATCGGCAAGATCTTGAAAAAGCGTCTGTCATTATTGTTGCCGCAGGTATGGAAGGTGCCCTGCCCTCTGTGGTGGGTGGCCTTGTCAAAGCGCCTGTAATTGCTGTTCCCACAAGTGTTGGTTACGGCACAAGCTTCAACGGCATGACCGCCCTTTTGGGTATGCTTAATTCATGCAGTTCAAATATTGCGGTGGTCAATATAGACAATGGATTTGGTGCAGGTTATATGGCCTCGACTATTAACCATGTAGGGGTTGAACGTTAGATGAGTGCCTGTCCGGAAATAAGAAATATCATCCAACGTGGAAATTGGACAAAAAGGCTGTTTTCCGGACAGGAACTAAATTTGGCGCCGTAGTTTAAGGGCCTCCTTATTTGACGGATCAATCCTCAAAATGCGGTTCAGATAGTCGTCAGCCTGGAGAATACGTTTATTGTTGATATGAATCCGGGCGATCTGAAGTTTGGTTTTAACACCCCCTCGCATGTTGTCATCAACCGTGATAAAGCATTCCATAGCTTTTTCCTGATCACCGGTTTCAAGGTAAATGGTGCCGGCCTTATACATCAGATCCATGTTGGCAGGATTCTCCTTGATCGCTTCAGTAACGATCTTGGCCACATATTCATATTCCTGGTTGTCCAGACAGATATTCATGATTTTTTCCTGAAGCATCCTGTTGAAACGGCTTTTTGAGATGATACGCGAAAAAAGCGTTCTTGCCTCCGTTCTGAATCCGTTAATCAAAAGTGTTTCACCCAAGTGAACCGCTGAATCAAAATACCTGGTACTAAAAGAGAGAATTTCCATGTAAAGCTGGGCGGCCTGTTTAAAGTCACGCTTGTTAATATACAACTTGGCCAGGTGGTTTCGTGAAATTGTATCCTGAGGGTTTACGGCAACGGCCTTTTGAAGACATTTTTCACCGATTTCGGCTTTCTTGGCCTCAAGGTATAACAGCCCAAGTTTTCTTAAAATACGTGATGCATTGGGTTTGAGTCCCAAGGCTTTTCGGGTTTCGTCTATGGCGCCTTCGATATTGCCTGCCTCTTCACATGCTCTTGCTTCGAGCAGGTGAATTTTTGCCTTTTCCGGGTGGTTGACAGCCTCGATAACACTTTTTATCTTTGTATCCAGGGCGTCCAGGGTCAATGGTTTAAGAAGATACCCCTCCACTTCGTATTCTGCAGCATCGGCCACAACGTCGCGTTCGTTTTCAGCGGTAACCATAATAACAGGAATGTCCCTGATCTCTTTATCCCGGCGCAAGTTGGCCAGCATCTGGCTGCCGTTCATTTCCGGCATGTTCCAGTCAACAATGAGCAAATCACAGAAATGGTTTTTCAGCGCAAGTAAACCTGATTTTCCATTATCCGCAAAAAAAAGCTCTTTGCCGATCCCAAGATTCCGCAGCATTTTGCGCAGGGTCAGGCGCATGCTTTTCATATCATCCACAATCAGTATGGTCATGGTTTCAATATCAATCATAAAAACGCGTTCCTGTTAAACTGGTTCAAATTTTCCTTAATCATTTCGGTTACAACAATTGTATCTAATTTCAAACCATTACCGACCTGGGTTTCAATGTCGGCGGCGGCAAGTCTTAACTGCTCAGCATTGACATTGGCGGCAGCGCCTTTTAACGCATGGGCACAGGCCTTGACATTTTCGGGATCAAATGGCGCTTGTTTAACAGCAGACACAAGGTTATCAACAACTCCCTCCACTTCCTGAAAAAAGGATTCAAGGACTTCTGCAGCCAATTGCCTATCATTGCCAAAGCGTTCAAGAAATCCGATCCTGTCAAATACAGATGGGCGTGAATCGTTATCTTCCAAAGCGGTCAGGGGCTGTTCTTGTTTCTCAATGTCATACATTTCAGGACCAGGCATGTCAAAATTCGGTGGGTCAAACGCCACCGAAGGCACGGTTCCATACTTATATGCCTCAATAAGTTCAATTAAAGCCTGGGGATTAACTGGTTTTGAAATAAAATCATCCATGCCGGCCGCTTTACATCTCTGCCGGTCCCTTTCAAAGGCATTTGCGGTCATAGCAATGATGGGCGTGGGTGTGAGTTTTTCTAAGGCTTCATATGCCCGGATCTGACGGGTGGCTTCATATCCGTCCATTTCCGGCATCCGGCAGTCCATGAAGATCAAATGGTATTTATTATTTTTCGCCTCTTCAACAGCCTGAAGGCCGTTGGATGCCGATTCAGCCTGGTATCCATGTGTGCATATAATTGCCTTTGCCGTCACGACATTGGTTTGAATGTCATCCACGATTAAAATTTTAAACGCTCTTTTTTTACGTTCTGCAAGAGTATGGCGGGTAATAATGGCCTGGCGGTTTTTCCGATAGGTCGGTGAAAGCACCGTGCGGATGGCATCCTGGAGAATGGTTCCGTCCAAAGGAAAGCTTAAAAAGGCTGAAAAGCCCAGGTCTTCAAATTCCCTTGCATCCCCCTTCTTACCCACAGCAGTGACGAGAATTAACGCAAGGCAATTCAACTCAAGATCCTGGCGGAATTCCCTGCCAAGGGTCCTTGCATATTGATCCGATTCGCTAACCTCCATAATGACCACATGAAAAGGGATTGAATTTGTCTTTGCAAGTGTAACAAGTTCAATAACCCGGCTGTGTTCACAAGTCTTATAATTAAATCCGATCTGGTCAAGTACTTTTGTCAGGCGGGTGCTGGGTTCCGGCTCGTTAGATATGGCGATCACCCTGATGTCGTTGATGGGAACGGCAGACAGCTCCTGGGCAATCTCCTCGGGCAACTGTTTTTCAAAGGGGGCTTCAAACCAAAAGGTGGAGCCTATCATTTCAAGGCTGTCCACCCCAACCTGTCCACCCATTAATTCAATAAACTGTTTTGATATCCATAAACCAAGGCCGGTACCGCCATATTTCTTTGTTATAGACGCATCAGCCTGAACAAAGGGCGCAAAAAGGCCTTTGAGAACTTCCTCGTTGATACCGATACCTGTATCATCCACGCTGAAATGAATCAATGCATGTTCTTCCTTGTCCTCTTTGAGTCTCACATTCAGGGTCACAGACCCGTTTTCAGTGAATTTGATGGCATTGCTTGTAAAATTTAAAAGCACCTGGCGTATTCTGCCGATATCGCCTTTGAGGCGCCTTGGCACATCCGTGTCGATATTATAGATAAACCCAAGTCCTTTTTGCCTGGCCTGCAATTCCGGTAAAGAGACAATATCCTTGACGGCTATTTCAAGATCAAAGGGACGGATATCTAATTCAATTCTGCCTGCCTCAATTTTGGATAGATCCAGAATGTCATTAACAATGGTTAAAAGGGCTTTGCCGCTGTTATAGGCAATGTCTGCATAGCGTCTTTGCTCAGCGTCAAGCTCAGAGCCAAGAAGCACGTGAATCATGCCTAAAACCCCGTTCATGGGATTTCGTATTTCATGGCTCATATTGGCCAAAAAGTTATCTTTAACTTCAATCGCGTTTTTGGCATCCGCCTGAACTTTTTGAGAAAATTCAACAGCAGCCTGTTTTTCCGTGATAAGTGCCTGATGTTTTTTGAGCATTAGCAACAAAATAGATCCGATACCGGAAAAGAGGATTATAAAGCACACAAGGCGAAATTCATTGAGATTCAATGCGCCAGGCCCCCAGGAGGGACCAAAATAAAAAAAGGCAACCAACCCCGCACAAATGCCGAAAACAACGAAAAAACCGGACAAATCAACGAATAGAACAGTTCCGGCCATGACAATGATGAAAAAAAAGAGACCGGGACTGAAAATGCCGCCGGTAAGACAGGCAAACCAGGTTATATAGGCGGTGAAAATCAGTACAATAGTGCGTCCCAAGATTACGGATCGCTCACTTAAAAAATGATATGCGGCCCATATCATGCAGACCGTCGCAATTGATGGTGCAATCAGGGCAAGCGTTTTCGCATACAGACCCATTCCTGCCAGACAGAATATAATTGCTGTCATAATGGATGACAGCAGCATTGCCGGATGTTTATCAGTGATCATCTATCTTTAATATCAACTTAAATTTATGGTAGTTATGAGTGGATGTAAAAATAATATAACTTTCTGACAGTTTGAAAGTCAAACCCTAATTCGTGCCTATTCAGAAATAGTCTTTTTATTCAACGAAGAAATTTAACAAAATTTCTTATTTCCGGACAAGCAAGCATAGTCCGTTTAATATTGACTCTCTGTCAGGTAAAAATTTAATTTGGTAAAAGTTTTATTTTTCTTGACATTAATGTTATTTATATATAATTAATATATTTAATTAAGAGTAAAATATTATGATGAATACGAATATTATTAACAGCCTAGTAGTGGTCCTCATTATCGTGGAGGTGATTATTATCACCTCCTGGCGAAGGGGCGATTAGTGGCTTAAATAAGATTAATTAAAAAAAGCCGTTACCAGCCCCGAAGGGGGGCAGGTAACGGCTTTTTTGCTTTTAGGAGACTTTTAAAGAAATGAGACGAAGCTGCATTGCAACACAGGGCGTGGCAAGGGCACCCCACCGGGGCCTGCTGAAAGCCTTGGGATACACCGACATTGAGCTTAACCGCCCCCTGATCGGGATTGCCAATTCCGCCAATGAACTGATCCCGGGCCACATGCACTTGGACTCCATTGTCAAAGCCGTCAAGACCGGTATCTCCATGGCCGGCGGCACCCCAATGGAATTTTCCACCATCGGCGTATGTGACGGCATTGCCATGAACCATGTCGGCATGCACTATTCATTGGCATCAAGGGAACTTATTGCCGACAGCATTGAAGTGACTGCCATGGCACACCCCTTTGACGGGATTGTCATGGTGCCCAATTGCGATAAAATTGTACCGGGCATGCTTATGGCCGCGGCAAGGCTTAACATTCCTTCCATTTTTGTCAGCGGCGGCCCCATGCTGTCAGGACGCCACCCCCGGGACCGGTCAAAAAAAATTGATCTGATCACCATATTCGAGGCCGTAGGTGCAGTTCAAAGCGGCAAAATGACTGAAGAAGAGCTCTTGGAGATGGAAAATGCCGGCTGTCCCACCTGCGGGTCCTGTGCAGGCATGTTCACGGCCAATTCCATGAACTGCCTTACCGAAGCCATCGGTATGGGGCTGCCCGGCAACGGTACCATACCGGCGCCCATGTCCAGCCGGCTGCGTCTGGCCAAAGCTGCCGGTATGCAGATCATGAATCTGGTGGTACACGATATTACCCCGGACAAGATCATGACCAGACAGGCATTTATGAATGCTCTGGCTGTGGATATGGCACTAGGTTGTTCCACCAATACGGTTCTGCATCTCAAAGCCATTGCTGCCGAGGCCGGTGTGGATATCCCCCTGGATTTGATTAATGAAGTGAGTAAAAAGACCCCCCATTTATGCTCCTTAAGCCCCGGCGGAAAGGACCACATTGAAGATCTTGACGCAGCCGGCGGGATCCAGGCCGTGATGAAGGAGCTTAGTGACAACAACATGATCGACACAAGTCTTCTCACAGCCACGGGTAAAACCATTAAAGAAAACCTTGAAAATGTCAGGGTGAAATACCCGGATGTCATTCGGCCGGTCAACGATCCTTATCATAAGGAGGGTGGGCTTGCCGTATTGTTCGGCAACCTTGCGCCTGAAGGCTGTGTGGTTAAACAGTCGGCGGTTCTGCCGGAAATGATGACCCACAAGGGACCTGCAAGGGTATTTGATTGCGAAGAAGATGCAAGCGCCGCAATCATGGAGCGGCAGATTAATCCGGGCGATGTCATCGTCATCCGGTACGAGGGACCGGCCGGGGGACCAGGCATGCGCGAGATGCTCACCCCCACATCAGCCATTGCAGGCATGGGGCTTGATGATCGGTGTGCTCTGATCACGGACGGTCGGTTTTCCGGTGGCACCAAAGGCGCCAGCATCGGTCATGTATCTCCTGAAGCTGCCCAGGGGGGGCTGATTGCCTTTGTGAATGAAGGTGATCAAATTCGCATTGATATTCCAAACAAAACCATTGAATTAATGGTACCTGAAGAAGAACTGACCCGGCGAAAAGCAGGCTGGAAAAAACCCGAACCCAAAATCAAAAAAGGTTATATGGCCCGTTATGCCAAGATGGTAACATCTGCCGGCAATGGCGCCATATTTAAATAAAGGAGCGGATAATGAAACTGACAGGGGCTCAAATCCTCATTAAGATGATAAAGGCGCAGGGTGTTGATACTATGTTCGGGTATCCCGGCGGTGCCACCATTGATATCCATGATGAAATTCTTAAACATGACGACCTGCGCCATATTGTGGTCAGACACGAACAGGGTGCCGTTCACATGGCCGATGCCTATGCAAGGGCGCATAAAACCACCGGCGTTGCATTGGTCACCTCAGGACCCGGTGCCACAAATGCCGTAACGGGATTGGCATCAGCCCATTGTGATTCCATTCCCATCGTTGTTTTTACAGGTCAGGTCCCCACAGCCCTTATCGGCAACGATGCGTTCCAGGAAGTGGACATTGTGGGTATCACACGCCCCTGCACCAAACACAACTACCTGGTTAAAGATCCAAACAAACTTGCGGAAATTATTCAGGAAGCCTTTTTCATTGCCAGGTCCGGACGCCCGGGGCCGGTGCTCGTGGATCTGCCCAAGGATATTGTCCAGGCTATGATTGATTTTCAAATGCCCGAACCTATGAAAATGCGCAACTACAAGCCCAACTACAAACCCAATAAAAAGCAGATAGCAACGGCTGTAAAAATGCTCAAAGAGGCCCGCCGGCCGGTAATGTTCGGGGGTGGAGGCCTCATTTTATCAGGAGCAAGCAAGGAATTTACCCGGATCGCAAAATTTGCAAAGCTCCCGGTTACGGCATCCCTGATGGGACTTGGTGCCTTTCCGGGAACTGATGAAAATTGGCTGGGTATGTTGGGCATGCACGGCACCTACCGGGCCAATATGAGTATCGGCCACAGCGACCTGATTTTTGCGGCCGGTGTAAGGTTTGATGACCGGGTAACCGGCAACCTTGAAAAATTTGCACCTGACGCCAAAATCATTCAAATCGACATTGACCCCACATCCATCCATAAAAATGTTGACGTTGACTGCCCCATTGTCGGTGACTGCAAAATGGCCCTGGCAGATATTGCCGCGCTTATGGAAAAAGAAGCACCTGAAAATTTTATGAACGACCGGGTTGCATGGCTTAAACGCATCAACGAGTGGAAAGAGTTAACACCCCTGAAGTACGACCAATCCTTTGACACCATCAAGCCGCAATATGTAGTTGAAAAATTGTATGAGGTCACCAAAGGCAAGGCCATTGTTACCACGGAAGTCGGGCAAAACCAGATGTGGACGGCCCAGTACTATCATTTTGAAGCACCCAACCATTTCATAACATCCGGCGGCCTTGGTGTTATGGGGTTTGGCCTTCCCGCAGCCATAGGTGCCAAGGCCGCGGCCCCTGATAAAACGGTTGTCTGTGTGGCAGGGGATGGCTCGATCCAGATGAATTCCCAGGAATTGATGACGGCTGTTGCTGAGAAACTGGATGTAAAAATCGTTATTTTAAACAACCGCTATCTTGGTATGGTGCGCCAGTGGCAGGAATTTTTCTACAAAAAAGTATATGCAGACACCAATATGGAGGCCCAGCCCGATTTTGTGAAGCTTGCCGAGGCATACGGGGCAACCGGTTTCAGGTGTGACGATCCGGCCAAGGTGATTCAGACCCTTGAAACGGGCCTGAACACCCCCGGCACAGTAATTATGGACTTTATTGTCGAACGTGAAGAATCGGTCTATCCCATGGTTCCGGCAGGCGGGGCCATCACTGACATGCTTCTGGTTTAAAAGGATAATTGATATGGAAACCAACAGATATATTTTATCAATTCTTGTGGACAATGAACCGGGGGTTCTGTCCCGGATTTCAGGCCTGTTCTCCGGCCGCGGGTTTAACATTGACTCCTTAAGCGTTGCAAAAACAGCAGAGCCGGACGTCTCAGTGGTCACCCTTGCCACCTGCTGTGACGAACATGTCATAGAACAGATCAAAAAGCAGCTGCATAAACTGATCAATGTCATAACGGTTAATGATTTAACGGGAAAAAAGTATGTGGAGCGTGAGCTTGTCCTTGTCAAGGTTCATGCAAAAACTGAAAAACGGGCCGAAATTATGCGTATCGTTGATATTTTCAGATCCAGGATCGTTGATGTGGGGGTCTCACATTTTATTGTGGAAGTGTCGGGTGATTCCGGAAAAATCCATGCGTTTATTGAGCTGATGAAACCCATGGGCATTATTGAAATTGCGTCCACCGGCACCATCGCCCTTGGCAGGGAGAATGTAAAATGAATACGCTAAAAACAAAGAAAAAAGCCTTGCTTTACGACACCACCTTGCGTGACGGGATGCAGGGGGAGAACATATTCTTCTCCCCCGAGGATAAGCTTAAGATCGCCATGCGCCTTGATGATGCCGGAATCCACTACATTGAAGGGGGCTGGCCCGGGTCCAATCCCGGGGCCCAGGCGTTTTTTGATCTGGTCAGGGATAAACAGTTCAAACAGGCCAAGATCTGCGCATTCGGATCCACGAGAAGACAAAACTCAACCTGTGAACAAGACGGCAACATCAAGGCGCTTATCGATTCAGGTGCGCCTGTGGTAACGATTTTCGGCAAATCCTGGGACCTGCATGTAATTGACATTATGAATAATACCCGGGAAGAAAATCTTGCCATGATTACACAAACCGTATCCTATCTCAAGGCACAGGGCCGTGAAGTACTCTATGATGCCGAACATTTTTACGACGGATATAAAGCCAATGCCGATTTTGCTTTAGAAACCCTGGAAGCGGCTGTGGAAGGGGGGAGCAGGTGCCTGGTGCTTTGCGACACCAACGGCGGCAGCCTCCCCTGTGATATCGACACCATCACCCGGGCAACCATTGCTCATTTCAAGGATTATGATGATGTCATTTTCGGCGTGCATACACACAATGACTGTGCCATGGCTGTTGCCAACACCATCAACGCGGTTCATGCCGGTGCGACCATGGTGCAGGGCACGATAAACGGATATGGCGAACGCTGCGGCAATGCCGATCTCACAGCGATTATCCCTATCCTGTCCCTTAAAATGAACAGGGCGTGTATCAGCGAAGAGAACCTGGCTAAGCTGCGGGCGCTGTCCAGGTTTGTATCGGAGACCGCAAATATGGCGCCCGTGTCCAGCAGAGCATTTGTGGGCCGTTCTGCTTTCACGCATAAAGGCGGGGTTCATGTGTCGGCCATCATGAAAAATCCCAAAGCTTATGAACACATGGCTCCGGAACTTGTGGGCAACCGCCGCAGGGTTCTGGTCTCCGAGCAGTCCGGCAAGAGCAACATCGCTTACAAGGCCAAGGAGCTTGGAGTTGATCTGGGCGATGATGAATCCAAAAAATCTCTGATTGTCAACAACATCAAGGAGATGGAAAACTACGGGTATGAGTTTGATGCGGCCGAAGGAACCCTAAAACTGCTCATGGAAAAACTCACCGAGCAATATCAATCCCATTTTGAACTCGAATCCTTCAGGGTGGTGGTGGAAAAGGACAAGGAAAGACCCTGTTATTCCCATGCCATGATCAAAATCCGGGTTGGAGACAAAACCGAAATCACCTCAGCCGAAGGCGAGGGTCCGGTATCTGCCCTTGATAATGCCCTAAGAAAGGCATTGGCGACCATGTATCCCAGCGTCAAGGATCTTCATCTGGTGGATTTTAAGGTTCGCGTCATTGACGGATCCGACGGCACAGATGCCAGGGTCAGGGTGTTGATTGAATCACGGGATACGAACCACAACTTTTCAACCATTGGTGTTTCCGAGGATATCATTGAAGCCTCATGGCAGGCTCTGGCGGACAGCTTTCAGTATAAACTGTCGCTGGAACATAAAGGGCAGAAAAATGATGAAAAGAATAAAAAGAATCGAATATCAGCATAAATAGATTAGGTGATGACGGGCTTCATGACCCCCCCCTGACCTTTAAAAGTCAGGGGTTTTTTCGACACAAATCAATCAGATTTCAACACAGACAGGAACGCCGACTGAGGGATCTCCACAGCGCCAACCATCTTCATCCTTTTTTTGCCTTTTTTCTGTTTTTCCAGAAGCTTACGCTTTCTTGAAATATCACCGCCATAACATTTGGCTGTAACATCTTTGCGATAAGCTGAAATGGTTTCTCTCGCAATAATTTTGCCGCCAATGGCACCCTGGATGGGTATTTTAAACTGCTGTCTTGGGATCTCTTCACGCAGTTTTTTGCAGGCACCTCTTGCCTTGGTCTCTGCCTTGTCCCGGTGAATCAGCATGGAAAGCGCATCCACGCGTTCTCCGTTTATCAGAAAATCCAATTTTACAAGATTTGTTTCCTGAAAGCCGGCCATTTGATAATCAAAGGAGCCATATCCCTGGGTCACACTTTTAAGACGGTCATAAAATTCATAAACCACCTCGGCCAGAGGCAGAATAAATTTCATTTCCATACGGTTGGAGGTCAGATACTGATAATTGGTACTGACGCCGCGAAATTCATGACAAACCTGCATGACATTTCCCATATACTTATCCGGTACAATGATGGACGCTTTGATAATGGGCTCCCTGACGCATTTGATTTCTGTGGGGTCAGGGTATTCTGTTGGATTATCAATTATCTTAACTTCCCCTGACACGTATGTGACTTCATACTGGACCGAAGGCGAGGTTAAAATCAGTGAAATGTCATATTCCCGCTCAAGGCGTTCCTGCACGACTTCGAGATGTAAAAGCCCCAGGAACCCACAGCGGTACCCAAAACCCAGTGCTGCAGATGAATCTTTTTCATAAATCAGGGAGGCATCATTCAGCTTGAGTTTTTCCAGGGCGTCGGTCAATTCCACATAATCATCGGATGCCACCGGATACATTGACGAAAACACCACAGGCGTGGGTTCCCTGAAACCGCCGAGCGCCTTGTCGCACCGTTTGTCCGGCATGGTCACCGTATCGCCTATTTTGACATCGGATATAAGCTTTATCCCTGCAATAAAATACCCAACCTGCCCTGCTTCAAGACTTTTCTGGGGATTATGCTTGATCTGGAACAGTCCCACTTCTTCGACCTTATACGTCGCATTATTGGACATAAATTGTATCCGGTCCCCTTTTTTGATATTTCCCTCAAAAATCCTGACATGAATGATAACCCCTCTGAAAGCATCATAGTGAGAATCAAATATCAACGCCTTGAATGCGCCCGTATTTTCCACGGTGGGACCGGGTATCCTGTCAACAATGGCCTGAAAAACCTTGTCCACACCTGTGCCCACTTTTGCAGACACAAGGAGCGCCTGTTCACTGTCAAGGCCTAAATCTTCATCAATCTGGTTTTTGACCCATTCGATCTCAGCAGAAGGCAGGTCAATTTTATTGATGATCGGAAGAACCTCAAGCCCATGTTCCATGGCAAGATATAGGTTGGCAAGGGTCTGGGCCTCTACCCCCTGGGATGCGTCGGTCAGTATCAAAGCGCCTTCGCAGGAGGCAAGAGCCCTTGACACTTCATAGGAAAAATCCACATGCCCCGGTGTATCAATGAGGTTCAGCAGAAATTTACTGCCGTCCGGTGCCGTATAAGGAAGGGACACGGTCTGGGATTTTATGGTGATTCCCCTTTCCCGCTCAATATCCATGGAGTCCAGGATCTGCTCTTTCATATCCCGATCCTCTATAATACCGGACAGTTGTATCAGTCGGTCAGACAGGGTTGATTTACCATGGTCGATATGCGCAATAATAGAAAAATTTCTAATATGAAGGTGATCGTATTTCAAGTAGGCTCCAAACTAAGAGTTGACAAAAAAGCTGTATCTATACATATTAAGGTTATACATTTATCAATTGTATTTTGCAGTGTCAAGAAAAGCCGCTGTTCAGGGAGTTCTATTTGTATCGGAGAAGCCAATGGCCCATGCCATCCTCATTGTTGATGATGATATAGCAATTAAAGAATCTGTAGAAGAGTTTTTAAAATTGATGGCCTATGAGGTCAAAAGTGCTGAAAGTGCATTCCATGCCGTTGATATTCTGAAAACGTTTCAACCCGATATTGTTTTGACGGATATCATGATGCAGGGAATGGACGGGCTTGAACTAACCCGGCTGATCAGGGATCAATACGATATTGATGTCATGGTCATGACCGGGTATTCTGCTGATTATTCCTATGAGGAGGCCATTAATGCCGGAGCCAGTGATTTCATCTTCAAGCCGTTCCGCTTTGAAGAACTGAACTTAAGAATCAAACGAATGCTCAGGGAAGCTGCATTTAAAAGGGAAAGGGATAAGCTTCTAAAAGATATGAAGCAGCTGGCCATAACCGACGGGTTAACAGGCCTGTTCAATTCCCGACAGTTTTTTCATCAGATCAAGCAAGAGGTCGAACGTTCTCAGCGCTATTCCCGGAATTTATCACTGCTTATGCTGGATATCGATTTTTTTAAAAAATACAACGATACCTGGGGACATTTAGAAGGAGATAAAGTGCTGATGAGCATGGGCATGATCATCTCTTCCTGTCTGCGCAGCATGGACTCCGCCTACCGCTACGGGGGTGAGGAATTTGCCGTTCTTTTACCGGAAACAGAGTTGACTGAAGCCTGTCTGGTGGGCAGCCGCATTAAAGACAATGTGCAAAAAGCGGTATTCATACCCAATCACGGTATGCAGACATCGGTAACCGTAAGCATCGGGGCAGCACAGATTGTCAAGGGCGAAGACCTTACCTCATTTATCAAACGCACAGATAACGCATTATACCTTTCCAAGAAAAACGGCCGCAACCAGTTAACCGTAGCCCGTTAATTTCGTCTTCTAAAAATTAATAATCCATGATAAAATTTCAGCCTATTCAAAAAAGCAAAAAAAGACGTACATAAAGCAGGGCACATTCACAGGTGATCCTGTTATGTTTTTCTAAACTTAATTTAAAAAGAATGAGGTGCACATGAAAAAAATTCTATTGGTCGTAATGGGGTTGTTTTTACTGTACGGTAATTCTCATGCCGTTAGTTCTCTATCGCATGAGGAAATTCAACAACGTGTTACTGAAATTTATGTAGCAACGTTTGAGAGGGCGCCAGCCTTAATCGGTTTAGAGTACTGGACCAATGCCGTTGAAGAAGGCGATTTTACTATTGAGAAGGTGGCACAATCTTTTTTTAACCAACCGGAAACCCAGGCAAAATTTCCAACAGGGTCCAGCAATGCAGAATTCATCACCACAGTTTATAATAATACATTAAGCCGTGATCCAGCGCAAGCAGGGCTTGCCTATTGGGTAGATGGACTGGACCGCGGTAAGTTTAGGCGAGACCAGGCTATTATGGCTATCATCAATGGTGCAAAAGATGAAACCCACAGTCCAACAGATGCCGCTATGTTGGCCAAAAAGACCGAAATCGGCCTTTTGTTTGCGAACTCCAAAATCGGAAATTTAACTACCAATGAAAATTTTATGGAGTGGGCAAAAAACATCGTATCGTATGCTACAGATAGTGATTTTAGCATAGATGATGCCCAAGCATATATCGCGGCAGCGCTTCCCTCTGAACTGGAAGCGGACATTGAGAGCTACCTTGCGCTGATCTCTTCTGTAAGTGATATGTCTCCCATGATTGACGAAATTTCAACCCTGCTGGAAGAAATTTTAAATGGCGACTCTTCTGTGGTAACCATCACCCCCCCTATGGAGACTCTTGACATTTCAAATTTGCCCTCTGCCATAAATGTTAGGGCTGATTTCGGTGCCGGATATACCCCTGAAGGAAGCAGTTCAACATATACAGGTCTGGTGCTAATCAATATTACCGATATCGTTATGACTCAAACCGGCCTTTCCGCCAATGCAGCCATCACCGCCACAAATGTCCAGCGAGACAGCCGGCTGATTCTTAACGGAGCCATGACGCTCGGAATAAGTCTGGCCGCATCCGGAGAGGACGCGATTATACAGGCAAACCTTAATTTTTCAAATCTTCAATCTGTAGACGTTTCAATGAACGGCAGAATGCAAATTAGCATGCCTTTTAGCGATTCATCCGAACAACCCATTATCCTCACACTTACCAATTTTGAAACCTCGGACATGCAAGCCTCCGGAACGATCATTGTAACGCCTGTCTCCACTGATATTTACGATATGGCATTAGACTTGACGACCCATGAAGGAGATGTCAACGGAACAGCGAGAATAAATAGCACAACGTCACCTCAAACCATCATATCAACACCCGCCGGCCCCATCACCGTAGGCGAGTATAGTGTTATTTTCAATAATGTAATAATGGATGAAGAGGTTTGTACGGATACCGCTGCGGGCGGTAATATTGTCATCACAGGGGATTCTGAAACAAAAACCATCACCTTTAACAACTGCGCATATACAGTAAAATAGATAGGCCAAGAATGGATGGTATCCAGAGATATCATCCATTCCATTCGTCATCTTTTGCCCAAAGACAGAAATCAGAATACGGGAAAAGGCGATTTCAACGCTTGAATCTCTTCGAGCAGATCGCTTTGCATGATCAGATAGGGTAACACAATGCCGGTCTCTTCTGTGCCGTCACAACTGTATACATGGGGGTCATCAGGTACGATTTGGAATCCCATAGCCAGCAATTGATAAACGAAAACCGGATTCGAAAATGGACTCACTTCCGTTGGGACATATGCCAGAAGCCCTTCCGGGCTGTTACGAGCATAGTCCACCATTTCCTGAGCACTCATTCTGACATTCTTAATACAAAGACCTGCATACACCTCAAACAAGGTGGTCCAATAGTCGGAACAGCCGGCCCCCCCTTCAAATCCATCATCAATCAAATAGATATAGCGATCCCACAGTTGGCCTGAGTGCTCAAGTACAAATTGGTAAGGAAGATTTGTCGCCAAGTCGTTTTCCAATTTTGAAAAGAGTAAATCTTCATGGGTGCGCACCTGCTCATATGCAGTATTGATAAACCGCATTGCCCAACGATTCTCCATCATACGTTTATCGTGAATACGTTGAGTCTCTGGGTGGCGAAGGATTCCAAAATCAGATCCCAAGCAGATTAACGATAAGCGGCCCCCGCCTTCCAGCGAATATAGATTGAGTTCAATTGCATACGCCAGCCCTTTTGAATCTTTTCCCATATACACCATAACATGGTTAAAAGGCCCTGGAATTACATAATTGATATTTTCACGGTCCACGGGGTCATCAATTTGATTGATATGGTCACCTGTAAAAATCAGATCCCATCTTCGCAAAGGTAAAAAGACTGTTTTATCATTTAAAGCGTAATTAGCCGGAAAATAATAGGTCTGATCCTTGAGTTCATACAGATTTATGTTCTCATTTGTCGATGTTGAATTTTGTAGCGTTACTGCATAGGAAGGTGTGATGAATATCGTTAACACAAGGAGCAATAGCAAACAAATTCTGCAAATTGTCAGCATACCATATTTCTCAAAATTAATTTTGAATACGCAAACTTAGATCCACAGATACCGCCTGATGGGTGAGCGCGCCGCAGGAAATAATATCCACACCGGTTCCGGCAATGGCATTTAACGTCTTCAAACTGACATTACCCGAGGCTTCCACCATCGCCCGTTTTCCAATCAGCGTCACGGCTTTGGTCATGGCATCAATGTCCATATTGTCCAGCATAATAACATCAGCCCGGGCATCAAGGGCCTGCTGCACCTGGTCCATATTCGAAACCTCCACTTCCACCTTCATCAGATGGCAAGCCCTGGCCCGGACAAGGGAAACGGCCGCCGCAATGGAGCCTGCAGCCGCAATATGGTTGTCCTTGATCAGAATGCCGTCATAAAGGGCAAATCTGTGATTAGATCCCCCCCCTGCCCGGACAGCATCTTTTTCTATTTTTCGCCAGCCTGGTGTTGTTTTTCTTGTGTCCACCAGCCTGACTTTTGGATTATCCAGGGTGTTGACAAATTTTCGTGTCAGGGTCGCGATACCGGAAAGCCGCTGCAGAAAATTTAAAGCCACACGTTCAGCTGTCAGAATAGAGCGGATATCACCAGTGATGCTAAATATGACCTCATCTTTTTTAATGGTGTCCGAATCATTAAAATGATTTTTACACTTCATTGATGGATCTACAAAATGGAATACTTTTTTTGCCACATCGATTCCTGCCAGGATAAAATCCTGTTTGGCTACAATAATGGCGGTTTTTTCCTGGGGATGAAGAAAAATACTTTCCGTGGTCACATCCCCAAGACCGGTATCTTCAAAAAGCGCCAGCCGGATGATCTGTTCTGTGATATCCATATATACGTTTTCAATCCTGTTTCAGATTCTTAACCCGATCCAGATTCACCGTAATTTTATCCTGCTTTTCTTTAAGTTCTTCATGTTGTACCTTGACCTTCTCAATAACGTCTTCCGGGGCTTTTTCAAGGAAGCTGTCATTGTTCAGTCGTTTCTGGATATTGTTCAACTCTTTGGTGTTTTTCTCCAGCTCCTTTTCAAGACGACTGATTTCCTTGTCAAAATCAATTACACCGTCCAGGCAGACATAGCAGGTGGTGGCCCCTGAAACTGTGGTGGCGGAAGATTCAGGCGGATTCTCTGCGTCACAGAAAGAGAGATTCTCAAGGGTGGCGAGATTGATAATGACAGATTTGTTTTCGGCAATCAGCAGTTTTTCTGAGCTTTCTGCCGTAGTGGCCAGGACCTTAACCCTGATGGATGGCTGGATGTTCATCTCAGATCTGACATTTCGGATACCTGAAATCAAAGAGAACATAAATTCCATCTCTTTTTCACAATCCGGATCTTTAAATTTTTTAAACTCATCCTCATTATAGGGAAACGTGGCCTTCATCACAGAACCTTTTGTGCCCGGAAGGATATTGTAAATTTCTTCGGTAACAAAGGGCATGAAAGGATGCAGCATGATGACAATATCTTCAAGCACTTTTGCCAGAACAGCACGGGCAGCGTCACGCCGGTCTGCCCCTAACTTTTCATACAGGGCGGGCTTGGCAGCCTCAAGGTACCAGTCGCAGAATTCATGCCATACAAACTGATAAACGGCAGAAGCGGCTTCATTGAACCGGTATTCGTCAATTCCCTGTTTAACGGCCAAAGATGTTTCAGTACACCTGGACAAAATCCAGCGATCCGTCAGGCTCAGGGCAAGATTGTCAGTCAATGCGTTTTTTTCCGTAATGTGCATCAGGGTAAATCTGGCCGCATTCCATAACTTGTTGACAAAATTTCTGTACCCTTCGACCCTTGATTCGGACATTTTAACGTCCCTGCCCTGGGCGGCAAACGCAGCCAGGGTAAACCTGAACGCATCTGCCCCGTATTCATCAATCACCTTGAGCGGATCAATAACATTCCCCTTGGACTTGGACATTTTCTTCCCGTGTTCATCTCTGACCAGGGCGTGGATATAAACATCCTTGAACGGGACTTCATCGTCCATGAAATGAATGCCCATCATCATCATCCTGGCAACCCAGAAAAACAGAATGTCAAATCCTGTAACCAGAACATTGGTCGGATAAAAGGTTTGCAAAAGATTCGTTTTTTCAGGCCAGCCCATCGTGGAAAATGGCCAGAGGGCTGAAGAAAACCAGGTGTCAAGGACATCGGTTTCCTGAACAATATTTTTGGAACCGCATTTGGGGCAGGAATCAGGATCCGTCTCTTCAACAATAACGGCCTTGCAATCCGGGCATTTCCATACCGGGATGCGGTGACCCCACCAGATCTGACGGGATATGCACCAGTCCCTGATATTATCCATCCACTCAAAATAGGTTTTGGACCAGTTGTCAGGAATAATTCTGGTTCTGCCGTCCCGTACGGCCTGGGCTGCCTTTGCAGCCAGCGGCCCTACCTTGACAAACCATTGCTTGGAAATGGAAGGCTCCACATCGGTGTGGCAGCGGTAGCAATTGCCCACGCTGTGTTTCAATGGTTCTTTTTTCTCAAGAAGGCCCAACTCTTCAAGCGCTTTAACAGCTTTTTTCCGGCATTCAAACCGGTCAAGACCTGCGAACCGCCCTGCCCCTTCGAGCATTGCACCGGCATCATCAATCACTTTTAATTTTTTCAGGCCGTGTTTTTCACCCAGATGAAAATCATTGGGATCATGAGCCGGGGTGACTTTCAGGGCGCCGGTACCAAAATGGGTATCCACATATTCATCCCGGATAATGGGAATTAGGCGATCTGTCAGGGGCAGCTGAACTTCTGTTTCTTCAAGGTTCTTGAAGCGTTCATCTTCAGGGTTAACTGCCACAGCCATATCCCCAAAAAGGGTTTCAGGCCGGGTCGTCGCAACGGTCAGCCCTTTTTTCTGGCTGCCTCTGAACGGATAGCGGATATAATAGAGGTAACCGTCCTTTTCTGCGTATTCAACCTCAAGGTCTGCGAGAGCGGTCTTGCATCTGGGACACCAGTTAATAATATACTGGTCTTCATAAATCAGGCCCTCCTTGTACAGACGGACAAACACTTTACGTACAGCCTCGGAAAGTCCTTCGTCCATGGTGAAGCGTTCCCGGTCCCAGTCACAGGATGCACCAAGACGCTTGAGCTGGTTGATGATGGCACCACCTGATTTTTCCCGCCATTTCCAGACTTCCTCAATAAAGGCTTCCCGACCGACTTGATCACGGTTTTTGCCTTCGGCCGCCAGTTTACGCTCCACCACATTCTGGGTGGCGATTCCGGCGTGATCAGTTCCCGGCATCCAAAGCACATTCTGCCCCAAAAGCCTTCTGTATCTGCACATGATATCCTGGATCACGTTATTTAGGGCATGCCCCATGTGAAGCACGCCAGTGACGTTGGGCGGTGGAATAACAATTGAAAAGGGGATTCTGTCACTTTTGTCTTCAGCTCTAAAAAAACCGTTCTCAAGCCAAAATGAATACCATTTCTCTTCAATCTCTTTCGGTGAATATCCTTTGTCCAGGGAATCCGAACACATAATTCAACTCCTCAAACCCTTTTAATGTGACAGCCTCATATAATAAGGGGCTGTGTAAAATTTTGTCGTGAACCGCCAAGCGTTTTACAAAACAAGGCAGCCCAAGGCTATTTAATCAAAAAAGGGGATTGAATCAATCCCCGTCACGTTAATAAAAACTTTTAAAAATTAAGTCAATCGTTTAATCAGACCTAACCAATATCATCCAGGTCTTTCTTAAGTCCGGCTTTAATATCTTCTATTTCACGTTTGATAACTTTTTCCATCACTTCAAAAAGGATTTTTTCAATGGTTGCAGAAAATTTTTTCTCTATAATTTTTTCAAGGACAGCTTCTATATCGACCCGGTCCAGTGACGGCATGATATTTTCACCCTCTCTTAAGGGTAAAAAAACATTATCAGAAAGCAACGCTTCGGGAGCCGAAGCTTCCTGGGTCAGTTCAATTATTTCCTGGTCTTCTCGGGATGATTCTTCGGTGACCACGTCGGTCAGTTCAATGACATCATCATCATAATCTTGAACCATAAAAGCCTCATATTGTCCTGACGTTAAAGCGTTAGATTTTATATTTACGAGACTAAAAATCTATCAGAGCAGATAAAAAGTGTCAACAATTTATTCTTTTTTCAAATAGTTGAGCAATCTTGTGCATGTCACTATACCGGAAGGCCTATCAATTATATATACCGCTTACTTGTTCTTCCAGTAGTGGCCGGATCAAAATCCCCGGCTTTTTCTGATGTGCTCGTAAGCGGCCTGGATTTCAGTGAATTTATCCGTGGCAAACTTGACAAATTCTTCGGGCAGCCCCTTGGCCTGAATTTTATCCGGGTGATACTCCTGGACCAGGGTCCGGTATTTCTTTTTGATCTCCTCATTGCTTGCATTTTCATCGCATTGAAGAACAGCATAATAGGGATCTGATTTTTTCACATACCTGGATTTAAGCCGGTTATAATCCAATAGGGAAAATCTGAAAATCCGTGAAGCTGACAAAAGCATCTGCTCCTCGACATCAGAAATACTTCCGTCAGCCGAAGAGACCCTGAGCAGCACATCCATCATCAACTCAATGATATTAGACTGGTATTTAAACACCGAATAAAATTGCTCGGCAAATCCCTCAAAGGTCTGGGAAGATGTCACGGCATTTCTGAAAATATTTTTTGCCGTCTCACGGCTTGCTTGATCAAGTTGAAGATCATTGACCATAAAGCGTTCAACTGCTTTTATCTCCTCTTCATTGATCCGGCCGTCTGCTTTGCTGATTTTAGCCAGCATGGAAAAAGCCGCAGTAAAGAAGAGCAGCTGGGCTTCTTCATTGGCAGACAGGCCCGGTCCATTACTACCCGGAATAGAACGTAAATACTCATCTTCCCTTTTGTCCACAAAAGCGTGGCCAAAAGCAGCCCCTGCCACAGCACCCAAAGGACCTCCTAAAGCCAGTCCGATGGTACCGCCAACTATTTTTCCAAGCCAACCCATACAAAAAACCTTTGAATTCCCTTACCCCTAATATCAGGTTTAGTCTTGCCACAAAAACGAAGATTATATATAAACACTCAAATCCCCATCGTCAAACCATTAACTGGAAAAAGCAAAGCGTGCTGATTAAAAACATCATGGGAGCAATGATCATCCTTTTGAATATGGCCGGCCTGGGATATCTGTTTTTTCTTGGAATTTCAGAATTTTTTGCAGATCGAGACGCGGATGACCAAGAGGGGTTCAACAATGTTGAAAAAATCGGAAACAATACAGGCCAACCGATTGTGATTGACGAAGACATCATTCCCGACGAAGATGATCTCCTAAAGGATATGGACCTTTCCGATCTTGACAGTATAGATCTGAACGATTTTGACTAACAGCCATGCGCATTCAACCCACAACAAACAATGAAACTTGAAGATTCCAAAAACGCAGGGCTAAAATGCGCACCGCAGGTGTTTCGCCCTCTTGTCTCCTGCATCTTGTTTCTTGTTTCTTGTTTCTTGATGCCCGGCTGTGGATCCAAAAATACCGGGTCACCGGTGTACTACCAATCTGATACCGAAGAAAGCGCTCGGTCACCCGTAGGATTTGTCAGTGATACGGTGCTTATGGCCCGGGTAAAATCCAAATTTATGTCCGATGACATGGTGGATGATCATGGAATTCACATAAAGGTCCGCCATGGGGTGGTCTATCTTGATGGATGGGTATCCGATACATACCAGCGCCGCATGGCCGATGACCTGGTCAGAAGTATTGACGGGGTGGGCCGGGTGGTAAGTCGCCTTCAGATCTCCAATCCCGGCACCGTTTTTATCAATCCGGACATCAGGTGACCTGTTTTTGGGACCAGCGCTTTTTCTTTTTCACCTTCTCTTTTACAGGCGCGCATCTGGTTTCAATCGTGCCGGGGCCAAGGATGGTTTCAATCTCCTGAAAAAAACCGGGACAGGCATCGGACTTATATTCATCCGACAATTTAACCATCACATCCGGGTGTCCTGCATTGATGTGAATGTTAAATAAGGAAACACAATTGCCGGGATACCGCTCAATCACGGGTTTGAGCTGATCAAACACATCAGGTTTATGCTGCTGCGCATCCACCTGCATCACAATACCGGCAGCCCAAAGGGTTTCAGCCTGGGTTGCCGGAACAATTGCTTCACCCAGCAGCTTGACGGTATTCTCTTTCTTTTGGACCTCTGCTTCAACAATGACAACCTGCTCCTGGGACAAAAACGTATGGGTCCTAGCATAAAGAGTTGGAAACACCACAAGCTCCACGGTTGAATACTGGTCCTCAAGGTTGCAAAAGGCCATCAGGTCCCCTTTCTTGGTCTTGTGAATCTTCTGGACCTTGAGATTCCCGCCGATGCGGATCATCTTTTCATCTTCAACATCTTGAAGCGTAACCGTGTTAACATTGGCAAATTTACGTATGATATCCGCATAATCATCCATAGGATGCCCGGTGATGTAAAACCCCAATGCTTCTTTTTCCAACTCCAGCAACACTTTGCCCTCCCACTCGTCCATGTCAGGCATTCTTGGGATATTGGAGGGGAGACAAATGCCCACACCTGAATCGGCAAACAGATCCAGCTGGGCATCTGCCTTCTCCTTCTGGATTCTGGAACCATGGTCCAATGCATCCTCAAGCACCGCCATCATCTGGGCGCGTTTGTCGCCGGTGGCGTCCAGGGCGCCGCATTTAATCAGGGCCTCAAGCACTTTTTTATTGGCCTTGCTCAGGTTTACCCGTTCGCAGAAATTATAAAGGCTGGTATATTCGCCTTCCTTTTCACAATTTTCCACAATAGATTCAATGGCGGCTTCTCCCACGCCTTTAATAGCAGCCAGACCAAAGCGGATACAATCATTATCCACATTGAAAAAGGCGTCACTCTGGTTGACATCCGGGGGCAGGACCTTGATGTTATGGGCTTTGCATTCATCCATGTACTTGAGCACCGCATCGGAGTTGCTGCGTTCAGACGTCATCAGGGCTGCGATAAATTCAACGGGGAAATGGGCTTTAAGAAAAGCGGTCTGAAATGCAATCAGGGCATAGGCTGCTGAATGGGATTTGTTAAAGCCGTAGCCGCCGAATTTCTCCATCAGGTTAAAAAGCTCTTCAGTCTTTTGGGGATCATGGCCGTTTTCCTGGGCACCCTTCATAAAAAGGGTCCGGTGCTCCTCCATCATGGCGGCAATCTTTTTTCCCATGGCTTTTCGAAGCCCGTCTGCCTGGGCCATGCTGTAATTGGCAAGAACGCCGGCAATTTTCATGACCTGCTCCTGGTACAGGATCACCCCGTAAGTTTCTTCAAGTATAGGCTCTAATTCGGGAAACAGGTATACCACAGGTTCCCGTCCATGCTTTCGTTCAACATAGTTGTCCGCCATCCCCGAATCCAAAGGACCGGGCCGGTAAAGGGCAACAAGGGCAACAATGTCTGAAAAACTGGCCGGTTTCAGGCGGGAGATCAGTTCCTTCATGCCGGAACTTTCAAGCTGGAATACCCCGGTGGTATCGGCATTTTGCAAAAGCTCAAAAGTTTTTTGATCTGAATAATCAAGGTGCAGCAGATCCGGCGGCGTTTTGCCCTGTTTTTCGATCAAAGCAATACAGTTTTTAATAACAGTCAGATTGCGAAGCCCAAGGAAATCAAACTTTACAAGACCCTGTTTTTCAGTGAAGTTCATGTCAAACTGGGTAATGGTTTCACCGTCTTTACCCTTGAATAACGGCAAATATTCGCACAGGGGTTTGTCAGAAACCACAACACCTGCGGCATGGGTGGATGCATGCCGCGGCAACCCTTCGAGCAGCATGGCAACCTCGAGCATCTGGGTTTTGGCATCTGTTTCCAGGCATTTATCCCGAATGGCCGGGACCTCATCCAATGCCTTTTTTAGATTTTTGGCGGTGTCGGGTATCATCTTGGCGACTTCGTCCACTTCGGAAAGAGGGACACCCAGCGCCCTTCCCACATCCCGAATGACGGCCTTGGCTTTCAATTTTCCAAAGGTGATGATCTGGCACACATATTCCGGCCCGCCGTAACGCTGAACCGTATAATCATAGACCTGCTCTCTGCCCTCAATGCAGAAATCCACGTCAATATCAGGCATGGAGATACGGGCCGGGTTTAAAAACCGTTCAAAAATCAACCCGTGCTCAATGGGATCCAGTGCTGTAATCCCCATGGCATAAGCCACCATGGAGCCGGCCGCAGACCCCCTGCCCGGCCCCACCGGCACCCCGATTTTTCGTGCATGGCTGATAAAGTCGGCCACAATGAGAAAATAACCGGGGAACCCCATTTTAAGGATAATATCAATCTCGTATTTAATCCGATCCCTGTAGACCTGTTCATCGATGTCGGGACGCTTTTTCTTGATTTTGGCAAGGCGTTCTTCAAAGCCTTCCATGGCAAGTTTTTTAAACAGTTCATCCTCGGATAGTCCGTCGCCAAGGTCATACCGGGGAAAATGATAGGTTTTCTTGCCGAAATCCACCTCGCACATATCCGCGATCAGCTTTGTATTGGCAATGGCATCGGGGAAATGCCCAAGGGAATCGGCCATCTCCTGCCTGGATTTGAAGTAAAGCTGGTCCGAATCAAATTTAAACCGGTCGACATTGTCAAAGGTATCGCCGGTCTGAATGCACAAAAGGATTTCATGGGCCTTGGCATCGCCCCTGGAAAGGTAATGGCAGTCATTGGTGGCCACCATGGGAATGGAAAGACGTTTGCTCATATCAAGCAGACCGTTATTCAGACGGCGCTGGATATCCATCCCGTTTTCCTGGACTTCAAGAAAAAAGTTTCCCTCACCCAACGTATCAAGATAAAACCGTGCCAATTCATCTGCTTTGGCCTGATTCCCTGCCAGAATAGCCTGGGGAATATCCCCTTTCAGGCAGGCGGAAAGCCCCACAAGCCCCTTGGCATGTTCGGCCAAAAGCGTCTTGTCGATCCTGGGCTTAAAATAAAAACCCTTGAGCTGGGCCACGGAAACCAGCTTGCAAAGATTGGTGTACCCCTCCCGATCCTTAGCCAAAAGAATCAAATGAGTTAACCCTTTTCTATCCAGCTGGGTCCGGTCATTTAAAGTTCTGGGCGCCACATAGACTTCGCAGCCTATTATGGGTTTGATACCGGCTTTTTGGGCTTTTTCATAAAACTCGGCCACACCGAACATGGTTCCATGGTCTGTAATGGACACGGCATCCATGCCATATTCCGAACATCTTTTCATCAGGTCGTTTAGCCGAATGGCCCCGTCAAGCAAGGAGTATTCGGAATGAAGGTGCAAATGATAAAACGGTATATCCTGATTAGTGGTCATAGGACTTTAATTGCTTTCTACTCTATAATTGGGTGATTCCTTGGTGATGACAACATCATGCACATGGCTCTCCTTTAATCCGGCTGCAGTGATCCGGACAAACGTTGCCTTGCTGTGCAATTCTTCAATCGTGGCTGCGCCAAGATAGCCCATGCCGGCCTTAAGCCCGCCGATCATCTGGACAATATTCTCGCGGATGGTTCCCCGGTAGGGAATCCGGCCCACGATGCCTTCGGGAACCAACTCCTCATTTTCACCGGTATCTTTCTGATAATATCTGTCGGAACTACCCTTTTTCATGGCTTCCACAGACCCCATGCCGCGATAGGCTTTATATGAACGCCCCTGGTAAATGACGATTTCGCCGGGGCTTTCTTTAGTGCCGGCCAGAAGGCTGCCCAACATAACGGAATGCGCCCCGGCCCCCAAGGCTTTGGAAACATCTCCGGAAAACTTTATCCCGCCGTCGGCAATCAGGGGCACGCCGGTTTTCTTTGAGATCTCGGCGCAGTTCATCACAGCGGAGAGCTGGGGTACGCCAACACCTGCAACAATACGGGTAGTGCATATGGAACCCGGGCCAATACCTATTTTAACGGCATCAACACCTGCGTCAATCAATGCCTTTGCCCCGGCTTCCGTGGCCACATTACCAGCAATGAGCTGGCAGTCGGGAAATGCTGCCTTGATACGCTGAACCGCAGTGATCACATTTTGAGAATGCCCATGGGAGGTATCAATGACCAGGGCATCTGCCCCGGCATTCAGAAGTGCGTCCACACGGTCCATCATATCAGAGCCCACACCAATGGCGGCACCGGCTCTCAGACGTCCCAGGGAATCCTTGCAGGCATTGGGATATTTTCTTATCTTTTCAATATCCTTAATGGTTATCAATCCTTTGAGTTTACCCTGGGGATCCACCACCAGAAGTTTTTCAATCCTGTGTTTATGCAGCATGATTTTGGATTCTTCCAGGGTACATTTTTCAGGCACGGTCACCAGATTTTCACTGGTCATAACCTCCCTGGCCGGTTTATCCAACTGGGTTTCAAAACGAAGATCCCTGTTGGTCACGATGCCAACCAGCTTATCGCCTTCAATCACCGGGATACCTGAAATCCGATATTTGGCCATAATGCTTAGTACTTCGGAGATCGTGGCATCGGGATGGACTGTTACAGGGTCAACAATCATGCCGCTTTCGCTTTTTTTAACCCGATCCACTTCAACCACCTGCTCTGCAATACTCAGGTTTCTGTGAATAAACCCCAGGCCGCCAGCCCGGGCCATGCTGATGGCGGTATCTGATTCGGTCACCGTATCCATGGCTGCACTGACAATGGGAATATTAAGCTCAAGCGCCTTGGTCAGACGGGTTCGTGTGGACACTTCGTCAGGCAGAATGGCTGAATAATCGGGAAGCAGAAGCACATCATCAAAAGAGAGCCCCTGTTCTGGTAATACATTGGACATAAAAAAAACCTCCGGAAAGGAAAGATGTTTATTTATGCTTGAAAGGCCGGCCGTCACGTAAAAAAGGTAGGTGAAAGGGCCAGCCAATAATTATTCAAAGCAAAGTATATAAACAGGTTCTTTTACCAAAACCATGAACTTTTTACAAGGTCATTCCCCGGGAAATATCCATAAAGGATCTTCTAATTCATTTGTTTCATCACTGATTATCTGATATAGGACCGTGAGGTAAATTCGACCACTTTAATTCAACATGGGACAATGTCAGAGATATCCTATATTTCCATTAACGAGGATTAGGCCATGGGAAAAAAAATTGGTGTAGTAACAGGCGGAGGAGACTGCCCCGGACTTAATGCGGTAATCCGGGCCATTGTAAAAGCCGGCGACATGCAGGGGTTTACGACCATAGGTATTCGGGGCGGTTTTGACGGACTTTTGACACCGGTTCAGGCGGCCCCCCTCAGCGTCCGGGATATGGACGGGCTTCTTATACGCGGCGGCACAATTCTGGGCACTGCAAATTCCGGCAAATTCTCATCAAAAACAGGCCAGGGTGAAACACGAAAGATACCAGAAAAGCTTATGATCCAGGTACGACAGACTATAGAAGCGTTAGGGCTGAACGCACTTGTGGTCATCGGCGGTGACGGCACGCTGACCACAGCCCTGCAGATGCATGAATCAGGGCTGCCTGTCATCGGTGTCCCCAAGACCATAGACAATGACCTGGATGCCACCCAGCAGACCTTTGGATTTGACACAGCCGTGGCCTGTGCCGTGGATGCTCTTGACCGGCTGCATTCAACAGCCCAGAGCCATAACCGGGTCATGGTGCTTGAGGTCATGGGCCGGTATGCCGGCTGGATTGCCGCCTATGCCGGGCTTGCCGGAGGGGCGGATGTTATTCTGATTCCTGAAATAAAATTTAATATGCCGTCCATTGAGAAAAAAATCAGGGCACGGGAAGCCACAGGCAAATTATTCACCATTGTTATTGTGGCCGAAGGTGCAAAACTTGACGACAGCATGGTGGTGTCCGACAATGATGAAACAGACAGAGAAGTCCGTCTTGGCGGCATTGGTTATGCAATTGCCGAAAAAATTCAGGAGAAAACCGGCAAAGAGAGCCGGTGCGTGGTCCTTGGTCATCTCCAGCGCGGGGGCCAGCCAACCCACTGGGACAGGCAGTTATGCACCCGGTTCGGGGTTCAGGCGGTGCATATGGCAGCCGGCAGAAATTTTGGCAAAATGGTAGCACTTAAGCCCAGCGGAATGATGGGAAGCGTAAATTTAAAAGATGCCGTAAACAGAATACGCAGCGTTGATCCCGACGGAGAGTTGATCCTGACTGCCAGAACGCTTGGCATCTGCTTTGGTGATGAAATTTAGATATTCCGAATTCCAGGAGAGCCCCTATGTTATATAATGTTAATCCCCATACGCCTCAGGCAAGAATTATATCCATGGCTGTGGAAAGTCTCAAGAAAGGCGGTATTATCGCCTATCCCACAGACACCTTTTACGGTATCGGCTGTGATATCATGAACAAAAAGGCAATTGAAAAAATATACCAGATCAAACAACGGGATAAAACCAAGCCTTTCAGCTTCATCTGCCCGGATCTAAAAAATATTGCTGACTATGCCAAGGTCTCCAATATAGCCTATCGCCACATGAAACGTTTGCTGCCCGGTCCTTATACCTTTATTCTGACCGGATCAAAGATGGTGCCCAAAATTATGCTGACAAAAAGAAAAACCGCAGGCATCAGAGTCCCGGCCAATCAAATCGCCATCAACCTTGCCCTGCAACTGGGAAACCCCATTATTTCAACCTCGGCCACAGACCCTGACGGCAAAGTGTTTGAAGATGCATCCCTACTCCATGATTATTTCGACGCAAGGATAGACATGGTTCTGGATGGAGGTCCTGTGCCGAACATCCCCTCTTCCGTAATCTCCTTGGTTGAGGACGAGCCAGAGGTAATCAGGCACGGTGCAGGCGAGGTTGATATTTTTGAGTAGATTCGCTCTTAGTTGAAAACATACCTGAAGGATTCGGACAGGCTGCTGCCCCAATTAACATCCTGAAGCAGGGTTTCGGCCAATCTTCTGAACAGCGTTATTTTATCCTCTTTGGGATAAACAGGGGTCAGTTCCCCTTCAATGCCGGCCATCTGTCCGGCCCACTGCACAGCATCATCCATGTTGCCGATACGATCAACAAGCTTAAGTTTCATGGCGGTCTGTCCGGTATAAACCCTGCCGTCAGCCAGTTTGGCCATGGCATCAGTTTCCATATTCCTGGCTGCAGCCGCATCGGATACGAACTGAGCATGCAGTTCATCCACAAGATTTTGAAACAGCTGTTTTTCACTCTCTTTAAGCTCTCTCGTGGGGGATCCCATGTCTTTATATTCACCGCTTTTTATTACCACAGGAGAGATCCCGATTTTTTTAGCGATCTGTTCAAGATTGGCATACTCCATGATTACGCCGATGGAACCGGTGATGGTGCCGGAATTTGCAACAATACCATGGGTTGCGCATGCAATATAATACCCTCCGGAGGCTGCAACAGAACCCATGGAGGCAATCACGGTTTTTGCATCACGGGTCTTCAAAAGTTCCCGGTAGATTTCCTGGGAAGGCCCGATTCCACCGCCGGGACTGTCAACCCTTAAAATAATCGCCTTAATGGTGTCATCATCCTTGAACCCTTGAATATCTTTAATAATTTTTTTTGAAGATATAATAGGACCCGTGACCTCAACCACGCCGATATTCCCCCTGGATGAGGCGATGGCTCCGCTGATCTCACTGTTCACGGCAATAGCACCCAGCACGGCAACACCGGAGAGGGCAAGCAACCCTAAGGTAAAGCAGGCACAGATAACACAAAGAAAAAACAAAAAAGGATGGCGTCTAGCAAACATAAGGGATTCTTCCTTAATTTTGATTGGAACTAAAAAGACCGGATGTCCTGTTTAGAGGATCAGTCCGGCCTTCAAAATTTATAAAATTGCAATCCTGCTACTGCCTGTCAGACAGGGATTACTCGTTTTCTTTTTTCTCCGCTTCCAGTTTTTCCTGGATGTTGCTTCTCAGCATCTCTCCAAATGCGGATGCGGCAGGTTTGGAACTTTTTGCAATTTCTTCAAGATATCTGTTGTCATCATCATCTTCCTTCAGGCGCTTGATGGACAGGCCGATTCGTCTTTCATCGGAATTGATATTCATTACCTTGGCCGTAATGGTTTCGCCGATCTGGTAATGCTCTTTGGGACTCTTGATATTTTCCTTGCTGATTTCAGATACATGAACAAGCCCTTCAATGCCTTCTTCAAGCTCTACAAACACACCGAAATCGGTGAGGTTGGTGATGACGCCGGAAATTTCCTTGCCCACGTCATAGCGTTGGGCAACGGTTTCCCATGGATCTATCTGGGTCTGCTTAATACCCAAAGAGAATCTTTCATTGGCCTTGTCAATGTCAAGTACAACTGCCTGGATGGTATCATTTTTCTTATAAATTTCGGAAGGATGCTTGATCCGTTTGGTCCAGGATATATCAGAGATGTGAACCAGGCCGTCAATGTCGTCATCAATACCGATAAAAAGACCAAATTCGGTAATGTTCTTGATTTTTCCTTCAATGATAGTGCCCACTGGATATTTTTGGGAAATGACTTCCCAGGGATTCTCGACGGTCTGTTTAATGCCCAGAGAAATTCTACGGTTTTCAGGTTTAAGATCCAGAACAACAGCCTCAACCTGTTCGCCCACGGCAACCATCTGGGATGGGTGACGGATTTTGCGGGTCCAGGACATTTCAGAAACATGGATAAGACCTTCGACACCCTCTTCAAGCTCAATGAACGCCCCGTAATCAGTCAAGCTGACCACCCGGCCTTTGATCTTGGAACCGATGGGATATTTATCGGCAGCAGTTGTCCAGGGATCAGGCGTCAACTGTTTCATGCCCAGGGAGACCCGTTCCTTCTCAAAATCAAAGGAGAGAATTTTCACCTTGATATGATCGCCAACGGAGAAGAGTTCAGAGGGATGTTTAACCCGTCCCCAGGAAATATCGGTAATATGGAGAAGTCCGTCAACGCCTCCGAGATCAACAAAGACACCGTATTCGGTAATATTTTTGACAATACCTTCCATGACTTTGTCATTTTCAATGGCAGACAGGGTGGCACTGCGCATTTTTTCTCTTTCGTTTTCAAGCAGTACCCGGCGAGACAGAACAATATTGTTTCTTTTCTTGTTGTACTTGAGAATTTTAAAGGTATACGTCTGGCCGACCATTTCATCCATGTTGCGGATGGGCCGCAGGTCCGCCTGGGAGCCGGGCAAAAAGGCCAGCAGTCCGATATCAACGGAGAAACCACCTTTAACCCGACTGGTGATGACACCCTCAATGGTACCGTCTTCGTCGTAGATGTCCTTGATGGCGTCCCACACTTTAACCTTTTTGGCTTTCTCACGGGACAGAAGAACGGTCTCCTCTTCTTCATCCCATACTTCAATCATCACCTCAAACTCGTCGCCGACGTTGACGCTGACATTGCCGTCCTCACTAATGAATTCATGAATTGAGATCTGCCCCTCGGATTTGTATCCCACATCCACAAGGACTCTTTCCCTGCCGACGGAGATCACTGTTCCGGTGACAACCTGTCCCTCTTCAAATTTACTGAGGCTGGAATCATAGATATCCAGCAGTTCTTCCATGGTCTCTTCTCCGGTGAGTTCGAGTTCGGACTCTTTTACCTCATTTTGGGTCTCTAATTCTTGATTCATGTTTTGGTTTTCTTCAGCAATGTTGTTGTTCATTAATGTTTATCCCCCTAATCGATGATGTTACCCGCCTTTGAATCATAAGGAAAAGATGGCGAAGGCGGATACAATTGGTTCTTATACCAACGAAAAAATGAAAAATCAAGGAATTCCGGAACTTTTTAAACCTTCTTGATGATGCTTTTCATTTTTTCAACGACCTGGGAAACATCTAATGCAGTTGCATCTATGAGGAGAGCATCCGGAGCCTGTTTTAATGGAGATACGGGACGTTGGGTATCATCTGCGTCCCGCTTGATCATATCTTCGAGAATTTTTCCAAATGAAATTCCGGAGGCGTTTGATTCCTCAAATCGTCTCCGGGCACGTACGTTAACATCAGCGGTCAGGAAAAACTTATAAGACGCGTTGGGAAAAACAGCCGTACCCATGTCCCGGCCTTCAAACACGGCATCCCTTTCCCCGGCAATGGATTTCTGAATCCCCAGCAATGCCCTTCGCACCTGGGGGATCGCCGACGTGGCCGAGGCCAGCATACTGATTTCATTGGTGCGGATATATGCGCTGATATCCCGGCCTGATGATGTCAGAACAGGGTCCCGTCCGTCCATGACAAAATCAAGATCAAGGCAGGCAAGAAACCGTTCAAGCCGGGCTCTGTCTTCCCAGTTGATCTGCCGGCGCTTGATTTCAAACGCAACAGCTCTATACAAAGCACCGGTGTCCACATAAACCCAGCCAAGCTCCCTTGCAAGCGCTTTTGAAACCGTTGTTTTACCGGCACCGGCCGGCCCGTCAATAGTAACAATACGCCTGCCCATTATTTTATTTGCCTGCAACACTGATCAGCGCATCCACGCATATCTTATTTTCCTGGTCCGTGCCGGCATTGATGCGAATAAAGGTGTCATATCCATAGGATGCCAGAGAACGCACCACCACCCCTTTTCGAAGCAATTTCTCACAGATCTCCCGGGAATTGGTCTTTACATCCATCATAAGGAAATTGGCCTGGGTGGGCAGCACCTCAAAACCGGCTTCCGTGAATTTTTGGGTTAAAAAATCAATGCCCTGGTGGGTACCGGAGATGGTTTTGGACAGAAAATCGGTATCTTCGAGCGCGGCTTGGGCCGCAACCTGGGCAAGGGCGTTTACATTAAAGGGTTGACGTATCCGGTTTAAAATTTCAGCGACAGCTTTATCCATAACCCCGTAGCCAATGCGGAAACCGGCAAGGCCGTATGCTTTGGAAAAGGTTCTTAGGGTAACGATTCTTGGATCCGTCAACGGCACATCCAAAGCATTATAGACCGAATCGTCGCGTACAAATTCGATATACGCTTCATCCACGACAATCAGCACAGTGTCTGGCAATTGATCGGCAAACCGTAAAAATTCATCTTTGGTAATTACAGCCCCGGTAGGATTAAAGGGGTTGGTCACAAAGACCAGTTTCGTTTTTGGGGTGACCGCCTTGACAAGCCCGTCAAGATTGGTGGAAAAATCCTTGAGGGGGACCATAACCGGAACACCTTTTGCGGTTTTCACACTGATCTCATACATCAGAAAGGACGGCAGCGGCATCACCGCTTCCTGTCCGGGGTCCAAAAATCCATGAGCAAGCAGAGCAATAATATCATCGGAACCGTTTCCAATGACCAGATTTTCCATCTGAACATGGTATTTTTCAGCAAGTTTCTGGCATAGTATAAAAGGGACCGGCTCAGGATACCGGTTCATCGCGGACAATTTTGACAAGACAGCCTGGGCCACTTTGGGCGAACACCCGAAAGGGTTTTCATTGGAGGCAAGCTTTACCGCGTTGGAAATACCATACTCGCGTTCTACCTCACTTAATGGTTTGCCGGCCTCATAGGGTTTTATGGCCTTTACGGACTCACTGATTGAAAACGACATGAAAAATGTGCTCCATTGATTTGCAGGTTGGATAAAACAGTACTAATTAGTTAGGATTTGAATTTTTGTCAACACCTGTGATAATGAGTCATACGGATTGTAAAGTATGATCCTTACCCTCTCGGCCGTTTTTCTTGCTCTTAATCTTAATCTTGCTCGAATTTATCGGTATTTAGAGCATGGGCAAGATTAAGAGGACGATAAAGATTATTTGGAGGTTAGCATTGAACAAAAACGCACCAAGGATTAAAACCGGACTGGAGAGCCTTTGCGATAATCCGCCTGAATATTTGAAAGGCATGCGCTTAGGCCTCTTGGCAAATCCGGCCTCAATCACAAGCCGGTTTGCACATGCAAAGGATGTTCTAAGCAGACTTTTTCCAGGGCGGGTTTGCGCCTTGTTCTCACCCCAGCACGGTTTTTTTGCCGAAAAGCAGGACAATATGATTGAATCGGGGCATTTCAGGGATCCTGATCTGAATATACCGGTATTCAGCCTATATAGTGAAACAAGGGTTCCCACAGCCGATATGTTTGACCCCATCGATACCCTGGTCATTGATATCCAGGATGTGGGGACCCGTGTGTATACCTTTATATATACCATCTCATACTGCCTTGAAACGGCAGCAAAACTCGGCAGATCCGTAGTGATCCTGGACCGGCCCAACCCTGTTGGCGGCCTGCAGGTAGAGGGCAATATCCTTGAAGAAGAGTGTGCGTCATTTGTTGGGCGATACCCCATACCCATGCGCCACGGCATGACCATAGGCGAAATTACCGCCTATATCAATACAACCCAAAAGATCGGTTGTGACCTTACCGTGATTCCCATGCAGGGATGGACCCGGGATATGTACTGGCAGGACACCGGATTAGTCTGGATTCCGCCTTCCCCGAACCTGCCCACCCCGCTTTCCGCCATGGTCTATCCCGGCCAGGTTATCTTTGAAGGCACCAATCTGTCGGAAGGACGGGGGACCACGCTGCCCTTTGAACAATTCGGCGCGCCTTATGTGGATACTATGACATTGATACAGGCCGTGAAAGACCGTCTTAAAGGCATTGTGCTGCGGCCACTGTGTTTCCAACCCACATCCGGAAAATGGCAGAAGCAGACATGCAAAGGGGTTCAAATCCACATCATGGACAGAGATGAATATAAACCCTATCTGTGTTCCCTGATTTTATTACAGGAAATCATGAGAGCACACCCCAACGGCTTTCAGTTCAAGACGCCACCCTATGAATATGAATTTGAGCGCCTGCCCATGGATCTGATTTTAGGAAGCCGGAACTTGCGGAAAAATATTGAAAAAATGAAAGATCCCGTTGAATTGGAAAAAGCCTGGCAAAGACCATTGCAGGAGTTTAGGCAGGAGTCACAAGACTTTTATCTATACAAATAAAAAAAGGGGCGTGATTTTCTATCACGGCCCCTTTTTAGCTTTATACTATGGACTGATAAATCCGACAACGCGGAATTATATTGCGCTTTTCCTACTGCCGATTCTTTTTACGATTCGGCAAGTTAGGTCTTGGTTTAATCGGCAGAAGCGTCAACGCCTTCGTCATTTTTCCAAGAGTCTTTCAACTCGTCAAATCCAAGGTAGAGTGCAAAACCGCCACCCACGAGAAGAACGACAGGGATACATCCGGTAATAATTTGTATAAACTCTGTAAACCATACCGCCAGACCAACAACTCCGAGAAGAACTGCAATAGCTCCGCCAATTAACGTTTTCATAGGTTATCCTCCTTAAATTCCCGTCTAAACATTTGATACGTAAATACGTGATCCATACCCAAAAAAATTAATGTACTTGCTTATATGCTTATTTCAATTTCAAATAGATGGAGAAAAGTATCACAGGCCCCTGATTTTATCAAGGCGTTTTTATCTATATCGAGACACCTAAATAAATATTTTGAATTCAATATGTTGACATAAAGATGAGCGGTTATTTCGATCATTATTTTATGAAAGGCAAAATAAATTTTTGAACTGCCTTTAATGTTTGGTTGTGGATTGAGGCTCGGTGTTGAGAAACCAAGTCAGCCCCAGGCTGTTTTATAAAAATTATCATATTGCCATGTAAACCAAGCTCTGGTATTGAATTAACCGAAAAAAACGTTCCTGCCACGATTGACCCTTCAAGCTTCGAAGGAAAAAAAGGACACCCTATGAGTTTGTTTGCACCGATAAATAATCTGGTCTCAGCCACCAGAACAAAAATACATAAAATAATAGCGTTTCTACTTAACGATTCCTATGATTATTATTCAAATTTTTATCCTGGCACCCAAAGCTTTATCATTGGAAAAATACTGAACCATCTTGTTAATAAAATCAGTATTGGTAACTCCAGCCTTAAACGGATAAAAAATACGGCACCGGATTCAATTGTTGTTTTTGCCTGTAAAAACAAGCATATTTTTGATTTTTTATATTTTCACACCCTTTTGAAACGCATAAACGGACCCTATCCTGAGCTGAGTTTTGATTTACGTTTTTTCTTTCTTCTGCCCGCAAAACAGATTGGAAGAATTATTCTGTCGCAATTATACTTCTTTTTCCACAATTTCCATTTCAAAGATATCTATGCCAGCGGATATGCCCGGAAAATGCTTCTGGAAAACCGGGCAGGATTTATAAGCCTTATAGAAGAGGATGAATTTTATAACAGGTTTATCAGGTCTACACCGGATCCTCTATTTCATCTGATTGAATTGCAGAAACAAATTGAAAAGTCCGTTGTTATTGTGCCTGAAGATATTATCTATATCACCAAACCCATGCACAAAAATCCAAGCCTTGGGGATATAATCTTCGGCACCCATGAAAAACCCGGCCGCCTCAAAAGGGTGTTTACCATGCTGAGGCAACCGGATAAAATCCGGGTGGAAGTTGCACGGCCCGTAAATCTGAAAGAATTCATAGCCCGGCCTGAAATCCAGCGTCTTGATTCGGAATTCCAGACCCATCGGTTAAGAAGCCTGCTTGTGGATATCCTCAACCGCCAGCGCAAAAGCATCACAGGGCCCGTGCTTAAATCCCGTCAGGAAATCACCGAGGACATTCTTAACAGAAAATCCCTAAGAGAATATCTGGCGGCCTATGCGGATAAAACCGGGACCCCTTTGCGAAAGGTAAACAAAAAGGCCGCGGGCTATATCGATGAAATTGCATCCAATTACAGTTTAAGGGTGATAAACTTTTTAGATTGGATTTTTACCTGGGTATTTAAAAACATATTTGAGGGGATTTCCGTATCCCAGGATGAGATCAACATGATGCGGGAGACTTACAGCAAAGCCCCGCTGATTCTGATTCCCTGCCATAAAAGCCACCTTGATTACCTGCTTTTACCCTATGTTATGTATAAAAATAATATGCCCTGCCCCCATATTGCGGCAGGCAAAAACCTTTCCTTCTGGCCCCTTGGCCCTTTATTCAGGGGTGCCGGGGCGTTTTTCCTGCGCAGGACGTTCAAGGGCGCGGAATTGTATGCCAGAATTTTTGCGGCATATATTGAAAAACTGCTCTATGAGGGGTTTAACATCAAAATTTATATTGAAGGGGGCAGAAGCCGGACGGGAAAAGTACTGCCGCCTAAAATCGGCGGGCTCTCCATGATTATCCGGGCATTTTTAAGCGGCGCCTGTGAAGATCTCTATTTTGTACCCATTTATGTGGGATATGACAGGGTCCTGGAAGAGGACGCATATCTCAAAGAAATTGAAGGTGGCAACAAAACACCTGAAAACCTGAAAGGGTTGTTGAACACACGCAAATTTTTAAAACGCAAATACGGCAAAGTGTATATAAGATTTGACACGCCGATTTCCATGAACAGGTATATGGAAGAAAAAGGCGTTGATCTCAAAAAGCTCAGTGATCCGGAGTTCAGTCACTTTGTCAAGAGATTCGGATACAAGCTGATAAATCACATCAATGACAATATCGTTGCCACGCCCCATGGTATTATTGCCTCCGGCATCCTTAACTGCTCTGAAAGCACGTTTACAAAAAAACAGATGTTTGCCCGGGTAAACACCTATATGAATCATCTGGTCTATCACGGTGCATATCTGTCCGACACATTGATGATTGACCCGGACAATGCCTTTGATTCGGTTATTGAAAATTTTCTTTCCAGAAACTTCATTGAGCTTGCCGATGAAGACGAGGATGAGATCACAGATACCACCATGCTCATTGTCAAACACAACAAAAGACCGGTTCTGGACTACTATAAAAATTCGGTCATCTGCTTCTTTGTGCCGGCGGCCTATACGGCTGCAGCTATTATGGAAATAGACCGGTTTAAGTTTGACATTCAGGATCTTGTATCCAGGTATAATTTTTTACAAAAACTGTTCACGGACGAATTTTCATTTGATGAGCAAATTTCAGCACAAGAGCAGATCTCAAAGGCCTTAAAAGGATTTATCAACGAGGGAATTCTTGTGCCGGATCCTGAATATGCCGACACCTTTAACCTGACATCGGAAGGATTGAGAAAACTTAAATGGTTTGCAGCTTTTCTTATTCCCTTTTTTGAATCCTATATGACCTGCCTTGTATTCCTGGAAAAAGAAAAGACGGATAAATATGATGCCAAAGAGCGTGTAAAAAAGCTGCTCTCCTTTGGCAACAAACTATACAGACGCAACCAGGTGGTACGAAAGGAATCCTTGTCCCTGATCAACTACCGTAACGCCGTAAACTATTTTGCGAAAAACCATATCAACGGCTCCGGGGACCAGGAACGCATAAACGAGTACAAAGAGATCATTGATCTGCTTTCCAGACGAATCTCAAGCTGACCATCATGAAAGCCCTTATACTTGCAGCAGGGTTTGGCACAAGGCTGCTGCCCTATACACAGCATTTGCCCAAGCCCCTTTTTACCATCAACGGCCGGCCCGTTCTCGACTATGCCGTCAGGAATCTTTTAGATGCCGGTTGCACAAAAATTTTTATCAATGCCCACCATCTGGCAGATGCCATTGCAACGTTTGTTCACAACCACCGGTCAAAAAACCTTTTGGAAGTGGTTTTTGAGCCCGTAATTTTAGATACCGGCGGGGCCATTGCCAACCTTGGCAGTCAGTTGGCAGATGATGATTTTTTTGTGGTGAATGCAGATGTGATCTGTGATTTTGACCTGTCATATCTCATGGCCCGTCACAAAGCATCTGATGCCCTGGCCACCTTGCTGGTCCATGACTGCTACAGGTTTAACACCCTTTGTGTGGAGCAGGCAACACCAGAACTCGGCATTGTCAGGCATTTTTCCCAGGCCCCGGAATCCGGGCTTGCGTTCACGGGAATCCAGGCAATATCCCCAGGGTTATTTGAATACATGCCCCATGAAACAATATTTTCAAGTATTGATGTGTATAAAAAAGTGTGTGAACTGGAAAAAATTTTCGCGCTTACGGCAAAGCAATTTTATTGGCGGGACATGGGCACCCCCCAGGATTACCAGCACACATCCAGGGAATGTCTGGCCGGCAAAGTTTTTGGCTTAACCCCGTCTCAGATTCCCGGCATTGATATTCAGGCCATTGCCGGGGACGGTTCGGACCGTCTCTGGTTCCGCGCCCGGCATCGAGAAAAAAGCCTGATTATATCGGATCACGGCATCTGTCTGGATACGGCCCGAAACAACAATGGCACAGCCCAGTTGAACGCATTTATAAAAATCGGGCAGCATCTGGCCGGCAAAGGTATTGCCGTTCCCCCAATTATGGGCCATGACACTATTTCGGGCCAGGTAGCCGTGGCAGATCTTGGCAGTACCCACCTGGTCGACCATATCCGGGGAATGAAGGAAGAACGGATTATTAAATGGTATCAACGTGTCATTGACCGCCTGATTGATTTTTCATTCAAAGGGATTGAGGAGTTTGATACGAGTTGGACCTGCCAGACCCCGTCCTACTCAAAACAGATGATTTTGGATCTGGAATGCCGGTATTTCATGCAAGCCTTTGTCAATGAATACGTTGGCCGAAAAGAACGGTTTGAAAATTTTGCCCGGCAATTTTCCCATATTGCCGACAATGCATTGATCCATGCAATGAACGGGCTCATGCACCGGGACTGCCAGTCGAAAAACATCATGATCCATGACGGCCACCCCTGGTTCATTGATTTTCAATCTGCCCGACCGGGGCCCATTCAATATGATCTGGCTTCCCTTTTGATTGATCCCTATGTTACACTGTCCCGGTCTGTCCGGGATGAACTTTTAAACTATACTTTGGAAAAAATAGGTCTTCAGGTATCCTTTGACATGGCTGCTTTTATGCACTCTTTCAGATACTGCTGTATTTCACGTAACCTTCAAATGCTGGGCGCGTTTGGTTTTTTGACCCGAATTAAAAAGAAGAACCAATTTGAAAAATATATCCCGGCAGCTCTGAAAGGACTTGAATGTCGACTCATAAACCTAAATGACCCCGGATTGGCCGGTCTGACCAATTTTGTCCAAAGCCTTCAAGGAGATTTGAAATGAATTGTATACCCATCATGATCAGCGGACTGCCCGGTAATGTGGCCCGTATAATGGCAGCCTCGGCGTTACGGGATGAGCGCTTTACCCTTGTACCGTTCTCCCTGACCGGGGAGGAGATTACCCAGGGTGAAGTCTCTGTGGATCAAACAACAGTGACCCTTTTAAAACCCAGTGAAAGGGAAGATAAAATCAATGACATTCTTGGATCCTATCCCGGCTGCATCTGTATTGATTATACCCACCCGACCGCTGTAAATGATAATGCAAAATTCTATGTTGCGCATAAGATCCCCTTTGTCATGGGCACCACGGGCGGAGACAGACAGGATCTTGAACGTACGGTTAAAAACGGATCTATTCCTGCGGTCATTGCCCCGAACATGGCCAAACAGATTGTCGGGCTCCAGGCCATGCTTGAATACGGAGCAAACACCTTCCCCGGATTGTTCAAAGGATTCACCCTTCAAGTTACGGAAAGCCATCAGCAGGGAAAAGCGGACACATCAGGCACAGCCAAGGCCCTGGTGGCCTGTTTCAACCAACTTGGAACGGACTTTGAGATTTCCAATATTGAAAAAATAAGAGACCCCGAAATCCAGAAAGAAAATTTAGGTGTCCCGGAGGAATATATAGGCGGACACGGATGGCACACATATACGTTGAAAGCCCCGGACGGGTCTGCACTGTTTGAACTGAAACATAACATAAACGGACGGCAGATTTATGTTTCAGGCACCTTTGATGCGGTTGTTTTTCTAAAAAACAAAATTGATACAAATAACTTTGAGCAGAAACTTTTCACCATGATTGATGTCCTGACCGCCGGGAAATGACAATGGCCACCCTGGTTAAATTTATACTGGTTCTTCTGGGCCTGGCCTATCTTATTTCGCCTGCGGATCTCATTCCCGAAATGTATCTGCCCCTGGTGGGATGGATAGACGACAGTCTGGTGATGGTGTGTCTGTATCATCTGATCCGATATGGCCGGCTGCCCTCCTTTTTATTTAAAAAGGGAGGTAAACAATCCTTTGGAAAGAACGACAAGGGCCCAGAACCTACCGAAACATTTAAACAAGGCGCACAAAACCAATCTTCATACCGGTCCAACACAACGGGAAAGTCAACAAAAGGGGAAAAATCAGCCAAACCCGGTACCCTTAAATCCCCATATGATATTCTTGGTGTGGACAGCTCTGCATCCTGGTCTGACATTCAAACTGCATATAAAAACAAGGCCAAGCAATACCACCCGGACAAACTCTCCCACCTGGGTGAAGACTTTTCAACCCTTGCCAATGAAAAATTCTTGGAAATTCAGCAGGCCTATGCAGAGCTCAAATCCATTTATAACAGGTAGCAAAAATTGAATACAACAAATTTTAGGAAATTCAATTGACCGGTATCAGCGAAATTCTTCTACTTATCCTTCTGATATTGTGTATCTTTATTGTACCCAGAATGATTACCCCAAAACCTTCGGGCAGGAGAACAAAAAGAGCGTCTGCCAGGGTATTCACAATGAAAATGAGACTTGCCGTTGTATTGTCGGCAGCCGACATCATCATCAGTGCCTTATGGACAAAACCGTGGCAGGGGCAGATTTCAATGTTTATCGTGTCGGGAATTCTGCCCGTGGCCTTGGGATGGTCCCTTGTCTGGATATTTTCCGCACGAGAAAAATAATCATTCACCTTTTCACTGTTCTGAATCTTCGGGCAGAAACGAACATAATGTATCATTCTCCCTCGACAGAATAGAGAAGGGGCACAAGATGTTGTGCCCGGCACCGCTCCAAAAAACTGGCTACATAAATAGACATATTGTGGGGTCCTCGATTCCTTAAAAATTTCTTAAAATTTGGCAATTATAACCCCCAAATAAGCGGTTTATCCGCTTCATTTGGTTATTTATTGCTTCCAAAAGCGCTATTAGGCCCGTTTCCTTTCGGCTTTGCGCAACTGTAATGGTTAACTTGTTTCCTCACACTTGTGTCAACTCTTTATAAAATTGTTCCATACCTTTTAGATGTCTAATTTTATTTAAATATTCTATCGCTTCGACTCTGAAGCCTGCTTTTACCAATTTTCCTAATAAGTCTCTCAATCTATCTTGATAGTCATAACTTGGCTGATAATTCTTTAGAACAACACTTAAAATTTGGCACACTTGTTTTGGGTATGTTGTTGCTAAACGATCAAGTTCTTCAACAAAATCGTAAGCATTATGATTTATGCCAACGAATGGGGCAACTGCCAGCAGTAGCCATAAAGACTTTTGGTCTATGTTATCTATAAAACGACACAATTTGCTGAGCGATGAGAACAGTTTTTCGGGTGGTTTGGGTAACCCTTTGCTCCATTCAACGCACCACGCCCAAAAGTCCACAATAAGCAAAATTTGCTTTTCAGAGAGTTCCTTTTTACGTGCACTCCCAAAAAAACGACTAATCGTTATCAAGTCATCGATTCTGTCTTCAGACAATAAGATGGTGACCCTTTGGGAGTCAAGTGATTCATTTCCCCAGAGATAAGCGAGTGCAATCCTTTCAATAATTCTCTCTCTCGCATGATCAACATTGAGTTCAATACTCAATGCCTTATCTATGACACCCTCAGATACTAAAAGTTGATATGTATCTTTGGTTACCGAAGCATAGTTCAGGCCCACAATTGCACATCTGAAATTTTCCTCCGAATTAAAAGGAAAGATTTGTTTTATTCTTGAGCGTAACCATTTTTTGCTAAGATAATATAAATTGTGTAGGTAAGCCCCCGAAAGAGTGGAAAAATCATAGTTTGTCCCTGCTATACACATTTCAATCTCTTTATTGAATACAGGCTCCATCTCCCCCCACGCATTGGTGTGTCCTTTTTGTTTTAGATCTTCTACGCGGCAAGCCCGTAATGCATGACTAAAAAGTGCTTCGACAGATTTACCTCTTGATGAATTGATAGCATGCGACATTGCATCACGACCTATTTCATCTTCGATTTCTAAGTTATCCAAAAGTAATGTTATCAGCTTAAATGTTCTTTGTAGTAAGTCTGAAGAGTAGGACTTTTTATCATCCCGAGTCCCCGACCTTAGAAATTCTGATATTAAAGGTGGAATCCAGCCACGTGTAGGAGTTAAGTCTCTCTGCTCGTAAATGGTCTCCGCCCAAAAAATTGGATCACACAGGAGGCTTTCAAAGAATCCTATTAGGTTTTCCCAACCCAGTTCCCAATCAAACGCGACTTTATCACAATCGCTACTTTCCCAAAGGCTCTTAAAGCCGTTTATAATGCCATACTGATAAGCTCTTTTAGCCTCCTTGAATTGGGGAAGTATTCTCAGGAAAATCTCCGGCTGACTAACAACAGCTTTTTCAAGAATCGTTACAAGTGATTTAATATTTGGCCCCTGCCACGAATCCGTTTGTTTGAAATTATTCAGTTTTTCAACTATTGTTCCGTTTTCAACGAAAAAAAGTAACTCATCAAGCTCATAGGGAGAAGGCCCTGATCCCGATCCTATTTTCATATAATAATGAAAATCGGGATGATCAGATATTTCCCCAAATTCTCTTTCTTTATTTAAGTCGTGAAATAAATTATCAGCAACTTGAGATCCTTGTCCTACGATAGCTGAAAGCCAATTCCATTTTATATATCGAAGATGCCGCTCCGGTTCTTCTTTGATCTTTGGCAAAGGCAATTCAGATATTGCAGTTACAGTAGCTGTTTTATAAATCTGAGAAAAAACGCCGAAGAGTCTTTTCAGTAACTGATACATCTCATGTATATGCTTAGAATCAAACAAGTCAGGTCCAACGACATCTCCGTAAAGGTCATTCAACTCGGTCCATCGTTCATTCAGAAGATAAATCCCGATACGGCGAATCATATCATCTTTATCTTTAAGCATATCCCCTATGAATCTACGGCATTCCTCAGGTTCTATAGAAACCCAAGAAAGAAGAATGTCTCTGAGTCCTTCCACCAAACAGTTTTCTGCTTCTTGCCATGAATGATTTTGTTCATGCTCTTCGACAGCAGGACGTAACATATAACTGGGTAAATCACTTCCATCTCCGTTGAACGCTTCTTTAATCCGTACAACGAACATTAATGATGCTTTTTTCCCAACTTTATGCCCTAATTTCTCCGCATGCTTCTTGATTATTTTCTTTAGGAAAGAACCTTCTACTACTGTATCAATTTTTTTATTTCGTCGGTTAAATGGAATGTTTTCATTACGTTTCAATTCACAACAGTAGTTCAATATGATACAAGCCATTTCCCAGCATTCACGGGATTCAGATTCCAACAAACGGCTTATTATACCTTTACTAAGAGCAGAGCCAACAAGGCTTTTATCGAACTTTCCATTAAGCCACATTGGTATTAAGTTTAAGTCTGCCTTAAAAATATTCTTTTCCGGTATAAGTCCAATAATTTCTGCAAAAATTCGATAGGTATGGTAGTTATCTTGTGCCTCACCATTTTCATTACGAAATTGGCTAACATCTCTTACAACTGTCATCACTTTTTCGGCGAGTTCTGCATCATGCCGTTCCCCCGAAATCTGAGCTAAATGTCTAAGATAATCTAACGGCGCCCAATATGGGATACGCACGTAATCAGGGTCCTCAGCTGGCACTGGGCCAGGTGCTTTCTGTGGGTTAAAAAAATTAGCAGTTTTGAGTGCCTCAAAAAGTACTTCAGGGTCAGGCTTGGAAATTAACAACTGAAACCCACGTTGTGCATGTTCGTCACTTTTAGCCATTAAAGCAATGAATGCCTCTTGCTTGGCTGTGAGAATAGTCATTGTAATAACGCCTCCATATCTCCAAATTCTTGAAGCTGTATTATATTCTCTGCAGGAACTTTTTGCGCAAATTCTTCCATCACATCCAAAAGTTGGTCCCAATTTTTTTGATCTCGAAGGAAAGGGATAAGCTGTATCCCACATTCGTTGAGGTAGTAACGCTTAAGACTTACCATAAGCTCATATTCGTGGGAAAAGAATCCTTGTAACAAGTAATGTTTTGCCTCATTAGTAGCTATTCCCGGCTTGTGTCGTGCTTTCAGAATGACATATTCAAGAATTTCCAATTCCTCAAGCCCATAACCAATAAAAAGTACTGTTTTGCGATCAAACAGATATTCTAAAAATGTCAGAACACGATTCTCTATACCTTGTCCGGGTAAAAATCGATCATTTGCATAGTGCCGCACGTAATCCTGGGTTGTGAGAACCATGCCATCTGGGTTAAGCAAGGAGCCGTGCAAATGAATTACCATATTATTTTGGTGCAAAACATCCGCAGTAAACTCGCTAACATGATGAACAGTCTGCCTTTTTCGACCAACCATAATCTTGCTGGGGTCGGGATCGTCGCCAAGCGAGAGCACCGGTGCTATCAGTTCCTCATCCAACCATTCATCATAATTTGTTGTAACGAAAGTTTTGCCTAAGGCTGATAAACTCCCAAAAAGTCTTAGTCCCTTAGGGTCTTTTTTGTTACCTTTAGGATGTATTAACATTTTAAAGTCAATTGGAGTTTGATGTTCTTCTTGCAAACCTTTGGCGATGGCAAGTTTGACTCTTGGGCTGAGATGACTTATTTGGGCAAGCTGCCCGTGACTAAATTTACCCTTATCTACAAAAAAATGAAGCGCAGAATCAGCAAAGCCATTCCAATCGGGACACCCTGCAAGGCGAGAGGCACCCGCTCCCACAAAAGGGATCAAAGTCCCCCTTATTGCAGCCTCACGTAAGCCACTTGGAATGCGCGGTATAGGCAGAATTTCATCACTCATCTAAAAAGACTCCCAATATCTATTTGCAAGTTCACTTGTTTTAAAAAAAGGTTACAGGTCTCAAACCAATCTAATAGCGGACAACTAAATCTCGTAAAAATTTTGTTCATATATCACTCTCGCTGCCAGTGTTTTCTGCAATCAATCGCGGTGCTGACCGGCGCCGTGCGCCGATCAAGCAAACGCAGTTTGATTGATCGGTGTGCGGTGACCGGTCCAGTACCTTGTTCCGGCGCCAGAGGCGCCGGAACAAGGTACTGGAGGCAGTCAGCACCGCGATTCTCGGCGGCGGAGCCGCCGAGAACGCCAAACTCAGCGGCGCGGCCCTTTGCGTCCGCTGAAGTGACAAGTTATGCCATTGATTTCTTTAATTTGATCAATTTTTTTATTGGTCTGTCATAGCGAGTTTTATTCCAAGTGTTGCAAAGGTGGCAGCAAATGTACGTTGTAACCAGATAATGACCCTGGGTGAATTAACAACGTACCTGCGAACACCATTTGCCGAAATACCATACAATATGAATACAACTAAAGTCATGGCCATGAACATTAAACTCAGAAGAACCATGTTTAGGGTTGGCGATGAAGCATTTTGATTTACAAAAAGAGGTAAGAAAGCCAAGAAAAATATAGAAAGTTTTGGGTTGAGAATGTTGATCAAAAATCCTCTTCTGACTATTTGCCATAATCCAATCTTTGTTAAGGACGAATCGAATCTTAATGAACCTGTTTCTCTCCACATACCCCACGATAAATACAGTAAATAAGCAGCACCTGCAAATTTGATAACTTGAAATACGAGAGCACTCATGTGAAGAATAGCAGATAATCCAAGTATGCTTGCAGATAAATGCGGAATAATTCCTGCAGTGCAGCCAAAAGCGGCTGCAATACTTGCTCGCCAACCAAGGAAGAGACCATTAGAAATGGTATAAATAACCCCCGTACCTGGTATCAAAACAACTACAAGTGATGTTATTAGAAATTCCGTACTAAACATTTTATTTTCTCCTTAGCATTATATGATTTTTGATACTCGGGCATAATCGCGGTGCCGACCGGCGCCGTGCGCCGGTCAAGCAAACGCAGTTTGATTGATCGGTGTGCGGTGACCGGTCCAGTACCTTGTTCAGGCGCCAGAGGCGGCGGGACAAGGTACTGACTGTATATCTTGAAAATTTGAATGTTATCCGACCAGATGGGAATACGCCAGGTTAATATCGATAATCAAATTTATTGGAGATAATCATCTATGGCCCGAAAATTCAAGGCTAATCTTTTTACACTAATGTTTACGGGGGATAAGCTTGACGGAGCATTGATGGCATGATTGAACTCTTTTCAGTAAATTCTCCAACCACCATATATTGTTCCCTGAATTGAAACGCTAAGAATCAGTTTGATTGGAGATTAACAATTCTCTCTCGAAAATTGCAACAATCAATTTAATAAATGCCCAACACACCCCACAGTCTGATAGATCACGCCCCCCCGGCCGGTCACTGAGCATCGGACACCCACAATTCAAAATCCTTGCCGAACATTACTAAAATTGAACATAAACCACATCTTTGATATTATTTACAACCTGAAAACAGGCTGTGAAAAACAACTTTTTGAAATGATAAACAAAGGAGAGAACCATGGCAGAAAATAGGACACATTTGCCTGCAAACCTTACAAACATATTTTTAGCAACAATGAATTTGTGTCTGTATCTGCACATATTCCTCACAGGACTTTGTTTTGCCGCAGAGATGACTTCTGATCCAATAGAGTAATTAAATAGCATTGAAAATGTAACGGCCAAAATCAATCAGATAAATGACCGGTTAACGACCCTGGGTGCGGTAAAATCGGACCAGGTGGCCCAGGAGTTTGGCGTAAGCACAGAGGATTTTGATAAAAGGCTGACAGATCTGCGTATGCTCAGATCAGCCCATGAGCGGCTGCTTTATTCGATTAAAGCCCTTGATACGTCAAAAAATGATATCTTGTCCGTAAAAGAACGGTACGAAAATTATAAAACACGAGGCATGATTACAAAAGCGCCTTATACATTGACGTTTCTTGATACCATTCAAGAAGAATTGTCAAACGTTGAAAGGCGTCAGCTAAAATATTGACTTAACCGCGGAAGTGCTCAACCGTGAACTTCTTGCCGACAATGAACGGCTTCAATCCCTTGAAAAGAAAAAAAGAAGAATCGATGAAACCGTATCCGCCAAAGATGCAAAAAGCCAAACCACACAGAGATGGCACAGCGAAACGATCGACATTCAACTTCGTGAAATTCAGATCATTATCCAGACAAAAGAGAACGAACTCAAACGATATGAAACCGAAAAGAAATTGGCCGCCCTACACCTTGCACTTTTAAAAGAGCAGACCGGCGTCATCAAAGCAAACCTTGCCTTCGATCCTCAAGATTTAAACAACCAGTTGGATAGTGTCAAAGAGAAGCGGACTGAGCTTGGAAAAGAAACCGAGCGCCTGCGGTCTGAACAGGAAATCGTTGAAAGAAAATGGACGAGCAATCAGTCACGTTGCGCAAGTTGACTGTGGCTTTTGTCATCCTCCTGCTGGGTATGGCGGCAGCAAAATACTCTCTTTCCATTATCCACACCAGATTTGCTGCTTAAATCACAATTCAAAGAGACAACGGCTTCAGCAGTTCACAAACTCATGTCTTATACCGCCTATCTTCTGGTGTTTTTGTTCGCCCTGCGAATGGTAAACATTCCCTTGACCGCATTCGCTTTTCTGGGCGGCGCAATAGCAATCGGTATGGGCTTTGGTGCCCAGAACCTGATCAACAACTTTATTTCCGGATTTATGATTATAGGTGAACGGCGCGAAATTGAAAGCAATGTGCGGTTTAAAATAGATCAGCTATTTTCAGAAGCAGGTCTTGTCATTGCCTTTCCCCAAAGAGATGTCCATTTGGAAACCTTGAAACCGCTGCAGATAAACATCGAACACGGCCCAAAAAACTAAAAAAACAACATCATCAACAAGCTATCTTGATTACAGGCATCGGGTGTGCTATTAGACTCCAGCCATGAAAATTGTACCCCGGCGCTGCGGACGTCGTAACGTTGGGGAATAGCGTCAGTATATACGATAACACCTTGCACAGTATCCGCCAGGGACAATACACCACTATGACATCGCAACTTGATTTAGTTAGGGCTATTCATAATATCAGCCGGCCGCAACTGCTTATAAAAAGTTTTGACGGGATACATATCAGCCGGCCATCACAAAGCAATATGGCCTCGCTGTCAGAGCAGATCTATGTGCCGGCCATACGCCCGGAAAACCTTGGGGATTCGGAATTTAAGCGGCGTCATAGTTTAAAATATGCCTATGTGGCCGGTGCCATGGCCAACGGCATCGCGTCCACAGCACTTGTGAAGACCATGGGCGAAAACGGGATGCTCGGCTTTTTTGGTGCCGGCGGATTAAGCCTTGAACAAATAGAAACCGCCATTCTTGAACTCAAGACCGGTCTTGGGGACAAACCCTTTGGATTCAATCTGATCCACAGTCTGGCAGACCCGGACCATGAAATGGCAACGGTAAAACGCTATCTTGACCATGGGGTCACTCTGATATCTGCAGCAGCCTTCCTGCGTATCACCCTGCCTTTAGTATATTATCGTGTCAAAGGCATCCATCGAAACAACCAAGGTGACATTGTCACCCCAAACCGCGTTATTGCAAAAGTGTCACGCATTGAAGTGGCCCGGCAGTTTTTCGCACCACCACCGGAAAAACTGCTTGAGCAGTTGGTTGACCGGCAGATGATCACTTCAGATCAAGCAATGCTTGCCGCTCACATCCCCATGGCCCAGGACCTCACCGCCGAGGCTGATTCGGGCGGACACACAGATAACCGCCCTGCCCTGACGCTTTTACCAACGTTCATTGCCCTAAAGAACGAAGCCATGGCAACATATAATTTTCAAAACCCGCTATGTGTCGGGCTTGGCGGCGGCATTGCCACGCCGGAATCCGCCTCTGCCGCTTTCAGCATGGGTGCCGCATATATCCTTACCGGCTCCATTAACCAGGCATGTGTGGAGGCCGGTATCTGTGAAGAGGTTAAAAAACTGCTCGGCCAGGCCGAACAGGCCGACGTTGCCATGGCTCCTTCCGCAGACATGTTTGAAATCGGCGCACGGGTTCAGGTGCTTAAACGCGGGACGTTGTTTCCTGTACGGGCGGAAAAACTGTATCAATTTTACAAAAACTATGCCTGTTTTGCTGACCTTCCCCCGGCTGCCCAAAAGGAGATTGAGGATAAATTCCTATTAACTTCGTTTGATGCAGCATGGCAGTCCACCCGGGATTTTTTCCTGTCACGGGGACAACAGCAGGAGGTGGATCGAGCAGAGCGGGATCCGTCCCACAAAATGGCCCTGGTTTTCAGATCCTATCTTGGTCAGTCTTCCAGGTGGGCAATTCAGGGTAATCCCCAGCGTAAGATGGACTACCAGATCTGGTGCGGCCCTGCCATGGGTGCATTCAACCAATGGGCCAAAGGCAGCTTCCTTGAACCCCATACCAACCGGTTTGCAGCAGAGATCGCCATGAATCTGCTCACCGGGGCCTGTGTTGTCACCAGGGCCGCATTTGCAAGGGCCCAGGGCATTGAACTGCCCCCCGGTGCAGGACTTTTTTCTCCCATGCCCTTCGATGAAATATTAAAGCTGATTTCGTCATAACCTATGTAAAACTTTTGTCAATATCCTTGCTGGTGGATGCTCCGAGCCTCTTTGCCATATATATAGGTTCCAGATAGGTTCCAGAAAACATATTTTAAACCAGCAACAATAATTATTTTTCATATATGACACCCAAAGCCGCAACAGAAACACAGACACCTTGCACACCCAAAATGCCCATTGCCATCATCGGCATGGGCTGTATTTTTCCTGAATCCAGAAACCTGAAAGAATTCTGGAGGTTGGTGTTCAACGGCATTGATGCCATCACACAAGTTCCCCAGGACTCACACTGGCGTCTGAAAGATTATTTCAATGAAGACCCGGACTGCCCTGACCACACCTATTGCAGCAGGGGGGGGTTTTTACCGGACATCGCCTTTGATCCTTTAATCTACGGCATTCCCCCAAAAAACATCCAAGCCACGGACACGTCCCAGCTTCTGGGTCTGGAAGTGGTTCGCATGGCACTTGCCGATGCAGGCTACCCTGTGGGCCATGCCGATCTGAAAGAAAAACGGGTAAATGTAATCCTCGGAGTAACCGGTACCCAGGAACTGGTGATTCCCCTTGGCGCAAGACTTGGACATCCATTCTGGAAAAACGCCTTGGATGCAGCCGGCATCGCCCCGGATAAAAAGGAACACGTATTAAAGCTGATCAGCGATTCCTATGTCAGCTGGCAGGAAAATTCATTTCCAGGCCTTCTGGGCAATGTGGTGGCCGGAAGAATCGCCAACCGTCTGGACCTGTCAGGCACCAACACGGTATGTGATGCAGCATGTGCAAGCTCCTTTTCCGCCATTCATACGGCGATGATGGAACTTGAAACCGGACGGTGCGATATGTCCATCACCGGCGGTGTGGATACCCTCAACGACATTTTCATGCACATGTGCTTTTCCAAAACCGGGGTATTGTCTCGCACCAGTGATGCCAGGCCCTTTTCAGTAAACGCCGACGGCACGGTACTGGGTGAAGGTATCGGCCTGCTGGTGCTCAAGCGGCTGACGGACGCCCAACGTGATCAGGACCGGATTTATGCGGTCATCAAAGGCATGGGTACGGCCAGTGACGGGCGCACCTCGGCCATATACGCCCCGGAGGCCAAAGGACAGATCAAGGCCCTGGAAAACGCCTATAGCAATGCAGGTATTTTACCCGAATCCGTGGGTCTGATTGAAGCCCACGGTACAGGAACAAGGGTGGGTGATAAGGTTGAATTTACTGCACTGAAAAATTTTTTCAAAGACAAAGCAGCCGGATCCACGGCCATAGGATCGGTGAAATCCATGATCGGCCACACCAAGGCCGCAGCCGGTGCCGCAGGCATGATCAAGGCAGCCCTGGCCCTGCACCACAAGATTCTCCCTCCCACACTCAAAGCCCAAACCCCTGACCCGGATCTGGATATACTGAACTCCCCCTTCTATCTCAACCAGACCTCCAGGCCATGGATCGGCGGCGGCGCAATGAATTCCTTGAGGTGTTCCGGCGTTTCCGCCTTTGGATTCGGCGGATCAAACTTCCATGCCGTGCTTGAAGAGTATACGCCTGAAAAGGCCAATATCTCCTGGGACGGCACGGTGCAGATCCTGGCGATTTCCGGAAAGAGCAAAAAAGAAATTATTAAAAAGCTCAACAGCATTTCTGAAGCCATACAAACATATGATAGTAGGGACAAGTCCGCTTTTAACCAGGCCATTGCCTGGCAGGCAGCGCAATCCAGAAAAGCCTTTTCATCAAAACATGATGTGAGGCTCTTAATTTTGCTCTCTGACCAGGATGATGTTTTTGAACGGATGACCCAAGCAAAAGGTGCGGTCAATGGCGAACAACCTGCCAAACCGCCTATATTCTTCGGGCAGGGGAAAGCATCAGGGAAGCTGGGATTTGTCTTCCCGGGCCAGGGAAGCCAATACACCGGAATGGCCGGTCAGATTATGTCTGTTTTTCCCGAAAGCCTTCAAATACTTGAGATGGCCCAGTCCTGTGTCACGAATACGGATGCGGAAGATGACAGCGTGCTCTCCGCCTATATCTATCCGCCGCCGGAATATGTCATGGATAAAAAATCCGCCGAGGCAGCCCTGCGTCAGACCCGCATCGCCCAGCCCGCCATTGGCGCGGTCTCTTTATCCATGCTGAAAATTCTCTCCCGGTTCAAGGTAATACCCCAGATGACCTGCGGCCACAGTTACGGAGAATTATGCGCATTATATGCCGCCGGCTGGATTGATGACAAGACGTGTCTTGAACTTTCGGCTGCCCGGGGCAACTTCATGGCCAAGGCCGGTCAAAGAGCCGGTGATCCAGGCAGCATGCTGGCAATCCAGGCCCCCATTGAAAAGATCGAAGCCCTCATTAAAGAAGAAAAACTGGATCTTGTCCTGGCCAATAAGAACAGCCCGGTTCAGGGCGTGTTATCCGGGGAGACCCAACAGATCCTCAAAGCTGAAAAAATATGCAAAAGCCACAACATGCGGGCCGTCAAACTGCCTGTGGCCGCAGCGTTTCACAGCCACCTGGTGTCAGATGCCGCAACGCCGTTCAATAAGTTGACACGGAAAGCAACCATCACGCCGACACAAATTAACGTATTATCCAATACAACCGGCTCGCCCTATCCTGAAGACTCAGCCCAGGCCCAGGATCTTTTAGGCCGGCAGTTGATGCACCCGGTCGATTTCATTGGTGACATCAAACAGATGCATGAGCGAGGCGTTGACACCTTTGTGGAGATTGGGCCCAAGTCTGTTCTGTGCGGCTTGATTCAATCCATTTTAAAAGACCGGGATGTACAGACCATTGCCTTAGATAAATCAGCTGGAAAATCAGCCGGAAGAAATTCGGGCATCCAGGATCTGGGGACGGGATTATGCACCCTTGCCGCCTTAGGTCACCCTGTGGATCTTTCCGCCTGGGAGGAAGATGCGGCACCGCCTGAGTCTAAAAAACTTGTTATTATGCTCAACGGAGCCAATGCAAAGCCCCCGTTACCTGAAATACCTCCGACGAAAGGTATTCAGACTGAACAGGCACCTGTTCATGCCCATAGCCGGCCATTACAAGCCCAGGCAGCGCAAGATTACAAAAACGAAAACATTGGACTGGATTCATCTGTTAATACAACGGTTTCAACCCAACAGAGATCCACCACACAAGGAAATACCATGACATCTTTTCCACACCCTGAATTTAACGAGACCCAACCCCAAACAACGTCAAATTCAATCCAACATGTGACTGCAAACCAGATTCCGGCGAACCCGGATATCCTTGTCCAGGGGCTCAATGCCATGCAGCAGCTCCAGGCCCAGACCGCCCGTGCCCATGAAAAGTTTTTGGAGACCCAGGCCCAGGCCGGCAAGGCCTTAGCCGCACTGATGTCACAAACCCGTGGACAGGTGTTCACCCCGGCTGCCCCCGCAATTCAACCGCCGGCCCCAGCCCCGGCACAGGCCCTGCCATACCGGCAGCCCCAGATCTCTGAGCCGGCTGCATTACCATCAATTCAGAAAACAACATCAAAGCCCGACGCTTCTCAGGTCCGCCCCCCCCAGCCATCAGCAGCACCGGTGACGCCTGAACCCACGGCGGTTGCCGCTGCTCCGGAGGTTAAAAACCTCCTGTTTGAAATTGTCAGCCGTTTAACAGGGTTCCCGGTGGAGATGCTGGAACCTGAAATGGATATTGAATCGGACCTCGGCGTTGACTCCATTAAAAAGGTGGAGATCATTTCGGAACTTGAAAAAGCATTTCCCGACAAAGAGGATCTATCCGCCCAACGCCTGGGTTCAGTCAAAACCCTTGGAGATATCTGTACGGCTGTTGAAACAGATCAGGGAAAGACCACTGTGCCCGAGCAAGCAACTGAGCCCACGCGCAATGGGCAAAACAAGTCGAAAAACAACCAGCCGGCCCAAGATACCCTTGGCATTCTGGTCAACATCATCAGTGAATTAACAGGGTTCCCCAAAGAGATGCTCGAACCCGGAATGAATCTTGAATCGGATCTTGGCATTGACTCCATAAAACGGGTTGAGATTTTGTCGCGACTCGAACAGGAGAAGCCCGACTCCAGGGCATTGTCGCCGGATGATATGGGCAGCTTAAAAACCATAGCCGATATCATAAATTACTTAACACCTGAACAAACAACGGTTTCCAAAGAAACCGCTAAAAAAAAACTTCGCATGACCCCATAAGTGACCCAAGCCAGGCGGGAAAGGCTGAAAAAACAAAAATAAAGGCGCTTGGCAGACAAGAAGTCGTACTTACAGCCTTCCCCACCCATCAGGTCCGCTTCTATAATGGGTCAAGAATTCACATACCTGCCGGTAAAACCATTTACCTGACAAGGGATAGTGCAGGCATTGCCACGGCATTTGAAAAGGCGTTTAAAAAACTTAATATAGCCGCACGGATTATTGATGCCACCCCGCAGAACATTCCGGATCTGCCCGATGCGGCAGGGCTTGTCCTTATACCGGACACCTTTTGCCAACCCGGCGACGATGCTGTGGCAAGTCAGTTTCTTTTGACGGCTTTCAGCCTGGCCTCAAAAAACGGCCCCCACCTGACAGCAAGCGCCAAGGCAGGCGGCAGCTTCATGACCTGTATCAGCTTTCTTGGCGGCGGCTTTGGGTTTAAAAATTTTAAAACACAAATCAGCCCTGTTTACGGCGGCATGGCAGGCCTTGCCAAAACAGCCGCCCTTGAATGGAAATCGGTCCTTTGCCGGGCCCTTGACCTGCCATTTGATAAAAAAGCCATAAAAGAAAACGCCGAAGCCGCCGCAGGGTTGATGCTGACCCGGGGGGCCGTGGAAATGGGGCTTGACGGCGAGCAATGTTACATTCCAGAACTTGTCTCAAAACCTGTCAGGGAACCTTTGGAAATTTGCCTGGACAAATCCGATGTTGTTGTAATTTCCGGCGGTGCCAGGGGCGTTACCGCAGCGTGTGCCATTGCCCTTGCCGGGCAGTGTCAATCGAAAATAGCCCTTTTCGGCAGATCTGAACCGCCTTTTGACGAACCGGCATGGCTTAAAGGCATGGATACACCCGCCCAAATGAAAAAAGCCATTTTTGCCAATGCCTTTGAAAAAGAAAAACCAACACCTGCCCGGGTGGAGGCGGAATATCGCCATTTTGCCTCAAACCGCGACATTAAAGCCAATCTGGAACGTATACAAAAATGGGGCAATGAGGTTGCCTACTACTGTGTGGACATCCGGGATCAAGCCCTTGTCAACGCGGCCATGGAAAAGGTGACCGAGCAGTTGGGTCCGGTGACCGCACTGATTCATGGGGCTGGTGTCCTTGAGGATAAATTGATCTGTGAAAAAACACCCGACCAATTTAAAAATGTGTTTGGCACCAAAATCAACGGGCTTTTTGCGCTTCTTTCATCAGTGGATCAAGACAAACTCAAGTACCTGGTGATGTTCTCATCGGTTGCGGCAAGATTCGGCAATACCGGCCAATGCGACTACGCCATGGCCAACGAAGTGCTCAATAAAATCGCCCAGGCCAAACAGATCACCCATCCCCATTGCAGGGCTTTGGCCATCAATTGGGGACCCTGGGACGGCGGCATGGTCACGGAGAGCCTGAAACGGGAATTTGAAAAACGTCAGATTGAACTGATCCCCATCCAGGCCGGCGCACAACAGATGGTCGCGGAAATGGGCAATGCCGACAGGTCCTGCGTTGAGGTCGTTGTCGGGGGCACGATATCTTCGGAGGTGCCGGAACGATCTTGCGCAATGAATAAGGTTCTGTCCCAGACCTTCAGCAGCCGGGACAGTTGTATCATTGAAGACCATAAAATTGATAATGCACCGGTTGTTCCCCTGGCCTTAATGATGGATCTACTGGCCTGCGGAGCCGAGAGAAACAATCCAGGTCTGCAATGTGCCGGAATGGAAAAGGTGCGTCTGCTCAAAGGGATTGTGCCCGCCAATGACAAAACAGAGGTCCAGGTGGAGATTGGAAAATGTGTCTCCATTGATCATCAGCTCTTTACACCCGCTCGTATTACCTCTTTGGGTAAAAACGGATTAACAATCCAGCACGCCGGGGCCCAGGTGTTATTGGCAGAGAAGCTGCCCCAACCACCGGTTTTATCAAAATCAGCAGCCATGGATCTTGCCCCCTGGAACATCACTATGGACCAGGCCTATGAAACCATTCTTTTCCATGAAGGCGCCCTGCAATGCATTACCGAAATTTGCGGAGTGTCGTCCAAGGCAATTGAGGTGATGACAACCACAGCACCTGACATCAGCGAATGGTATAAAACACCCCATGCAAAACAATGGACCATGGACCCGATGGTTTTGGATGCGGCCTTCCAGGCGGCTATTTTGTGGACCTTCCATAATTGCGGACAAGTCTGCCTGCCTGCAAGCTTTGCCGATTTGCGGCTTTTTGACGCTTTTCCCAAACAAAGCGGACAGAAGGTTCGAATAGTCTTTACGGTCAACCACCAAGGTCAGCATAAAATCAAAGGATATTTTACATTCCTTGATGAAAACAAAACGGTTATTGCAAGCATGATGGGATTTGAAGCCATCATGGACCCAGGGTTGCTTGATAAATTCAAATCCAGACCCCTGTTTGACCGGAATAAAATTTTAGCTTTTGCCCAGGGCAATCCATCCGAGGCATTTGGAGAACCCTATAAAATTTTTGACAAAACGCGTGAAATTGCAAGACTGCCAAGACCACCTTACTTTTTTATGGACGCGGTGACAAAAGCAGACCACCCGGCCTGGCAGACCGCACCCGGCGGGTGGATAGAAACCACCTACAAAATTGATAAAGACGCATGGTATTTCGCAGCCAACCATAGCGATACCATGCCTTTTTGCATTCTTCTTGAAGTGGCCCTTCAACCCTGTGGCTGGCTTGCGGCCTATGGCGGTGCAGCCCTGATCAGTGAAGAACGTCTGCATTTCAGAAACCTTGGGGGAAAAGCCAAACGGATCAAAAATCTGACCCGGATCTCCGGATTGGTAAAAATCCGTGTCAGAATGACCGACGTTTCCAAGGCCGGCGGCATGATCATCCAAAACTTTGATATGGATGTGCAAAACAAGGGAGAATCTGTTTACACAGGCACCACCAATTTTGGATTTTTTACGGCTGATGCGTTATCCAAACAGGTGGGAATCAGGGACCCCCGAGCGCTATTGCCCCTTGAAAACAATACCCAACAGCCTGAAACAATATTTGAAGATCATGCACCCTTGACCCCGGAAGATCAAAATATCGGTCCCAATACGGGGATGCCGGCAAAAGCCTTACGAATGATAGACAAAATTACCTTTCTTGATTTCAAAGCAGGCTTGCACGGCCAGGGGCTGATTCAAGGTGAAAAACAAGTGGACCCTGATGAGTGGTTCTTCCACGCCCATTTTTATCAGGATCCGGTCTGCCCGGGGTCGCTAGGCATAGAATCATTCATCCAGCTGATCAGATTTTTCATGATCAAAAAATTCGATCTTGCCCCGGAGAAGTTTGCCCCTGCCATTGATGAAGGAGATCAACATGAATGGACATACCGGGGACAGATCATCCGCTCGAATTCAAACATTGTTGTCCAGGCCCACATAAGCGCATGCACCATGGATGAAACAGGTTGCCGGGCAACGGCTGACGGTACCCTAAGTGTGGACGGGATATGCATATATGAAATGAAAAATTTCTGTTTCTCTTTGCAGGCCCTGCCCATAAAAACCAATATGAAAAAAGAGAACAATGGGGCACGAGGGCCGGCTTCATCCGCTTATAGTGGCTGCATTTTTAGAAAAGGTAACAAGTCGGAAAAGGCCTCAAATATAATATCTGGTTTTGATGAGGTAATTTCTTCCCGGCTGCCATAGCCATATGTGACAGCTGCCGTCATGATTCCGTTCTTTTTACCGGCAGCTATGTCATAAACCCTATCTCCGACAATGACGGTCTTTCCTGGATCAAGGTTTTCGGTTTTAAGAATATGGGCTATCAGCTCACCTTTATCGGTCAGGGAGCCATTCAGGTTACTTCCATAAGCCTTGTTGAAATATTTGGAGAGGTCAAAATGGTCAAGTATCTGTTTTGCATATATTTCAGGTTTTGACGTGGCAAGGAAAACCTTGAACCCAGATTTTTTAATCAGATTCAGGGAGTTATGAACGTCTGGATAGACTCTATTTTCATACAGCCCTTTATCGGCAAACCGTTTTCGGTAAGTGGTATAAGCATGTTTAATTTTATCCTTATCGGTGGTTTCCAATATTTTAGAAAAAGAGTCTCTGAGTGGCGGGCCGATACACCAGGTAAGCTGATCTGCATGAGGTTTCTCCACGTCGAATTCTTCAAGAGCGAATTGTATGCAACGAGTTATCCCTTCTTTAGGGTCTGTCAAGGTTCCATCCAGATCAAAAAGAATATTTTCAATCATTGTTGCCTGCTTTATTTGTCTTATCTGCCCATGAGTTTAAAATACGCTCTAAAGACCACTTTTCATAAACGACTCAAGGTCCGTGGTCTTCAAGAAGCTTGCCACCTGGCTTCTTCAGGATGACACAGTATCCTGGAGAATAAAAGGCCAATAAGAGGGCATCTCGGACCAGCCCCCGTGCCGCCCGTTTCTGGGTGGGCTTTTCGTTGTTCCCGTGATATAAATCTTTAAACCTCAACCCCACCTTAGCCCTCAAAGGAACGCCATGCAGCACTATGTTGCCAGACAGAACGGACTCCGGGTGGATGCCTCATCATGGCAGAAACCCCCATGGAATGCCGTCTCCAGCCAGAAACTGACCTACCATATGGGAGAACGTCCCCGCCACTTCCCGGACACCCGGGTCAAGCTGGCCTATGACGACCAGGCCCTTTACCTGATGTTCCGAGTCCAGGACCGGTATATCCGGGCCCTGGCCCGGACCGATCAGGATCGCGTATACCAGGACAGCTGCGTCGAATTCTTCTTTACTCCGGGTCCGGACCCGGACCAGGGGTACTTCAACCTTGAGATGAACTGCGGGGGCACCATCCTGTTTCACTTCCAAACCCTGCCCAGGAAAGATCCCGTTGAAATCCCGGTATCAGACTGTGCCCGGATCCTTCGGGACGCCTCCCTGCCCAAGATTGTGAGCCCAGAGGTTCAGGATCCAGTACTCTGGTTTCTGAGTGCCAGAATCCCCTTTGACCTGCTTTCCTCGTACACGGCCGTAACTCACCCCGAACCGGGCAAGGCCTGGCGGGCCAACTTTTACAAATGTGCGGACAACACCTCCCACCCCCACTGGCTGACCTGGGCGCCGGTGGACCTGCCGGCCCCGGACTTTCACCATCCCCGGGCCTTTGGCGCCCTCTGCTTCCAATGACGCCAGGAAAAAGCGTCATTCCGACATCAGCAACTTGATATCTTCCCGTCGGGACGGCCGGTGGCTGAGCGTCACGAATAGATACCTTCCTTCGGATTTTGGAACGATTTTACCTTGTCAAACATATTGAACGTGTACGATATAAATTAAGTGTGTTAAGTTGGAACTTTAAAGGCCATGCGATAGTAGGATAAAATTTTTCATATCATACACTTGACGAGTTATCGGAATTGGTACATAACTCATACTAAATTATTATGAATCTCTAAAGCCAAACCTGCCGTAAGACAGGGACGGAAAGCCACGGGTCCTCAAAAAGAGACAGCCGGGTTGCCAATTGAAGGTAGCCTGGCTTTTTTTTTGATTGTAAAGCAAAAAATGAGGCAAGGGGGTATCAATGAGGGCATTAAAAAAGCTTATCTCTGTTTTTCAGGCGCTCTTACGTCGAATACGAATAGAAAGTACGAATGCTTTACAAAAACTCTGGTATATTTCAATACCTTCGCCATTAAATAACACGTTCGAGTTCGTTAACTCGCCCAAGAGCGGCTACCTTCTCAGAGATGGACTGAATAGAAACCCCTTCTGGGATTTGCGGAAGCAGTTTTAATGTTTCTCGCACGTATTTTCCGGCCCGGAACCAGGCTTTCAAGTCAATGATACTCATACCAGAGAAGTTAGGCCGATGCCTCAGGATATGAGAGAGG